>Ga0187861_10000700_pt1 | contig 37989 bp, 31 predicted proteins | sample June2016WEW_10_1_3_FD_132986 | JGI IMG/M metagenome (GOLD analysis project Ga0187861, IMG submission 132986) | Peatland microbial communities from SPRUCE experiment site at the Marcell Experimental Forest, Minnesota, USA - June2016WEW_10_100 | ecosystem: Environmental > Terrestrial > Soil >...
CGGGCGGCGGCTGCCCCCTCGGGGGCAGGAAGGCAAGAAGGATTGAACAACCACAACCAACAGGAGTAAAACCAGTGCCCAGACTCACCCAAGATTCTGTACAGCTAACGGGTGCAGGTCCATGCGACTCCCGCCCGCACCGCTTCCACCACGGTCCTCTCCCTGAAATAGAGGCGCAGCGGCGCGGAATCTACTGTGATGACTTTTTCCAGAGTTGCGACCGTCTTTCCATCTTGCCCGATAACTTCGACACTAACCGGGTAGGATCCCGCACCGGAATAAAAATGCCAGATGCTAAAGCTCGAACTCTTTTCTTTGTATTGTCTACCAAATCCCCACACATATACGAATTCTTCGCGCGCCGTAGCTGTGTTCAGTTCGTTTTTGGAAAACACCAGCCTGTGAACCACTGGTTCGTTGGGGTAAATCACCGCCTGATCGACTTCGATTTGTGACGTAGCTTCAGCTGCATTGAGTTGCGCTACAATCCCTTCCGGATAGATGCCCTCCTCCATCTCTTGTACGAGTCTGTCCGCCTGACGCAGGTTTGTGTAGCGCTCCAGTTCCAAACGCTCCAGCAGCTTCTCCTCGCGCTCCTTCACCGCTTTCTTTCATTCAGTCTCTTCCGTGGAGTTACCTAGGACTTGCAGATAGCGGACCACCAACTCCAGTTTCCATGACTTCACATCGAACTCCCGATACTTGTCTGGTGTCACCGTTCTTGAATCTTCGTCAGTCTGCTCAAACCGTGGCTTCAGTAACGACCCCAGTCGCGCGAAAACGCGAGCGCCATCGTCCCCCTGGATGACATCCTCCGTCAGGTAGGCGCGCACCTGTTTTATACGCTCCGCAATCTGCACTGCCAAGGCGTCATCAAGTTTGCCCAATCGCCCCAGCCGGTCTTCAGCCTCCTTTACCTGTGATTCTGCGGACGCCAAGTCTTCGTCTGTTGGTCGCGCGGCACGTAGAAGTCGACTGGCCCGGGTGAGACCTTGATCAACCATTTCAAGAACACTCAGCGGACATGCTGCATCATCAAGTCCAACGATCTGATCGTAGACTCGGTCCATCCGCTCCACAATGGACATCTGGCTGCTCAGTGTTGCGATGCTTGCCTTCACCGCGTCAAAATCGTTGCTTTGGGCTGGACTCGAGACGAATCCACCCTTCAGGGTTTCGATCAAACGTCGTCGCTGCACTCGCAAGATAATCCGAAGACTTGAATCAATGTGATTTGACAGGTTGCGTATCCGTTCAGAGAGCAAATCAAGCTGGCTGCCCAACTCAGCACGCCGCTGGAGGTTCGGTAGGGTGATGTGAAGGAGCCACGACCCGATTACCCCCAGAACGAGAAAGAATGACACCATGACATACTGAGCCGCCGTGTTGCTTGGCAGTCGGAGACGAATCGGAATAAGTTTTTCCCGCGATAGGGGCACCACCGGCATTGCCGGCGGCTCCCACCGCAAGCTCAGTTGCGCGTCTCGAACCCGATCTTTGACCCAAGCACTTGGCCCACCACAAAATATGCCACGGTCAGGAATCCCTGCCAATTTCACTTGGCTGGAGGGTGGCAACACGGCTATACCGCCCGTCACCGTTTGTCCACCAACCGCGAAGTCCCACCGTACCCGATAAGACATGGCGTCGGCGTTACTCAGGACCAACGAAACGGTGTGGCTGCAATCATAAACCAATTCGGGGCGCTCCGCGGGCGTGCCGACCACCGACACTGCAAACGGCACGTCCCACCGCACCGCCCGTATCAATGCAAATGGTAACCCGTTGGTCAGCAGTTGCGCCTCTGACACGCCCGCTTCCCACACATTCGTTGCCTCGATTTGTATTGCCAGATTGCTTCTGACGGCGATTCCATCTGTCTCCAACCATGGTTCCCATTTGTTTCCAATGGCAAAACTGAGTCTCCCGCCGAATGTGTTGCTGGTCGTAGTACTCTGGAAGTCCGTCGCGCTCAATGTGATCCATAGACGTTCGGTCGAATTGTTCCGCAGTTGTAGCCAGCCGGTTGCCGTGTTCGCTTTCGACTCGACGATCAGCACAGGGTTGTCCACCACGACCAACGAATCCGCCCTTCCACTCGTCGCGACCGCCGCGCAACCTGTGGCCAGCAGACAAATGCCAGCGGCACTTCTCCAGAGCTTCACACTTGTCCTATGGACAGATGGCAGGTGTATTGGTTTTGTCTCCATTTTTCATCGAAGATATTCGGAATAACTACACCTCCTCAACCCACCTGGGCCATGACAATGAAAAGCGCCCCTTGAACTGACTGCTGGTAATACTTTCCATCGAAGTCGTAAGGCGCGACAGTACCCTGCGCCTCCGCCACAGAAACGCTGGTAGCCTGGCTCACCTCAATGTCTTTGTGCCCATTGCTGGCGTGTTCCGCCTGACGATAGGCTGCCTGATCCTTGGTGAAACAAATGTCGATGTATTGGTGACTCATAATCGGTCCCATCTTCATTAGAGTTGGTTGTGGATTTTTTTGACGTAGTCTCTTAAATCCGTGCTCAATCGCTGCGTAAGCATTGACGCTTGTTTGCCGTCAAGTTGCCGCACGAGTCTCTGCTTGGTATCGTCGCCCATCCCGTCTACGGGCTTTAGTAGTGTTCCAAATTCCATACCGTCCACGACGCCATCGACGCTTACGCGGTTAACGATGTCATCAATCATCTGGTTGATCTCGACGTTCTTTGATCCAATTGCCTTTCCGTAAACGCCGACCGAGGCCAAGGCGAGTCGATCTCCGCTGGTCGTCACTTGGAACACATTTGTGGACGAGGAGTCGGAACGAACAACAACATTGTACCCAGATGGTACCGTTGCGATATTGGCCGCCGTCCCCGAGATGAAGCCAGCGTCCACGCGGATCACATCTTTGATCTCCGAAGCTTTTACGAGTTTATTCGAATAGATTGGACCGACAACCGAGTTGGTTATCATGGCCAACGCGTTGCTCAAAGCTGCGCTGGGAAGCGATGGTGGCACCCACGTGGTGGATGTATTGTTCCAAGAGACCACGGAGACTGCCTCCCCTCGAGACGAGTTCGTCGAGGAGTTGCGTTTGGGGATATAGGCCAGTACGGCCCTGTCGTAACCAAAGTTGACCTTGACCGGGCCGTTTGCGTCTTGTGCAGAGGCGCGAATATCCAGAGCACATTGTGAGTATTCTGAGTAGATCGCGCCGCGGTAGGCACAACTCGTCAGCAAACTGACAACGACGGAAAGGAAAGCAATGTGAATTCTATTCATGATCATTGCCCCTTGTTATCCGCAAATCCTTGAAGGTTCGTGACGATATTTCGCAGCGAGTCCTCGTTGGCGAGCAAGGAGGCTGCCGCCGTCCCAGTGACAAGAAAATGATGCGTTTCGATTGGATCCATCCACCCGACATTCGCCCTGAATACTGTATACAAACTCATTAGCTCGTCGGGGTCATATGTGATGACCATCGTGTTCGTGCCGTCGGTCCTGGTCACGGTCACTTGGTTCGTCAGACCTGATGGAAACTCGGACTGCTGCGGAACGATGGCGATCACGCCCCGATGGTAGCCGACGCTGAGTTCCACCGGACTTGGATCGTTCGGTTGAAACTTTGCCTTCAGTCCCAGATGATCCTCCTCGACAAACAGTAGATGGCTGGAACAGCCCGCAAACATCATGGCGGTCAACCATGCTGCCGCGACGTAACGTTGTTTCATGGCGTTTCCTTTCGCTCCACAATTGTGTTGGTCGGGTTCTTCTCGGAGTACGAAATGAGCTGGATGACGTTCTTGCCGGCCGCAGGAAGCAGAATGGCGAAAGAACGACCGTAACCGACCATGATCTCGGTCGGCTCAAATCCGATTCCGACGCACTTATCCTGAATGGCGACTGGTGCACACGACTCGTTCGTTTTCCCGGCTGTCGAAGGGAAAAACAGCAAAGTCTCCTGCCAGCCCAACGTCACGCCCGGAGAATATGACTGAAATCGAAATGACAAACCGGGTGACACGATCCGAAAGACTTGGTTGCTTGTCCCCGGCACCGTCTTGGCAGAGCCGACACCAATGACTCCGGGCTTCCCACTGTCCGTTGGCACCTGAATCGAGACGCAGCCTTGTGTTACAACGGTCATCATCAACCCAGCCAGCAGAATCCAATCCACAATGACAGTTGACATCTGATTGTCACTCGCCCACGACGAGGGGAAAACAACGCCTTCGCTTCTCCAACTGTGGGGACTCATATCAAATCCTCCAAAATCTGTCTGTAAGGGTTTCCCTGATTTTGTTGTAAGGTTTTCCCTTACAAGCGAAAGGCCCGAAAACACGGCTTGATTTGATGCTCGGGTGGTCTAAAATATTTCAAGTATGCCTTCTGAACGCCAAACGAAGCGCGATTTTGTCGCTGAGCACGTGCGGAATATCCCGCGCTCAGGGATCCGCGATTTCTTCGACATCGTCCAGTCGATGGACAATGTCATCTCGCTCGGTATCGGCGAGCCGGGCTTCGTCACGCCCTGGCACATTCGTGAGGCGGCGATCTTCGCGCTGGAACGCGGCAAGACAAGTTACACGTCGAACCTCGGCCTGCTCAAGCTACGGTGCGCGATCAGCGCGTACCTGCAAAGCCATTCCCACGTCGACTACGATCCCAACACGGAAATCCTCGTGGCGGTGGGCGTGAGCGAAGCGTTGGACATCGCGTTGCGCGCCATCATCAACCCCGGCGACGAAGTCCTGTACCACGAGCCGTGCTATGTGTCCTATCACCCGAGCGTGCGGCTGGTGCACGGGGTTGGCAAAGCCATTCGCACCCGCGCCGAGAATAAATTCGTACTGACCCCGGAAGACATCACCGCCTCGATCACGCCGCGCTCCAAGGCGATCCTGTTGAATTTCCCAAGCAACCCAACGGGCGCGACGTTGACTCGCGAAGAAGTCGAGAAGATTGCGCGGGTGTGCATCGACAACGATCTGCTGGTGATCACCGACGAGATTTACAGCGAACTCACCTACTCCGGCCAGCACAGCAGCATCGCCGCCCTGCCGGGAATGAAGGAGCGCACGGTTTTCCTCCACGGGTTCTCGAAGGCGTTTGCGATGACCGGTTTTCGCATCGGCTACGCCTGCGCGTCGGCGGCCCTCACGGAGGCGATGTTGCGCATCCACCAATACTCGATGCTGTGCGCGTCGATCATCAGCCAGGAAGCCGCCCTCGAAGCACTCGAGCACGGGCTGGACGACATCGCCACCATGCGCGAACAGTATCGGCTGCGCCGCAATTTCATCGTGAAATCCTTCAACGAGATCGGCCTGCCCTGCCACATGCCGAACGGAGCGTTCTACGCGTTCCCGTCGATTCGCGAGACGGGACTGACCTCGCGCGAGTTCTCGGTGCAATTGCTGGAGCAGCAGCGCGTCGCCGTCGTGCCCGGCGATGCCTTTGGCCCCGGCGGCGAAGGCCACGTGCGCGCGAGCTACTGCGGCGCCATGACCGACATGGAAAAAGCCGCCGAACGCATCGCCCTGTTCGTCCGCAGCCTCAAATAGGCCGCGCGGCGGCATCCTTCACTTGCCCTGCTCGATCTTCTGTTCGTACTTCCGGCCCGCGTACCCGGATGTCCGGTCCAGTTTCTCCCACTCTTGTTGCACGCGCGCGTACTGGTCTTGCGTGAGCTTGTCCGCCTTTAGGTTTGGGAACGTCTGCTTGACCTTCACCCAGGCCGTAATCAACTGCTCGTAGTCGGAGTCAACCCGGTCGGGAGATTGCCACGCCACGGTCGTGCCCGCAAAGTTTTCCGCTTGCGCATGGAAACCGATCACAGCCCGCACCGCTTCTTCTTCCGCGCCTTCGGCGTGGTGCTGGCGTACGATGTCCTCGAGGTCGCGCGCCGCGATGGCCAGCACCTTTGCCTGGGCCGCCATGTTCTCGCGATGCGTGGGTGTCACCGCCACGTGCGTGGCGCAGCCAATCACCGACATCAAAGCCAAACCAGCCGCCAGCTTGTTGCCTCTGTTCATATCGCCTCCTGTGGGTTGTCCGGTGATGTAAACACACCGCGCGGCATCGGTCTAGACAAACTGCCCGTCTGCCGTTACACTTTACGCCCTACTCCTCCCATGAGTGAGACAAAACAACTCAATGTTGGCTTGGTCGGGGCCGGTGTCGTCGGCGGCGGCGTGGTGAAACATCTCACCCGCAATGCCGATCTCATCGCCGAACGGCTGGGCATGCGCATCCATCTCAAGTGGGTCTGCGACAAGGACGAGTCCCGGCTCAAGGCTCTTCCTGCCTCCACCGCCCAGCTCACCGGTGACGCGCAGCAGGTGCTGCAGGATTCCGACATCCATGTGGTCGTCGAACTCGTGGGCGGCACCGGCTTCGCCAAGACGCTGATCCTGGATGCGCTCAACCGCAGCAAGGTGGTCGTCACCGCCAACAAGGCGCTCCTCGCGCATGACGGCGAGGAAATCTTCCGCGCTGCGGCAAAGAACTCGACTAACATTTTCTACGAAGCCAGCGTTTGCGGCGGCATCCCGATCATCAAATCGCTACGCGAGGGTTTCGTCGCCAACCGCTTCCCCATCCTCTACGGCATCGTCAATGGCACCTGCAATTACATCCTCTCGCGCATGACCGCCGATGACCTGCACTTTGAGGAAGCACTCGCGGAAGCCCAATCCCACGGCTACGCTGAAGCTGACCCGTCACTGGACGTGGACGGTATCGACTCCGCACACAAGGCGACCATTCTCGCCTCCCTGGCCCACGGTTTTTGGACCGGTTTCGACAACGCGTACGTCGAAGGTATCCGTCACGTCTCACGCCTCGATATCCAAATCGCCCGCGAACTCGGCTATACGATCAAGCTGCTGGCGATCGTCAAGAGCGACGGCGATTCGTCCGCCGTGGAGGTGCGCGTGCATCCGACACTGATTCCGCACCAACATGTGCTTTCCAGCGTCAAGGGCGTGTTTAACGGCATCGTCGTCCGCGGCGACGTGGTGGGCGACACGATGTTCTACGGACGCGGCGCGGGGGCGGACGCCACATCCAGCGCCGTCATCTCCGATCTCGCGGACGCGGCGCTCAATCTCAAGTTCGGCAGCAAACAGCGCGTGCCCGCGTTTGTGTCGCACCGGCTCGACGCGCGCGTGCGCACCATCGACGATGTCGAGTCACGCTATTACTTGCGGTTGACGGTCGAGGATCGCGCGGGCGTCATCGCGAAAGTGTCGAAACTCCTTGGCGACGCCGACATCAGCATCGCGTCCGTGCTCCAGCGCGAGGCCCCCGAAGCCAAGCCGGGGCAATTGGACGCCTATCACGACACGGTTCCCTTGATCATGATGTTGCACACCGCAAAGGACCGCATCGTGCGGGACGCTGTGGCCAAGATCAACCAACTCGGTGTCGTCAAAGCCAAGACGGTCGTCATCCGCGTCGAGAGTTTCGACGATGCCACGAAATGAATGCCGGACTTACGAGCGGAAGGATCACATGAGCGCATGGCGCGGAGTCATTGAGAAGTATCGCAAGCACCTGCCCGTTACGGACAAGACGCCCGTCGTGACGCTTTGCGAAGGCAACACGCCCCTGATTCGCGCGCCCGCGCTGGAAAAAATCATCGGCGGCGACTTGGAGATTTGGCTGAAATACGAGGGGTTGAATCCCACGGCGTCATTCAAGGACCGCGGCATGACCGTGGCCGTCTCGCTGGCTGTTGAGCGCGGCGCGAAAGCCGTTATCTGCGCGAGCACGGGCAACACCTCCGCCTCAGCCGCCGCGTATGCCGCCCGCGCGGGCATCAAGTGCGTGGTGATTCTTCCCAAAGGCGCCATCGCGATGGGCAAACTCACGCAGGCGCTCATGGAAGGCGCGACCGTGATCGCGATTCGAGGCAACTTCGATGACGCCCTGCGCATCGTGCGCGAGATTGCGGAGCGGTCGAACATCCAGGTCGTCAATTCGATCAATCCCGACCGCATCCAAGGCCAGAAGACGGCCGCGTTCGAAATCTGCGACGCGCTGGGCCGGGCGCCGGACTTTCATCTGCTGCCTGTCGGGAACGCGGGCAACATTACGGCCTACTGGAAAGGCTATCAAGAGTATCACCGCAGCAAGACCGTTGCCTCCACGCCCAAGATGATCGGTTTTCAGGCCGAGGGCGCCGCGCCCATTGTCCGCGGGCATCAGATTAAACAACCGGAAACCATCGCCACCGCCATACGCATCGGCAATCCGGCGAGTTGGAAACAGGCGGAAACCGCCCGCGATGAATCGGGCGGCTTGATTGACATGGTGAGCGATGCGGAAATCATTGACGCGTATAAACTGCTGGCGGCCAAGGAAGGCGTGTTTGTCGAGCCTGCCTCGGCAGCGGGCATTGCGGGGCTCCGTAAGTACCAGGCGAAGGGATTTTTCCCGCACGGCTCGATTGTCACGGTGACGTTGACGGGGCACGGGTTGAAGGACCCCGACACGGCGATGGCGAACGCCTCCTCACCCATCAGTTGCGAGCCGAACGCCAACGACGTTTCGAAAGTGATCGGAATCTAGGCGGAAACCTCCCATGGCTTTGATTGTACAAAAGTATGGCGGGACATCGGTCGGCAACCCCGAGCGGATCAAGAACGTCGCGCGGCGCGTGTTGGCCACGCAACAGGCCGGTAACAAGGTCGTCGCCGTCGTGTCCGCGATGAGCGGCGTAACCGACTCGCTGATCAAGCTGGCGAAAGAGGTGCATCCCGAGCCGAACGAACGCGAAATGGACGTGTTGTTGGCGACGGGTGAGCAAACCACGATTGCGCTGCTGGCGATGGCGTTGCACGGACTCGGCGCGAAAGCCGTGTCGCTGACCGGCGCGCAGGCCGGCATCGTCACGGACGGTCTTCACACCAAGGCGAAGATCGCCAACATCACGCCCAAACGCGTGCATGAGTTTTTGGACGACGGCAACATCGTGACCATTGCCGGTTTCCAGGGCACGACGCCGGACGGCCAGATCACCACCTTGGGGCGTGGCGGCAGCGATTTGACAGCGATTGCCATCGCCGCCGCCGTCAAGGCCGATCTGTGCCAGGTTTTCACGGACGTGGACGGCGTGTACACGTCCGACCCGCGCCTCGTGCCCAACGCGCGCAAACTCGCCGAAATCAGCTACGACGAGATGCTGGAGTTGGCGGCGCTCGGCTCCAAGGTGATGCAGGCGCGCTCCGTCGAGTTTGCCAAAAAGTTTGCCGTCGTGTTTGAAGTGCGCAGCAGTTTCAACGACAACCCAGGAACCATTGTGAAAGAAGAAACCACAAAAATGGAAGATGTGGTCATCCGCGGCGTCGCGGTTGACAAGAACCAGGCCAAGGTCACCATCGCCGGCGTGCCCGACAAACCCGGCATCGCCGCGAAGGTGTTCAAGACGATTGCGGACGCCAACATCAACATCGATGTCATCGTCCAAAACGTCAGCGAAAAAGGCTTCACCGACATTTCCTTCACCGTCGCCTCCACCGAAGCCGGCAAGGCGACAAAAGTCCTGCAACCCGTCGTCAAGGAAATCGCCGCCCGCGACGTTACCTCGATGGTTGATATCGCCAAACTCTCCGTCGTCGGCATCGGCATGCGCTCGCATCCCGGCGTCGCGGCGAAGATGTTCGAAACGCTCGCGGCCAGCAGCGTCAACATCGACATGATCTCCACCAGCGAGATCAAGATTTCGGTCATCATCGCCCTCAAGGATGCCGACAAAGCCGCCCGCGCCATCCACGATGCCTTCGGGCTGGGTGCCTAGAGCAGGATGCGCGTGCCGGCCGCAACCGCCAGAACAGACCGCCCTGCACCTGCCAGTCTGACGGCGCGAGGAAACTGAACGCTTCGCCGGCGATCCATGTTCGGCTGGTCCTGCCTTTCTACAGCGTGAGCCCCTACGGGACAAGCCACACGCGGTAAAACCGGTGAGTGCTCGTCGTGTTGTTCGTGTACCCCATATTGAACTGGCGCTGCGCGGCCACGAGATCCCCCGAGAGTGGCTGGAACCCCTGCGTGAGATCGTCCGTGTAGTACACGCGGTTGGTGTGCGCCGGGATGCACGGCCAACTCAGCGCGAAGCCGCCTGCCGTCGCAGCAGCGCCTCGCACCGTGAACCCGCGAGTCGGGTCGAGGCTGTCCAGTGTGCCGTCAAGGTCTTCGTCGCGGATGGCGGTCGTCGGCACGGCGATGAATTCGTTGCTCTCGATGGTCCCGTTGCCGTTGCCCGCTGGGACTTGAGACGTAGAGACGAGTGCGCCGCCCGTGCCGACCGCGTACGGCGCGAACGCAATGTACAAGGTCTGTGGCACGGTGCCGAAAACCTGGACCAAGTCGATTGTGCCTTCCATGAAGCCATTTGTGGATGCGGCGGCAGCGCAGGTGGCGGACGTTCCGCCGTTAGACCAACTGATCACGTTCGTGGCGCCTTTCCGACCGAGATACGGTTTGTTGAGGATGTCGAACGCTACTTGGCCAGACTTGGACCAAGGTGCGGGACCGAGCGGGCTGACGGTTTCGGTGACGAAGATGAAGTGGTCATTGGGGCCGTCGGTGCCGGCGGAGCGCGCTGCGACGTAAAGCGTAGTACCATGCACTGCGGTAAAAAGGCTCATGACGCCATTGGTAGCGATTCGGTATCCGACGCTGTCCACCGCCCCGTCCATGAGGAAGTTTGTCGGAGCGATATACGAATACACGAGTTCAATACCGTTACCTGTCCCGAGGTTGCGCGAGTATTGCTTGTCGGACGCGTTGTTCCAGTGTTCGTGGACACCCAAGCTCGACAGGCGCAGGCCGCCGGGTCGGTAGATCGTGCCGGAAGGCGGATTGTCCGCCAGTGCCGCCTCGTGCAGATAGTCTTCGGCGCCTCCCTGCAGGTTGGTAGCCAGCACGTCATCCGGCCATTCCGCCGCCAGAAAATCGTAACCGACCGAGTCAATCGCCACTCGGTCTTCGGACATGAAGATGCTCGATGGCCAATTGCTGCAGCTCCCGCCGGCCCCGTCGCCAAACGGCGGCAGCGACCACTTCTGTGGACTGCCGTTCCAGAGCCGGCCGGCATAAAGCGCATCCAGGAAGCAGATCAGGGTCTTCCCGCCGACATCCGGGTGACCCATCAGATCGACGATCGCGCGATACTTACCCACGCCCGTCACAATGTAAGGCAGGCTTTGGTGCAAATCGTAATAGCCGGTGTCAATGGGCGTGCGGCCCAAGGACCCGTAATGGTTCTTGCCGCACAGCGTGACGCCTGCGGTGCTACTCTTCAACACGGCGCAGTTAATCAAGTAGTTGGCACCGGCGTAGGAGGAAGGCACCCAGTCTTGATTGGTAGCACTGCTGGGTGGACCGCTCCAGTTAAACGGCACACTCGAAAAAGCGACAGCGGTGCGGTTGCTCAACCCGACGAAGTCCAGATAGCGCACGTTGGGGAAATCGTTGGTGAGCGGCTCGTACAGGTAGTTGGCGAACAGAGCGCTGGGATCGCCGACCGTGATGTTGGTCTGCGGCACGCCCACTTCATACACCAATTGACTCAGTAGTTCGTGGAGCATCTGCGGAGAGTTGCCGATGCCGTTCCAAATGTAAGAGTTGCCGTCCATCCAATCATACACCCTGCGGCCCGGAGTGGGCGTCGTGTAACATGAACCGCGGAATGCCGTAGTAAGATTCACCTTGATCATGATCTTCTCGCCGGGTAGGTAGCTGTTCGTCTGGCCGTGATGCGCGATATTGAAGTGCGTGAACACGGCGCTCCAGGCGCCGGAGACCGTCTGCTGCCCCGTCAACTCTCGCAGCCCTTGTTTCATCATGAGCGCGACGGTCGCTTGGTCGGTGTTGTTGGTGGCGAACCAATAAATGCTGGAGCCGGGATAAAAGACCTCCCCCGCCGTCGGCCCAGCCCAGCTCGTTGCCTCTGGCGCATGCACCCAGACCACGCGTCCCGGATAGATGCCGTACGCCTGGCCAATCGGCTGGTTCGGGTCAGCCGCAGCGATCCAAGCGTGCGCCTCATCCGAAGACAACTTCAAGCTCATCACGGCCCCAATCACCGCCACGACAAACCCGAAGGCCGCCAGCCAGTAGCGCGCCCGCCGCAAATTCTGCCGTGCTTTCCGAAAGGCCAAGACTGCCACAGGAAAGGCCAGCACATAACCGATGAATCCCGACGCCAACGGGGCGGCAATCCGCTGGCACGGATACATCGCCCGGCTCGGTTTCGGAACAACACGGATCAGGTACCACAGCAACGCGATGAACCCGAGAACGCGAAACAACCACTGTAACACAGGCGATTTCGACCTGAATCCGACAATCCTTCCGGTCCTGGGGCAGACCAGAAACGTTCCTCTCACTTTTGGCGGGGTGACGGTCAAATTGCAGACCGTCACATTGGTTGTCAGGTGGGTGCGGTGTATGGCGGCCACCGGGCTGGAATTGCCCATCCGCAAAAACGACAGTCGTTTCGACTTCATGCTCCTGCCCCTGCGACAGACCCGAAACAACCGCCGCCGATCTTGCATCGGCTTCGATTCGAATGGTCAATAGTCCCGCCGAGGGCGTGCCTTGTCGAGCCAAAACACCGACGAAAATGGGTTCCCCCTGCACTCGGTATCAGCGCACAAAGCTGCCCGCGCCATCCACGATGCCTTCGGGCTTGCCGCCTAGAGTAGGAGGCGCACGCGGGAGCTACGGGTCATGGCGTCGGCGTCGGTTCGAACGTCACGAACCCACTCTCGCTTGCACCCAGAAAATAACCGGCCGCATCGCCGCGGAACTGCAGGGCCAATCCGGTGAAGCCGATGGTCGTGTTCAATGCCGGGTGTGTGAAGCTGCCGCTGAATTGGCCCGTGGTCGGTTGGAAGTTCATCTGCACGTTCTCACTGTTCGGGGACAACACGGTCACTTTGCCGGTCGCGTAAACAAACACCGTCTTCACGATACTGCTTTCCAGATTGCCACCGCCGAGAGTAACCAGTCCGTTGATGCCCGCGGAACTCGGCGTGATATCGACCGGCTTGACATATTCCTGGCCGTGCAAGGTCACGTTGGTCGTGAACCCGGCAGGGAAATACACCGAGGTCGGCATCGACGGCCTGAACCAATCCACGGTCGCATCCACCGTGTTACTCGTACTGATTGTCACCCACCCGATGGACGCGCCTCCATTCTTATAGAGCGCCTGGTACAGCGGCCATGTGCCCTGCTTGGACAAAGGAACCTTGACGCTGGTCTTCGTTCCATCGCTCAAGACGCCGGTCATGCGCCCTTGGCCTGCCGTGGTCACGGCAAGAGTTCCATATCCGAACCCTTGTGGAATATTCGGATTGTCGCCCTCTGGCGGCTGCAACACGGCCGTGAATGTCCCGGCGAACGGACATGGATTCTTGTGGCTGTAGGCCGCCCGGTCCGCCAACAATTCTGATGTGAACGTGCCGTCCGAGACTGTTCCCGTGATCTGATCGGTGCCGCTCAAATCCAAATGCAAAATCACCTGCAACGAAGCCTGACCCCGACGCGGTACTGTATTCGTCCAGTTGCCGGCCGCATCAAACTGCCCCCTGAACGCCACTCCTTTCGCACCGCCCAGCGCCACGCTGGCCGCAAATGATCCCGCCTTGCCGACGGCAAACTTGATCGTTCCGGAACTCGCATGCGACGGCGCATTGGTTTGCTCGACCAAGCCATTGTAACTGCCCAGCAACATATTCACCGTATCAAGACTCTGCGCGCAGACCTCTGCGCTCTGACCCGAGGCGCGCGCGATGTTATCGTAGGCGACGACCTTGTAACAATGCTCCGTCCCGGTCGCGAGTCCCGCGTCGGAATAGTTGGTACCGGCCGTCGTCGCAATCTGTGTCTCGTCGCGGAACACCTTGTAGCCTGCCACGCCCGTGCCACTGTCACTCGAGGCATTCCAACTCAGATTGATCTGGTTCGTCGCCACTCCCGTGGCCGTGAGCCCGGTCGGCACCGTGGGCGCATTATTGTCCACGATCACGCAGTTCGTGGAGGAACTGCCCACGTTGTTGGCCGCGTCATAGGCCTTGGCGTAGAAGCAGTGCGGCCCGTCGGCCACCGTGGTTGTGTCGAAGTTCATGCTGTATGGCGCTGTGCCAACGCTCCCCAGCAGGACGCCGTTGTCGCGGTAAAATTCCACCTTCACCACCGCAACATTGTCCGCGGCCGCGGCGCTGAGGGTAATGGTATTGCTGGTGTTGCCCGACGTCGGCGCTGTCAACGCCACCGTCGGGGCGATGGGGTCGCCCGCCTCGGTAACCGTAAACGTCTGACCGGCAATCGTCATCGTCCCCGTGCGCGGGATGCTGCTGCTGATATTCGGAAGAACGCTGTAGGTGACGATGGCCGTGCCCCCGGTACTGACGCCGCCGCCAGCGATTTGGATCCAACTGGCAGTGCTGCTCGCCGTCCATGTGCAGGCATTCGTGTACGTGGTCACGGTGACGGAGGCGCCGCCCCCTCCCGTGACACCGAAGCTGGCGTTGGTCGCGGACAACGTGAAGTTGCAGGGTGGGGCCACGAAGATGTCGTTAACCTGCGTGTTGGTGCCCGCGCCACCCGGCCCACTGACGATCAACTGTACTGTCCAAGTTCCTGCCCCGTTGTAGTCGTGCACGACATTCGTCGCCAAGGTGTCAAGGGTCGCCCCATCTCCGAAGTCCCAATGCCGGTTGGTAATCCGTCCGGTCGAGGTGTCGCTAAACGTTACCGCCACCGGCGCGATCCCGGCGGTCGGAGTGGCGTTGAAGCCGGCCACAGGCGGCGGAATAAAGACCACCAGCTTCACCAAGCCGACGGTATTGGTGTCCACCACGTATGCCAGAGTTGGATCCGGGGTCGTTCCGATCGTCAGGATCCCGGGACTCCCATTGGTGGTCAACGTTCCCCCGTAGGTGAACAACGTGTATGTGTTTGTCGTAAACCCGCCCGCATCCGCAATGTTCAGGGTCCCGCCCAAAGTCAGGTTGCCGCTCACCATCGTCAAATCGCTGCTGGTGCCCAGTTCGTATTGCAACGTCCCGTCGCTGTTGACCACCAAGTTATTGCTGATTGTCAATGTGCCGGGACTATTGCCCGGCGCCAATGTCCCGTCCACGGTCACTGGCCCGCCGATGACGCCGGTGCCGCCCAGTGTTCCAGTGGGCGTGACGGTGATTGGCGCGGTACCCGTCCCGCTGCCGGCGGTGTTGTCGACTCGCAACGTGCCCGCGTCTACCAAGATGACCCCATTGAAGGCCGACGAATCGCCCAGCAGCGTCAGCATGCTTCCAGGCAACTCGATCTCCAGTTCGCCGGAGTTGGTCAGCGCCCCACTAAATGAGTTAGTGCTGTCGAAGAAAACGAGCCCATCGAAGTCGAGGATGTTGAGATCGTTGGAAAAACTCACCGACGGTTGAGTAAAGAAGATCGTGCTTCCTCCGAGCGTGATGGGGGCCGCCCCGAGCATATTGGTATCAGTGATTTCGGCCAGCATGTTGAAGAGAGCAAGGGTATTTGTGGTTTGAGAGGTGGCCAACCCACCCAACATTATCGGATTGCCGCCAGCCACGCTGTTCGTGACGGTGACATCGGCGTTGTAAAGATTAAACGTGTTGGTGGTCCCGGGCACGGTGATTTGCGAATCGATGATCTGGATGCCCTGGGCGTTATAAATGTCGAAGGGCCTGGTCCCGGTGATCCTGACTTGAGAAAGGGTGACGTTGGAGATGAGCATCTCGCTTCGTCCCCAAAGAATGCCGGGAACGCCGCTGCTGCCCACCGACGCGGTCACATTGCTGATCGTGATGTTGCGCCAGATCGGGAAGAGAACGGAACCAACTGACTGGGTCGAGGCCCCGAACGGAGTGACGGTCGTGGGCGTACCGTAGATGCCGCCGCTGCCATAGTAGCTGTAAATCACGATCGCGCCATGGATGATGTTGGTCATCGTGATGTTGGAATAGAAGAGGTTCTGCGCCACGCCGCCCTGACCACTGCCGCCGCTGGTGGCATTACTGGACTTCATGCGGATGCCGTATTCCGTGCCGTCGAACGTGCAGGCGGTCACCGTCAGGTTCGACACCCCGCCGGCCGTATTGCTGCCAATCGACACGCCGTGACCGATGCCGAACGTGCAGTTCGTAATCAGGATGTCGGTCGAAACCGCGGAGGGGCTGCTGCTTCCTAGGGCGATGTTGTCATCCCCGGCGTTGATCGTGCAGTTCCGCACCAGACAGTGTGTTCCGACCAGATCGATCCCATCGGTGTTGGGCGAAGCCGGCGTGTTGATCGTGATGTTTTCAAACGTGATGTCGTTATCCACACCCTTAAACACGAAATGCATTTTCGGCGGGTTTTGCACCGTAACGCCATGAATCCATACCCGCTGGCAGCCGCCGTTGAAATAGATCAGGTACGACCTGTTCTTGTACAAATTGCCAGAAGTCGGTGCTGACCACCAAGCCTGGCCCTGCCCGTCGATCGTGCCGGAACCACTGATCTCCAGATCGGTCATGTCGCTGGCGTAGATAAGATTGGGGTAAGGTTGGCTTTGTGCCGGATAATTCGTGAAGGTGTTAACGGGCAGCGCCTTCAGGGTCGCGCCGGCATCAATCTGCAAATTGATCTTACTGGCCAGCGTGAGCGGGCCGCTCAGGTACGTGCCGGCCGGTATCTCGACGATGCCGCCGGCGGCTCCGCTGGCCGCGTCGATAGCGTCTTGAATCGCGGTGGTGTTGTCAGTCGTGCCGTCGCCGACAGCGCCAAAACTGTTGACGTTGAAAATGGTTGCGGGAATGGACGGCAATACCGGATCGGCCAGCGTCAACTCCGCCGATGCGAGCAAAAGCCCGGCGATCCACACGAGTGGCAACCTTGATCCGGGGTTGCACGACTGCCTGCGGTGCCTATGAGTATCTCGCCTTGGGGGCATCTCGCTGATGTGCTTAGACTATCATATTCGGGTGAGAGATTTCAAGCATTCCCTTCCGCTCCTGTACCAACAACCTCCCCTGCTCCTTCCGCTTGCAAGCAAGCGGGTTACGCAGGTTACTGCACGAAGCGGATGCGATAAAAACGGGAGGGGAAGTTGGTCGCGCCGCCGGTGTCGAGGTAGTTGGTGCCAATTTGGCCGCTGCCCGACACGATGATCGGCCCGGTCAGGTCGGCGAAGTTGTTGGTGAAACTGCCGCCTGCGTCGCCCGCCGTGAATTGCACCACGTTGGTCCGACCGGCAATCGTCATCCACGCGATGCGGATATCGCCAAGCTCCCGCGAGATTGCTGTAATGCGCGGCGGCTGGGAGACAACGGTGAAGCCCGCACCGGCGTTGTTCGTGAAGGTGGCCGCGCCGGTGGTCACAACGTAGTCCACCACATTACTGCGGCTCTTGGCACTGGCGCTGTTGGTGAACAGCAGCGCGCTGGTGCTCATGGACGGCAACACGCCGTCAAATGGCGGGCCAAAGTTGGTGTCAGCGTCGTTGATGGTGCTGTTAGCGATATTGGAGCCGGTGTAGTTGGTGCCGCCCCAACTGAGCGACCAAAAGATGGCGCCGGCGTCATCTTCCCATGACAGCCTTCCCGCTGCGAGATAGTTGCTCGGAATCGGCGTGGTCAGGACAAAGTCAGGGAGCGCGGTGGGCATCGTGGAATTGATGAAGTTCGAGCTGACGATCAGGATGCGGGAACCGGCGCTGGCATTCGTAACGTCGGTGGCCAGATCAAGGATGGTGATCGCATTGGAACCCGTGGCATCAAACGCGACCAGTTTGGCCGCGCTTACGAGGTTCTGGCCGGCGACGCGCATCCGCAACTGGATTGCCTGCGCGGTGGTATCGCCATCAACCCCGCCGATAACCTGCTCGATTTGCATCTCGTGGAAGGTTGCCAACGCAGGCGAGATCAAGATGCCTGCCAACGCCATGATCACCACCAACCGCTTCACAACAAGGCCAATCTCGATTCTCATGAATCACCGGGTGAGCCGCCGAGCATCCACTCGTCGTTCCCATCCGACCTTCTGGCGAGGGTACCCGTATGCTCCAGCCGCACGTAAGGTAAGAGTCTCGATTCAGCGGTTTGTTCCAGTCTCGACCGATTTCCGCGGATACCACGGCGGACGAGCCGGTTACGGCACGAGGCGGATACAGTGGGAGCGCGACTGGAAGTCAGTGACAGCGAAACGGAGGGATTGACGGGCGGGGTGGTTGGTTTTAGTCTATTTCCTTGTCAATGAGCAGAAAAGTTCAAATCTACGACACGACGTTGCGCGATGGCGCACAGGGCGAAGGCATCTCGTTTTCGAGCGCCGACAAGATTCGCATCGCCGAGCGGCTCGACGCGTTTGGCATTGATTACATCGAGGGCGGCTGGCCCGGCTCGAACCCGAAGGACATGGATTTCTTCACCGAGGCAGCCAAGCGGAACTTCAAGCATGCGAAGGTCGCCGCCTTCGGCAGCACGCGCCGCGCGAATACCAAGTGCAAGGACGATCCGCAGATCGATATGCTCGTCAAGGCCAACACGCCCGTCGTGACGATGGTGGGCAAGACCTGGTCGTTGCACGTGCGCGAGGTGATCCGCACCACGCCCGAGGAAAACATCGCGATGATCGGTGACTCCGTGCGCTTCTTCAAGGAGCACGGGAAGGAGGTCATTTACGATGCCGAGCACTTTTTTGACGGGTACAAGGACGACCCGCGTTACGCGATGGCCACGCTCAAGGCCGCGCAGGATTCGGGCGTCGACATCATCGTTCTCTGCGACACCAACGGCGGTTCGATGCCGGGCGAAGTCGCCCGCATCACGGCCGACGTGGTCAGGCAGATGAAATGCGCCGTCGGCATCCACACCCACAACGATTCAGGCGTCGGCGTCGCCAACGCGCTGGCCGCCATCGAAGCGGGCGCGGTGCAGGTGCAGGGAACCATCAACGGCTATGGCGAGCGCACCGGCAATTGCAATCTCACCAGCGTCATGCCCTGTCTCGTGTTGAAGATGGGATACGAGTGCATCTCGAAGGACAACATTCGTCGTCTGCACGATTTGTCGGTATTCGTCGACGATCTGGCAAACGTGCGCCATGATATCCGCCAGCCGTTTGTCGGCGCGACCGCGTTCGCGCACAAGGGCGGCATCCACGTCAACGCCATCGAGAAGGTCGCGCGCAGCTACGAGCACATCGAACCGGAAACGGTCGGCAATCATCGCCGCGTGCTGGTGAGCGAACTGAGCGGTCGCAGCAACATCCTGATGAAGGCGCACGAACTCGGCATGGACCTCAGCAAGGACACGCCCGAGGTGCGCGACATCCTGCAGCAGCTCAAGCAACTCGAACACGCGGGCTACGAATACGAAGCCGCCGACGCCAGCTTCCACATCCTCGTGCAAAAGCTGCTCAAGCGCCACAAGCCGTTCTTCAAGCTGCTCGCCTACCGCGTCGTCATGGACCGGCGCGGCGACGACGGTCGGCACACCGTCGAGACCAGCGTCAAACTCGAAGTCAACGGCAAGGTTGTCCACACCGTGGCCGAGGGCGACGGTCCCGTCAACGCGCTGGACAAGGCGTTGCGCGCCGCGCTCACGGGTTTCTATCCGTCGATCGCCAAGGTGCAACTCATCGACTATAAAGTGCGCATCCTCGACAGCCACAGCGGCACCGCCGCCAAGACCCGCGTTATCATCGAGAGCACCGACGGCACGGACACGTGGGGCACCGTCGGCGTGCACGACAATATCATCGAGGCCAGTTGGGAAGCGCTCGTGGATTCCGTCGAATACAAACTGTTCCAGGACGAGAATCGAAAGTGACATCGTCCTTGTGCGTCAAGGGCGATGTCATCCTGAGCGAAGCGAAGGATCTCTTGCCACATGGACTCAGTTGCTCTTATTGATCTGGTTCGGACCAGCCCCAAAGACAACGGTGTGTTGAAGCTCATCGTGCTGCGGTTGCCGGATGAACAGCGGCACACGCCGGCGCAGGCGGTCATCAGCGTGACCCACGGCGTGGAAGGTGACCGCTGGAACCTGAAGGCGAATGCCAATCCGTTGTCGCAAGTCTCGGTGATGAATGCGCGGTTTCTCGAAGCCATTGCGGGTGACGCCGGGCGCATGAATCTGGCCGGCGACAATCTGATCGTCGATCTCGATTTACACGAGAGTAATCTTCCCGCCGGCACGCGGCTGCGTATCGGGCAGGCCGTGATCGAAGTTACCGATCAGCCGCACACGGCGTGCAAGAAATTCGAGCGGCGTTATGGAAAGGCTATGGTCGACCTGACCAACTCGCCCGAAGGTCGCGCGCTCCGACTGCGCGGTCTCTACGCCCGCGTGATCCACGGAGGGGAGGTGCGGCTTGGCGATTCCGTCCACAAAGAAGCGCCCGTCGGTTGAGACCGAGCGCCTCATTCTCCGCCCGTTTGAACTGGACGACGCGCCCCGCGTCAAGCTCCTCGCCGGCGACCGCGACATTGCCGCGATGACGCTGAACGTCCCCCACCCCTACGAGGATGGCATGGCGGAAAAGTGGATCGGTTCCCATCAGGAGCGTTTCGAAAAAGGCGAGGAAGTTATTTTTGCCATCACGCTCAAGGCCAGCGGCGAACTTATCGGCGCCATCGGCCTCATCCTCACGCTCGACCACGAAAGGGCCGAGTTGGGCTACTGGATCGGCAAGCCGTATTGGGGCCACGGCTACTGCACGGAAGCGGCGCGCGCGGCCTTGCGCTACGCCTTCACGGAAGGCGGGCTCAACCGCGTCCATGCCTACCACTTTCACGACAATCCCGCCTCGGGACGTGTCATGCAGAAGCTCGGCATGAAGTATGAGGGCCGTCTCCGCCAGCACGTGAAGAAGTGGGGGAAGTTTGTCGACAACGAACTCTACAGCATCCTCCGCTCGGAGTTTGACGGCACGCGATAAGAACCGCGTCTTACATTCCGCCCGTTTGCTGCAACATGCGGCGCAGTTCGGTGGAGAACTCCTGCATGTCTTTGGGCGTGGCTTTGCCGGAGCCGAGCTCCGGTTCGAGTCCCAGCCGTCCCATCTCGTCGAGGAACCAATGCGCTTTTGCTCCCGAGGCAAAGCGCGCGTACCCGCTCAACATCGTCCCCGGCGCGGGCGTCTGGTCCACACTGATCGAAAGTTTCCCGCCGCCGATCTGCGTATCACTACCGGCTGCCGCCGCCCCTGAATTCTTCGGCGTGCCCAGACTCGGGAGCGACTCGGGAGGCGGCACAGTCTTCCGCATCTCGTTTTCCGGCAACTTGGCATCGGGCATTTCCGACAAGAGCAGCCGCAGATCCATGTACGTGATCGCGTCGTTCTTCTCCTTGTGCAGGTGATCCAGGATTTGCGACAGTGTCTGGCCCTTCCCCAGCAATTCCCGGACGACCTGTTTGCGTTCCTCATTGGTCACGACGGAGAGAGAGTACACGCAAGTTCTTGGCGGCGCAAGCATGCCCGCCGTGCGGCACTTTGCTGTTGTCGGCATCGCCGCCGATGACTAAGCTCATAGTCAACGTGGGGAGACCGATACTTTGTCCTTATCAATAGATTTTGGCGAGAAAGGTTGGTTTCACTCCCCGCGTGGCCGCAGTTTCCTCACCGTCTGTCTGATGCTTCTGGGTGTTTTTGTCCTGTACGGTCCCGTGCAACTGCTGAGCGGTGGACGCATGCTCTTCGGTTACGATTACATGCAGCTTCATATGCACCGCATTCGTTACGCTCGCCAAGCTCTTCTTGGCGCGCACCCTCACCTGCCCGCTTGGTATTCGCGGGAGTTGTTGGGTTCGCCGTTCTGGTGCAATGTGCAGAACTTTCCGTTTCTACCGACGCGCCTGTTGCTGCTACTCGTGGACCCGTTATTCGCCTACGCTTGGGGCGTAAATCTGGCGGCCGGACTGGCGGCACTTTTCACCTATCTGTACTGTCGTCGAGTCGGTTTGGCGCCGCTGGCTGCCGCCGTGAGCGGCTGGACGTTTGCCGCCTCGGGCTTCTTTGCCGTTCGCATCATGGTTGGACACCTACCGCTTCTGGAGGCCTATCCGTCCCTTCCGCTGCTGCTCTGGTTGATCGAGAAGGCTGGACAGGATTCGACAGAGCGGCGTTTCCGTCCATGGCTTCTGGCTCTGAGTTTAGCGAGCGGCTGCATTGTATTGGCCGGCCATCCACAGTTGCCGGTGTACGCCCTCGGCACGGCCCTGCTTTACCTCCTCTACTGCTTCCGCACTCGACGAGGACTCGAGATTCTTGGGGCGATCATTCTCGGCATCGGTTTATCCGGCTTCGTACTCTGGCCCATGTTTCGTCTCATTTGCCGCAGCACCCGTTTCCTTGCGCTGGCTCCCCCCGTTAACAATGTTTCGTTTCCCATCCAGCGGTTGGCCGCCTTCTTCTTCCCGTGGAAAGATGGATTTCCAAGCCCTTTCGACACTACCAAACCGTTTACGGGGTATCCCAACGGTACCTATTTCTGGGACACGGTGTGCTACGTTGGTTGGGCGCCGCTGCTGGCCGTTCTGTTCCTCGTGTTTCGCCAATGGTCGCCGTCGAAGTCGAGCACCTGCCCGTGGCGCTTTTTTATCGTGGTGGGAAGCCTGGCCCTAGTCACCGCGCTACCGTTTTGGCAACGCATCTGGGATGCTATTCCCGGCACGATCTTGCGCAGCCCGTCCCGCCAGATTTACCTGACCACTTTCGCTTTGGCCATGGCGGTGGGCGCCGCGACGGATCTTCTGCTTCATCCCCGCGTCAATTCCGGAAAACATGGCTGGATCTGGAAGCTGACGTTGTTCGCCTTGGCCCTGCATGTTTTCGATCTCGGCCGTCACGATCTGCGTTTCTTGGCAGTCTCTCCTGTTGATGACTTCCGCCCCACCGTCGCCAGCGAAGCGCTTCGCAAACAAATCGGCGATGGACGCATCGCCGTGGATCACGCAATCATCTCGCCGCTGAATCGGGATGTCGACGACGTGGGTTTCTTCGATTCCACCATACTGGCCCGGCCGTATCGTGCGCTGCTGGACTTGAGCGACGCGCCGCCGGATTTGAACGTCCAGATACTTGACGGGTCCCAGATCAGCCTGCGCGCACTCGCGGCAACGGGAACGAAGATCGTCGCCTCCACGGAACCGCGAAGGGAGCTGCCGGTCATTGGCGGTAACGGTCTCGTGCAAATCTATGCCGTCCCCGACCCGGCGCCCCGCGCGTCCTTCATTCCATTCACGAGGGCCGGCTTCTTCGACGAAAGGACGATTCACAAGCGGCTGCGAAATTCCGCACTGGATCCGCAACAGTTTATCATGCTTCCACTCGACGCCAAAAGATCCGTGTCGCCTTCCCCGGCCACCAGCCTCGACTGCTTCGTCGCCTACGAGCGGCCTTCCAGTGATGTCATCGTGCTGAGAGTGAGGGCCAACCAGGCCGGTTTTCTTCGCGTGATAGAGTCCTTTGACCCCGGCTGGAGTGCCACGGTGGATGGCCTATCCACCCCCGTGTTACCCGCCGATGATTTTGCCCTGGCCGTCGGTCTCAATCCCGGGGCGCATACCGTACGTTTCAGCTACGCGACTCCCGGTGCGAGGACAGGAGCGGCCATTTCTGTGCTCTGTTTGCCATTGGTCTTTCTTCTGGCCTTCGCCGGTCGTTGCCACCCGACAAGAACTGCCGCAAGTCCACAGACGTGATCGGGTCAGTCTTCTCTCCACTGCAAGCTTGCCAATCCGCCGAAGTGTTCGCATAGTTTCCCGCCGCATGAGCACAGCACCCACAGAGATTCCGAAGGCCTACGAGCCGAAGCAGGTTGAGGAGAAGTGGTACGCCGAATGGCTGGCGAAAGGCTGTTTCACAGCCAATCCGTCGTCCACGAAGCCCGCTTATTCCATCGTCATTCCGCCGCCCAACGTGACGGGGGTGTTGACGATGGGCCATGTGCTCAACAACACGCTGCAGGACATTCTAGCCCGCCGCAAACGGATGCAGGGGTACGAGGTGCTCTGGTTGCCCGGCACTGACCACGCCGGCATCGCGACGCAGACCGTCGTCGAAAAGACGCTCAAGAAGCAAGGCGTGATGAAGCACCGCAACGATCTTGGTCGCGGGAGGTTTCTCGAAAAGGTCTGGGAGTGGAAAGAGAAACACGGCGGCATCATCATTCAGCAGCTCCAGAAGCTTGGCTGCTCGTGCGATTGGACACGCGAGCGGTTCACGATGGACGAGGCCTATTCGCGCTGCGTCCTGCAGGTCTTCGTCGATCTCTACAAGAAGGGCCTCATTTATCGCGGCAAACGAATGGTCAACTGGGACCCCGCCGCCCGCACCGCGCTCTCCGACGAAGAAGTCATCATGACCGAGACGCAGGGGTATCTCTGGCACATCAAGTACGCCATTGTCGGCAGCAATGATTTCGTCGTCGTTGCCACGACTCGACCCGAAACGATGTTGGGCGACGAAGCGGTCGCAGTGAATCCGACCGACACGCGCTACCAAAAGCTCATCGGTAAAAAGCTGGTGCTCCCGTTGAAGAACAAACAGATTCCCGTCATCGCCGATGACGCGGTCGATCCGAAATTCGGGACGGGTTGCGTGAAGGTCACGCCCGCCCATGACGTCGCCGATTACGAGATGGCGCTGCGCCACAATCTGCCTCTCACCGTTGTAATTGGTCCTGACGGCAAGATGACTGCGGAAGCGGGTGACGACTATGAAGATCTCGACCGCCTGGAAGCACGCGAGGCGGTCGTGGAAGCATTGACGCGCGAGGGCTTGTTGCTCAGAGTCGAGGATTACACGCACAATGTTGGTTACAGCGAACGCAGCAACGTGCCCATCGAACCGTACCTGAGCGAACAGTGGTTTCTCAAGTACCCGCAAGTCCCCCGCTCCACCGCGGCGGTCGAGAACGGCGAAATCAGTTTCTACCCCGAGCGCTGGACCAAGACCTACGCGCACTGGATGCGCAATCTCCGCGACTGGTGCATCTCCCGCCAACTCTGGTGGGGACACCGGATACCGGTGTGGTATCGCGGCGACGAACTTTGCTGCGGCGTCGAACCGCCAGACGGCGACGGTTGGCAGCAAGACCCCGACGTACTCGACACGTGGTTCAGCTCGTGGCTGTGGCCGTTTGCGACGATGGGCTGGACCGGCGACAAGGCAAAGGACACACTGAATCCAACGCTGAAGAAGTTTTACCCGACCACTGATTTGGTGACCGGCCCCGACATCATCTTCTTTTGGGTCGCGCGCATGATCATGGCGGGGTACGAGTGCAGAGACGAGAAGCCGTTCCGCAACGTGTACTTCACGGGCATCATTCGCGATGCACAAGGCCGCAAAATGTCGAAGTCGCTTGGCAACTCGCCGGACCCGCTGGATCTCATCACGAGATACGGCGCGGATGGCCTGCGCTTCGGCCTCATGCTCATCGCGCCGCAGGGCCAGGATATTCTGTTTGATGAGAAACGCTGCGAAGTCGGCCGCAATTTCATGAACAAGCTCTGGAACGCCGCCCGCTTCATCCAGATGCAACGATCAATTCCAAAGGCTGATCACAAGATCAGTCCTCACAATGACAAGATACGATACGAATTCAATGAAGCCATTAAATCAGTAAACAAGGCGCTAAACGAGTATCGCTTTAATGAAGCGGCAAAGATTCTGTTTGAATTCGTTTGGGGAGACTTCTGTGATTGGTACATTGAAGCTACAAAATTCCTTCCGAGTCAGCCCTTGCTCGAAGAGGTGTTTCAAACAATTCTCAAACTTCTTCATCCGTTTGCACCGTTCATTACGGAAGAACTCTGGCATGGTATGGGATACGGAACTGACACGATTCAGTTTGCTGACTGGCCTGAGCCGCGTTCGGATAACGAGATGGCCACATTGGGCGCTACATCCCAACGGGCGTCTGAGGTGGGCAGGCTCTACGAGCTAGTCACTGCGGTCCGAAAACTCAGAAGTGACTACGCGATAGACGCAAAGAAAGAAATTGATCTCGCCATAGAGTTCAAGCCAGGCGCGGCCTACTTTCCAACGGGTTCCGCTGACTTTATGGGTTTGTTAGGGGCAAAGAGCATTGCTCTAATCCAGAATCCAAATGACTCGCCGAAGGGGGCTCCGTGCGCAGTCGTATCGGCCGCGACGGTTTTCATGGTCGGGGCGGTTGATCCAGCCGCCGAGCGCCAGCGGTTGACGAAGCAACTGGCGGACATCGAGAAACAGCTCGCCGCGACCGAGGCGAAGCTGGCGAACGAGAGTTTCGTCAGCCGGGCCGCGCCCATCGCCGTGCAGCGCGAGCGCGACCGGCAACAGCAGTTGCGCGAGCAACGGGAGAAGATCCAGGCGCTGTTGCGCGCGCTTCAGTGATCGAACTTGTCGAGGTAGTCGCTGATCGGGCTGCGTCGTTCGGTGTCGAGTTTCTGAAACCGATCGAGCGTCTGAAAGTAGCCCGTGAACGCTTTCGTAAGTTCTTCCGGCGCGTTGACGCGTTCGGCTTGATCCATGTAGGCGGCCATGCGGCGTGACCGCTCTTGCGCCGCGGCCCGCGCGGCTTCAGCGCCATTCACCACGCGACGAAAATGGCTCACGCTGCCGCGATAAAGCCAGGTCACGGCTTCGATGTATTGATCCACCACCGGCTGGTAGAGCGGGTGCGCCTGGCTGCGCAAGGTTTCCAACCGGTTGATCTTGAATCTCAGCACGTCGTTCAGCCAGGTGGCGTCCGCATACCGCCAGAGGTTTCCGATGGCCACATCGGTTTCGTGAGGTTTTCCGCCGGGTCCTTCGGCGGGGCTGAGCTTCGTCACCAGAATCGCGTCCAACTGCCTGGCCGTATCTTCGTCGGTGAGGTTTTGCGCCAGGGCCACGGTCGTGTGTTGAATCAACTCCAGGCTCCACCATTTTTCCAGCGCTGTCCGCTGCGGAAAATCCTCCTGATACACCCTCCAAAATGCGTTGTTCGCGTCCTTCTCCGCGCCGAGTTCCGACAGGAAATCCCGGAGTTTCCGCGCGCCCTCGGGCAAACCAAGGAGGCTTTCCGTGAGCACCCATGCATTCGCCTGAAACATCTGCCGCTCCATTGGATCGGCTGGGAGGCTTTTCGCGTTCAGCAAGTCCGCGGCGTGCGGCGGTCGGCCCGCCGCCACGGAACGTTGGGTGATGGACAGCAGGGCTTCCTGGCGTCCCTGAATCGACGCGGCCATCCCCTGCACCAGCCAGACCGGTACAGGCGGCATCGTGTACGCCTTGTTACGAGCGGTGGCCTGCGGGCGGTTGGCCCATTCGGAACACAGCGCCTCGACAATCGTGGCGAGCAACTTCGCTTCGTCGATCCGCGGCGGCACCAGGCAATGAATTTGATACTTGAGGTGTTTGTCGGTCTGGAACACGACCATTGAGATCGGCGAGGCGTTGGTTTGCGACTGCTCGCGAGTGCGCACCGCCAGCAGAATCGGGTCGCGCCAATCGTCGGCCATGTTCAGGCACCGCAGCCACTCGCGTTTGACGTGCTCGGCGTACACGCACAGGGCGGACGGCAGGAGACGGTCGTCGGCGTAGGCGGTGAACTGCCGCGAGGCGCTGACGGTGCTCACCAGGGCGTTGGTGGCGCCGGCGCGCGCGTCCGGCGCGGCGGCGGCTTGCAGCAGTACCCCGACGCTGGCGGCGAGCCATTGGCCTACACGACGCGCGTTCATGACTGCCGCCAACCGGTTCAGTGCGGCCGATACGTCAACACCGCTTCCTTCGGCGTGACGGAAATCGACGCGAGCGAATCGAGCACCTGCTTCTCGTCGCCGAGCTTGGTGAAGACTTTCGCATAGCAGCGGTCAAACAGGCCCGTCTTTTCCAACAACCATGGATTGATCGGCAACCCGCCCAGCGCCCCGCCCACGCGCTTGAAAACAAAGTGGCCGCCCTCGATGGCCGGCACGCCCGTATAGCTGAGATAGATCTGCTTTTCCACCGACCCTCCGAAATTGATCTTCCCGATGAAGATCGCGGTCACGACACCGTCGCCGAGTTCGAGCTGCAACCGGGTGGGCACGACTTCCAGGATCTTGGGCGCTGCCTTTTGAAAGCCAAGCATCTCGACAAACGCATTCAGTTCGCCTTCGCTGACCGAGATGGTGCGCGGCGCTTTTTGCAGGAGAAGGTCGTCCAACGCGGACCGCTTTTTGTCGACGGAAAGTGAATCTTCGTTCGTGGTGGTGATGGGGCGGAGAGTGGGCACCTGCACGGCGAGGTAGATGGACGCGATCGCCACCGCCAGAATCGCGAAGTTGATAATCCGGACGATGGTTTTCCCGGCGCCGCCGCCGGCCTTCTTCTTCCTCAGCGACTTGCCGCCCTGGCTGGGTGATTTGATTTCCGATAGATCGAGCTTCGTGCCGCACGAGTGGCAAAAGATACGGCCCAACTCGTTATCGTATCCGCATTTTTGACAGATCACCATAGGCTAATCCTTTTTGGGCGATGCTTTCGTGTCACTCGACTTCGCCGCGTCCGACTTGGGGGCGGAGGCGGTGGTCGTCGAGGGCCCGCTTTCTTTTTTGGCCGCTTCCTTGTAGGCCGGCTTTCGATAATCCGTCGTGTAAAAACCGGACCCCTTGAATATAAGCCCTGCGCCCGTGCCAAGCAACCGCTTCACGCGTCCCCGACACCTCGGGCAGGTTCTTTTCGGCGCATCCTTGATCGACTGGTACAACTCATAATGATGCCCGCATTTCTGGCATTCGTATTCGTAGGTCGGCATAAACCCAAGCGCATCCTTATCAAGTAATTCGTTGATCCAAGTCAACCTCGAATTCCACGATACGCGTTTTGCGACGGGCGTCAAACTTTCGCTTGAAAAAACGCTTCCGCCCCGTACGATACCATCCCAACCGAGAAGCCTGATTGAAATCTGCTCCAGCCTTCAACCTGAACCAGTACCTCGACCGCCAGTGCGGGCGCGTCGACGCGGCGCTCGACAAACTCCTGCCGCCCGAAACCGCCGCGCCGCCCACGATCCACAAGGCGATGCGCTACTCCGTCTTCGCGGGCGGCAAACGCATCCGTCCCGTTCTCTGCCTCGCCGCGTGCGAAGCGGTCGGCGGCAAGTTCGCTGCCGCGATGCCGCTGGCCTGCGCCGTCGAGTGCATCCACACGTATTCGCTGATCCATGACGACTTGCCGTGCATGGACGACGATGATTTGCGGCGCGGCAAACCGACGAACCACAAGGTTTTCGGCGAAGGCATCGCCGTACTGGCGGGCGACGCACTGTTGACTGAAGCTTTTGCGATGGTGGCAAAGAGCAAACCGCTGAAGCGTTATCCGATGCAGATGTTGGTGCGCGATCTCGCGTTGGCCGCCGGCAGTCTCCGCCTCATCGCCGGGCAGGTGCAGGACCTGGAGGGCGAAGACCGGCAACTGGCGCTCGAAGAAGTGAAACGGACGCACCTCAACAAGACCGCCGCCCTCATCACCGCGTCGGTCCGGCTCGGCGCGATGGCGGGCAATGCCAGTTCGTCCGCACTCACACGCCTGACCCGTTACGGCCAGGATCTCGGCCTCGCGTTTCAGGTCATCGACGACATCCTTGACGCCACGAGCACCAAGGAAATCATGGGCAAGAGCGTCCGCGCCGACGAGAAGAACAAGAAGTCCACCTTCCCCATCGTCCTCGGCCTCGACAAGTCCCGCGAGTTCGCCGCCGACCTCATCGCCGACGCGCACAAACAGCTTTCCGTTTTCGGGAAGAAGACCGAACCGCTGCGCGCCATCGCCAATTTCTTTTTGACGCGACAGCACTGATTGAAATGAGACGAATTCCCGAGCCGGAGCTGATGCTCGACGAGGAGCAGGCCCGGGCCTATGCCGCCGCCGATTTTGAATCGGCACACAGCCTCTACCCGAAGTTGTTCGACACGCTATTTCCCGACCGACCACGCCGTGCTCTGGTCCTCGACATCGGCTGCGGACCCTGCGACGTCACGATTCGCTTTGCCCGAGCCAATCCCGGTTACCGGTTTCACGCCGTCGACGGTTCGGCGGCCATGCTGACCGAAGCGCGCAAGGCGCTTCGACGTCGTCAACTCGTGACCCGTGTGAAACTCATTGAAGGCCGCGTGCCGGACACCGCGTTGCCCGTCGCGACGTACGACGTCATTCTCAGCAGTAGCTTATTGCATCATCTACAAGAACCGCAGGCGCTGTGGCAGACCATTCAACGTTGTTCCAAGCCGGGCACCCGTGTGTTCGTCGTCGATTTGCGCCGGCCCGCCACCCGAGATGCTGCCGAGGCACTTGCGAAGAAATACTCAGTCGGTGAACCGAACGTGTTGAAACGCGATTTCTTCAACTCGTTGCTCGCCGCGTTCACTCCTAGGGAAGTTGGCCAGCAGTTAACTGCGGCTGAGTTAAGTTGGCTGCGCGTAGCTGCGCTCACCGACCGCCACCTGATGGTCAGCGGCCAATGCCCGGGGTGACACGGCAATTCCGGGTCACAAATCCACACGAATTTGCACGAATGATTCGAGTCTATTCGTGGCCATTCGTGGCCAAAATCAGCCGTGCGGCGCGCTCACTGGCGCCGGCGCCGCCGAGGGTGGCGACGACCTTGGACAGTTCGTACTGCATCATTTCCGCCGTTCCGTCGTCTTCCAACAACGCGCGCGCGATGATGGCGATGCGGCCGGGCTTGGCGTCTTCCTGAATGAATTCGGGGATGATGGCGCGGTTGGCGATGACATTGGGCATGGCGAGCCAGTTGACGGTCACGACCATGCTGCCGACGATGTAGGTCAGCCAGTTGACCTTGTACACAACGATCATCGGACATTTGTAGAAAGCGCATTCCATCGTGGCCGTGCCGCTGGCGGTGATCGCCAGCGCGGCGCGCTGCATCAACTCGTGGGCCTTGCCGACTTCCACCTCCACGCGCGGGTGATACATCATCATTTCCGCCATTTCCTTGTTCACCGCCGCCGCGATGAACGTCACGTCCGCCGGCATCCGGTCCACCACCTGGCTCATGATTGGCCAGATCTTCGCCACTTCGCGCTCGCGACTGCCGGGCATCAAGAGGACGAGTTTCTTTTCCCGCTTGATCCCTCCAACTTCATTCTTCACCGTTTCCGCGAATGGGTGTCCGACAAATTCCACGCGCAGTTTCGGGGCGTGTTTGGCATACCACTCTTTCTCGAACGGGAAGATCACCAGCATCAAATCCACGTCGCGCTCGATTTGTTTCGCGCGGCTGGCGTGCCACGCCCACAACTGCGGCGAGATATAGTAGATGACCTTGATCCCGCGCTGTTTCATCTGCGCGGCAAAGCGCAGGTTGAACCCCGGGAAATCCACCAGAACGACCGCGTCCGGTTTCCGTTTCTCCGCCTCACGCACGAGGTCCCAGAAGATTCTCCTGAACTTGCGGTAGTTTTTCAGGACTTCCACGAGACCCACCACGGCGTGCTCGGTGAGATCGAGAAGCAATTCCATCCCCGCCGCTTTCATCTTCGGTCCACCCGCGCCAAAGACGATCACATCGGGAGCCTGCGCCCGTAGCGCCGTGATAAGGTCGGCCGCATGGGCGTCGCCCGACGCTTCACCTGCGATGAACATGAGGGAGCGCGTCACGATTTGCGGATTTGGTCGGTGATTTCCATGGCGATTTCGAGGGCTTGTTTGCCGGCCTCGCCCGTGACGAGCGGGTCGCGGCGGAGGCGGATCGAGTCGATGAAATGCTGCAATTCGAGCTTGAGCGGCTCGTCGCGCTCGATGGGGAGCGGTTCGCGGACGATTTTGCGTCCCGCGAATTCGCTGACGATGCTGGCGTGTTTGCCCATCAGGAGTTTTTTCAGCAGACCCGACTCCTGCGCGTCTTCGCCGGCGACCCGGTAGAGTTCGCCTTCCTGTTTCATGTAATCGAGCGAGATGTAGGCCGCGCCGTGCTCGGTGCGGCCAAAGATGCGAATCTTCCGCATCCGTTCCGCCGAGACGCGGCTGGCGGTGATGTTGGCGACGCAGCCGTTGGCGAATTTCAATCGGGCGTTGGCGATGTCCTCGCTTTCGCTGAGCACGGGAATGCCGACGGCGTCCACCGCCTTCAATTTGGATTTCACGAGCGACAGGACCACGTCGAGGTCGTGAATCATCAGATCGAGCACGACGCCGATTTCCGTGGAGCGGCCCGTATAGGGCGAGAGACGATGCACCTCGATGAAACGCGCCTCCTGCAACGCCTCGTTGAGATAGCGCATGACGGGATTGAAACGCTCGACGTGACCGACCTGGAGCACACACTTATTCTTGCGGGCGAGCGCGACGAGTTCCCCGGCCTCCTGCAGGCTGTCAGTGATCGGTTTCTCGATGAGCACGTGCTTGCCGCGTTCCAGAAAGATGCGGGCGACCTTGTAGTGTGTGTCGGTCGGGGTCGCCACGCTGACCGCGTCCACAAAGTTGGCCAATTCCACCGCGCTCTCGAACGTGCCGCCGCCGACTTTTTCGGTGAGCGCGCGCAGGCGGATGTTGTCGGTGTCGTACACGCCGACGAACGAGTACTGGCCGTTGGAGCGTTTGGCCAATTCGGAATAGATGCGGGCGTGCTGCGCGCCGAGTTGCCCGACGCCGACCACGCCGATTTTGACGATGTCACTCATTCGGACGCCACCGCCACGAGGGAAAGCCCGACTTCGTTCGCCGACTTGAGCAGCTTGTCTTTGCCGAGCAACAGGCTTCGGCCCGCTTCCATCGCCATCACCGAGATTCGCCCGGCGAGGCACGATTCAATCGTCTTCCCGCCCACGCAGGGAATGTCGAAACGGAAATCCTGGCCGGGTTTGCTGACTTTGACGACGACCGCGTCGCCTTTCTCGCCCGCCAACGCGCCGCCGCGCCGGATACATTCGTCCGTGCCCTCAAACCCTTCCACCGCGAGGACGGTGCCTTTCTTGACGACGACGGTCTGGCCGATGTCGAGGGCGCTGACCGCCTTGGCGATCCGCAGCCCGAACGCGACATCTTCCTGCTGTTCCTTGGTCAACTGATGACGCGTGAGCACGCCCGGCTTCGGCACGGAATCGCCGAGGAACGGGCGCGGGTCGATGAGTTCGACGCCGTCCTTGGCCATCTCGGCGGCGATCGCGCCGAAGATCGTCTCGGCATTGCGTTCCTTGAGGCGCAGGGCGACGGTCGTCATGCGCACATCGAGCCGCAGATTTTTGAACAGGTTGGACGGGGTGATGCCGCCGGCCATCACGGCGCGTTTCACGCCGCGCGAGGTGAAGGTTTCGATGAGTTTATTGAGCTGGCCGAGCTTGATCCAGTCGATCTCGTCGACCGCGCTGTTGATTTCCGGGTCGGTTTCCCCGTCGAAGGCGGCGGCGACGATACGTCCGGTTCCAAGCTGCCGCGCCGAGCGGGCCAAGATCAGGGGAAACTCGCCGTTTCCTGCAATAATGCCGAGAGGCTCCATCCGTGTCGGCAGATTCTTGCCGCTTCGCGGGCCGATGGCAAGGAAACATTCTGTCGCATGACGGCGACCTCCTGGATAAACGGCGTTTTCTCACCACGAAGGCACCAAGGCACTGACAGAACACGAAGTCTGGTTGGAGGGATGATACCTTAGAGCCGCTAACAAAACTGTAGCCGCAGGCTTCAGCCTGCGCGGGAAGGACGCACCCGTAAGCCGAGTCTGCGAAACGCCATCAGCAGATGGCAACGGTGCGGCTACAGTGGGGTCGGTTTTGTTAGGCGCTCTTAATCAGTAAGGTATCGATGCATCCGGAGTCATTGTCTCACGCAGCCCCGATAAGGAATCGGGGTAAAGGGCATAGAGGCTGCCGCGAACGTGGCGCATGCTCGACTCAGTTTGATGATGAACAACGAATTGAGCCCGTTTTCTCGCCGTCCGTGTTCGCGGTGACGCCGATTGTTACGGGCGGTCGCGACGATTGCGGGAAGCGGAGAGGTGAGCCCGGTCGGTAAGCAGGGTGTTGAGGAGTGTGCTAAAGCTGTGCCACTGATCGCGGCGCGTTCGCCAAGCCCGCTGTCCGCGAACGGTGAGGCGATAATACTTCCGTTCCCGACACTTTCCGGCCTTCCGCCACTGGCTGGCAACGAACCCTTGCGTCTCCAGATGCCGGAGCACGCGAGACACCGTGGTCTGACGCCACAGGACGGTATGGCGGGACTGTTCGAAGACGCGGCGGACGATCTCGTAACCGTAGGCCGGCCTGTTGCGAAGGATGTCCAACACAACGAGGTCGTACGAGCCCGTCGCGAGGTCCTTGGCAAATTGGTCGGTGGCCATGGATGATATGCTCCACTGGAGCATATCATAAGCAGGCAATAGATCGTGTGGCAAGGGCGTATTGGGAGTAAGAAGCCGATGTCCGTAGATATTCTGGGTCAACTGCGGTACCGCGGAACATTTGGGCTGCAAAAGAAGTGTAAAGACGAAAGCGGTGACGCCGCAGATGATACTCTCCACTGGAGACCATCATGGCAAGCGACGGGTCGTCGTGTGACAAGAGGCTGGGACGAACGTGGTGCACGCTCGACTCAGTTTGATAACGAAAAACGAATTGAGCCGGTTTGACCCCTTCTCACCACCAAGGCACGAAGGCACCAAGGGGACATGAAGCAGACGATCCTCACGCTGCCTCGAAAAGGATTCGGGGTAAAAGGCACAGGGGGCGCAGACGGTAGAAGCTGTGTTGAATCGTTGAGGGGACGATTCAACACAAACTCGCCGTCCGTTTTCGCGGTGATGCCGGTTGCTATAGGCGGTCGCGACAATTCCAGAAACAAGAGATGTGACCCCGGGCGTTCGCTAGACGAAATAAGAGGTGTGACCCCGGGCGTTCGCTAGACGAAATAGCGGGAAAGGGTGCGCACCGAAGGATGGATTGTGTTGATGCTCGGTCGAAATTCGCTGCGGAGCCCAGTGGCGGGTAGAAACGATGTCGCCCGAGTCAGCAATCGGGTCTTGGGATGGAAGAATTAAGCTTGTGGACACTGTCAGCGGTTATAAAATGACACTCAACGAAATTCAACGTCCCGCGAGGTTCGCGGGAACAGGTCATATGGGAAATGTCAGCTAATACATGTTGGGCGCACTCCGCCGCCCGGAAATTAGAACGATGAAAGCCGAAGAGATTGTCAAGAAGCGAATCCGGCAAGAGGGACTTAAGATGGCAGGCGTCGGCTTAATTTGGCTGACTGTGGCTGTGATCCTGTCCGGCCTAGGCGTGTTGAACTGGATGCTCCGGTGCACAGAAAAGCTTGCTCACATGGGATTACTTGGACTGGTGCCAGGCTTGCTGATCTCGATAGCCGGAATTAGTATAATTGTCCCCGGGCCAGGCCTTATCCTTGCCGGTCTTTACCAATGGATCACGGGCAGGAGGACGCGCTTTGCCCCGCAGGACAAAGAAAAGTCCCAGAAGTTCCGGGAATTACTGACACAGGAGGAGCGCACGAAGTTCCTGACTGTGAAGGAGGCCCCCGCCCAGCCTACCAGCAAGTCCGAAGCGTTGGATTCATGCCCTTTTTGTGCTGTTACGATCATCAGCCATGTTGGGGACGAAAACCATTGCAATGCGTGTGGCGCGATTTGGAAGGTCATGGTGCCACTCGGCTTTGGGGCAGCCTTACTGTGCATCCTTCTGGCGATCGCAGCCATCGGCCTCGTGATCCACCACATCATTTATTTTTTCCATCGCATCCTGTCCCTCATCGTTGTCATAGGGGCGACAGCCATAGCGCTGGGGCTTCTATGGGGTGCTTACTCGATTCTGACCACACGCAAGCGAGATCAAGGCTTAAAGATCGTGGTGGTCCGCAAGCCGATTTCTCAACCGGAAGTGCAGAATAGCAAGCCGGAAGAATGATGCCTTCACAAGGTCGTGGCCGCAAAATTGGCACGTTTTTGCGTCAGCCGTTACCGGTGCGGTGCACTTTGGGCATCTGGTCTGGGTAAATCAGGGTCACATCTAATTATTCTCCAATTCACGCATTCTCTCCTGCGCCAATGTAAGGGCTCACCGCCTTCCACGAGCCCGTTTTCTCGGCGTCTGTTTTCGCGGTGACGCCGATTGCTACAGGCGGTCGCGGCGATTGCGGGAAGCGGAGGGGTGAGGCCGGGGGCGTTAACCCAGAGAAGTGTAAATTGTAAAGCGTTGAACCCTTAGACAGCGTTCGGTCGAAAATCGGTGCGGACCGCAATCAAGAGCCGAAGGCATCTCCGCCGGAGTCGGGAAACCGATCTTGGAGTCGCAAAAGGGAGTCGCAAAATGGCTTGATAGCAGTGTCCGGGGGGATAAAATGCTGATCAAGGAAACTGAATGGCCCGCGATGGTCACGGGCCGTAGGTCATATGGGAAATGTCGGTAAGCATCCCGCGAACCTTGGATGAGCAACGCCGCGAATTTGCGCAGCGTCGTGGTCTGGCGATGCCCCTGGCTGGAGCGGTTGCCTGGACGATCGTCGGCGTGGCGGGCGTTTTTCTACCGCCCGTCTTGAAGGTCTGGGTGCTCTTTGGAGCCACCGGCTCCATCGCCTGTCTGGGCATTTTCTTCTCCCGCTTTACGGGGGAGAATTTCTTGGATAAGCAGCGGCCCAAAAACGTCTTCGATGGGCTGTTTCTTCGCACCGTCGGCGAGGCGGTGCTGGTTTTCGCCATCGCGATTCCCTTTTTTCGTAAAGATTACACCTCGCTACCTTTGTCGGTTGGCATCCTCAGTGGTTTGATGTGGCTGCCGTTCTCCTGGATTATCGGACATTGGATCGGCACTTTCCACACCTTGGCGCGCACAGCGCTCGTGACAGCGAGCTGGTATTTGTTCCCACATTTCCGCTTCATTGCCGTGCCGGCAGTGATCGTGGCCATTTACGCAGTGACGATCGTTGTCCTTGAAGCACGCTGGCGGCGCATCCGCCGCGCCTAACACCGTGCTGGAGCCCCTATGAGGGTCAGTCAATCTAAGGGGTCAACGCTTTACAATTTACACAGCGTGCGCGACCCGGTTGGCAACAAGCTAATCCTTCACCACCGCAGAGCATCTTCGTAGTGCCGCACTCGGCTCCGTCGGACTCGGCTCCACTCGCGTTCGCTCGACTCAGCATGATAACGAAAAACCAATTGAGCCCGTTTTCGCGTATGGCCCATTGAACCTTTTCTCGCTTTGAGCATTCCATGGGTGTAAATGCCCCGTCACTCCCGCCAATTTGCATTGAGGAACGGCGATGGCGGAACTGACCGCGCCAACGGCGGTTGGCTCCGGCGAATTGATGTTCATTTACCATACCCGTATTTTTACTCCAGCCAGCTTGAACGAAAAAAAGGCAGACCCTAAAAATACAATAGCAAGCAGCCGAGCGATGACAACAGGAAGTGTCCAACCTTCTTCCACAGCCCAAGCAAAAGCGACGAAAAACGAAAGTGCGGAAAGCAAAACGGCAACTATAGCAAGAAATAGAAAGAGTCTCTTACGCATATTTGGCTGAGTGTTCGTGCCTGGCAAATCTTTATCACCAAACGGTTTTGTTGGCTTGCTCTTAGCCGCATCTTTGGCGATCAATTGCCCGACAAGTGTTGTCCCAACTCCGAAAAGAAGGAGCACAAATCCTCCCATCTTAAGGTCATCAGCAAGATCCGTCCTACCAAGTGAACCCGAAACAAAAAACATCACCAAGCTGATGCCAAGTATAATCAAGCCGATGGATCTAATTTTCATGGTTGCTCGGCATCGTAGGCTTCCAAGTCGTGGGGGTCAACACCGGTTGCGGAATGCGAGACGGGGCGGAGTCGATGGTCTTTATAGTCTGATCGAGCTTGCGAAATCCGAAGGCGTCGAAATCGCCACAATTCGAGTATCAGCAAATCAGGGTCACATCTAATTATTCTCCAATTCACGCATTCTCTCCTGCGCCAATGTAAGGGCTCACCGCCTTCCACGAGCCCGTTTTCTCGCC
>Ga0187861_10000710_pt1 | contig 37823 bp, 36 predicted proteins | sample June2016WEW_10_1_3_FD_132986 | JGI IMG/M metagenome (GOLD analysis project Ga0187861, IMG submission 132986) | Peatland microbial communities from SPRUCE experiment site at the Marcell Experimental Forest, Minnesota, USA - June2016WEW_10_100 | ecosystem: Environmental > Terrestrial > Soil >...
CCCTATTGAGACGGTAGCGATCGTCGTTACACCGTTGGTAACCGATATTTGTACGGCATTGCTATCACCTCCGGACCCTGCAAGGTTATAGCTTATCTGGACCTGACCACCCTGGTGATTATACGCCGGAGTGCCGGATGTCGGGCTATTGATAGTTACTCCCGTTGCGGCCGCCTGTACAGGCGCCGCCGGTATTACGAATGAGAATGACGAAATCAGTAATGCGAGTATAAGAAGTATACTTAAGCCTGAGAAATTTTTAGGAATCATTTTTCTAAATTTCACCTCCGTTTAATTTGAAAAGACCCAAAAAACGCTTGCACGGTTCTTGAAATCATACATGGCGTTTGTTAAGCAACTATTAAGAATATGTACCTCCCTGTTCAATGGATTATTAAGATTATAATTCGACATTACAGTAAAACGAAATTTCATGGCGAAAAGTTTAGCCGTATTTTCTGGCGGCCTTGCCTTTTACACCTCCTGCACCGTCCTTGATATGTGCCAGCAGCACTTCGGCGACCAGCTCTTTCAGGTGCTTACCTTTGCGCGCCGCCTCTTCCTTGAGTTTACGGTGCACCTCCACCGTAACCGCGGCCCTGATTTCAGGCATGTTTTTCACCTCCGTTTTCTCGCAGATATCTGCGTATTGTAGTACCTTCCATCACTTCCACTATATCCAGTGTATCCAGTGTTTCCAGTGTTTCCAGTGTTTCCATCCTTTCTATTCCATCCGGCACAGCCTGCACATCCAGCATGTGCGTACTGTGCTTTATGTGCATATTATATCATTTATGTCAAGAGGGGCAACTTATAAAATTCTAAATACTAAACTCTAAGCACTAAACAAATTCAAAACCCAAAACCTCTTATTTATATTTGTATTTGGGGTTTGTTTAGGATTTAGTATTTTGAGTTTAGAGTTTCCCAGTAGGAGTTGTTCCCTCTTCAACGCCTTTTCACCTTTATATTTATCCCTCACCCCTGGCCCCTCTCCACCGGAGAGGGGGATCTTTTTAAAAAGAGGGGCTAAAGCCCCTCTTCAACGCCCCTTGCCCTCTATTAACACCGTCATTGCGAGGAACAAAGTGACGAAGCAATCTCACGTCATTAAGGCCGGCCTCACGCATTCAATCAAAGGATTGCTTCGCTTCGCTCGCAATGACTGTTTATTTTTTCCCTCACCCCTGGCCCCTCTCCAATGGAGAGGGGAATCTTTTCTAAAAGAGGGGCTTTAGCCCCTCTTCAACGCCCCTTGCCCGGACAGCCTTACCGTTAGAACACATGTCCCCGCGTCGTTGGATACGACGGGCATTCAGTCGCCTCTTCAACGCCCTCAGGCCATACTCATTAACAATGTCATTGCGAGGAGCGTAGCGACGTGGCAATCTCATGGCATTAAGACTAGACTTTCGCCTTCGTTCAAAGGATTGCCACGCTTCGCTCGCAATGACTGCTTATTTTATCCCTCTTCAACGCATTTAGACATACAAACACCGCTATGTTTATATGTTATAATCTAAGCGGAGGTAAATTTACGTGAGCCTATCATTGAAACGGACTACAATTTTCCTCACCGAAGACCAGCTTGAGAGACTCCGCCAGTTGGCTTTTATTCGCCGAACCTCTATGTCGCATTTGATTCGAGAAGCAGCTATGGAAGTGCTGGAGGACGAAGAGGATATCAGGGAGGGGTTGCGGGCCCTGGCCGATGCTAAGGGAACTGTGAGCTGGAAAGATTATCAACAAAAGCGAAAGGAGAGGAAGCTTAAAGGGTGAGCTACAAGGTCAAGCTCAGGCGCCCTGCGCAAAAAGACCTCGATGACCTTGCCGGACAGGATTATGAGGCTGTTGCAAGGGTTATTTCATCTCTGGAAGACAACCCGAGGCCAGTCAGGGTCAAAAAGTTGGCCGAAAGCGAGTTATGGCGCATCCGCGTGAGGCAATGCAGGATTATATATGCCATAGATGATAAAGCCAAAGAAGTGATAATCGTGCGTATCGCCAGGCGCAACAAGGATACTTATAAAAAATTGTGAGATATATTTATCTCCCTCTCCCTTGACCCCTCTCCCAGGAGAGGGGAATTCTTTTTATAAGAGGGGCTAAAGCCCCTCTTCAACGCCCCTTGCCCTCTATTACCACGTCATTGCGAGGAGCGTAGCGACATGGCAATCTCATGGCATTAAGACTAGACTTTCGCCTTCGTTCAAAGGATTGCTTCGCTCCGCTCGCAATGACCTGTTTATTTTATCCCCCTTCAACGCCCTCAGGCCATACTCATTAACTATGTCATTGCGAGGAGCGTAGCGACGTGGCAATCTCATGGCATTAAGACTAGACTTTCGCCTTCGATCAAAGGATTGCTTCGCTTCGCTCGCAATGACCTGTTTATTTTATCCCTCTTCGACGCCCCTTGCCCTCTATTAACACCGTCATTGCGAGGAGCGTAGCGACGTGGCAATCTCATGGCATTAAGACTAGCCTTTCGCCTTCGTTCAAAGGATTGCTTCGCTTCGCTCGCAATGACCTGTTTATTTTATCCCCTTGTTTAGGATTTAGGATTTGGAGTTTAGGGTTTCCCCAAAGGGGTTTAATGTCACACATTTTTAATTATTCGCCCTCCGATTTTATGACTATTTAACGGGATAAAGCGTATGTTTTAAACATCCGCCTCATTTGGGCGGGAAATGCATTATGCATTAAAAGCTGGATATGTAAGGAGGTGCATCATGTACTGGGGTGACGGAATGATGGGATGGTGGGGCCTGGGCTTTGTGTTTTTCATCCTGTTCTGGGTCGCTGTAATCTGGTTTATCGTATGGATAGTCAGGCGGGCGACAGGCAAAGGCGGTCCCTGTATGGGCATGGGCACAAAGAGCGCCCTGGATATCGCCAAGGAACGCTATGCCAAAGGCGAGATCACCAAAGAGCAGTTCGACCAGATCAAAAAAGACATCGTGTGAAAACCGGCGGCACAGCCTCCGATAAGATACCGGCGCCGCCGCATCCCTGAAAAGTTGATAGTGAATCAATTAGATTGATGCCAGGGTCGTCATAGCAGACTTAAACCCAGGCTGCACTTTATCGCCTGGTCTATTTCATTCATTTTATTGGGCGACAATGCGCCGCATTTTATTGCCAGCCGGGATTTATCAATAGTAATTATCTGGGCCAGGTTGACCGAACAACCTTTGGGGAGGCCACTCTCCTTTGAGCCGACATTAACAACAAAGGGATAGTCTTTTGTCTGCGCCGTGCTGCAAGCAGCTATAATTGTAGTGGGGCTGTATTGATTTCCGATGTCATTTTGAATTATCAGAGCCGGCCTTCGGCCAGTTTGTTCTCTTCCCCTGCCCGGATGCCAGTTCACCCAGTAGATTTCGCCACGTTTGCATACCGTAGCCATGCTTTATTCGTCCTTACCAAATACGACTTCATCGGCCAATTTAAAAGCCTCAGCTGCAAATGCCGCGTTTTCCCCGGCCATAGCCCTGTATCCATATTCCATCCTCTGGCGCAAACGTTTTTCAGCCAGCTCCTGCAAACATAAATGGACCACTTTGCTTCTGCTGATTCTCTTCTCACGAGCAACCTCATCCGCCACAGCCATTAAATTGTGCGGTATACTTATGGTTAATTTGACTGTACCCTTAGCCATAACATTCTTCCTTAATTTTATTAAGGCTATTATAGCATATAACTTGTATCAAATAAACCGCTCATATTATTGCGTCAGCTTGGGACCGATCCACAGGGCATAGCTTTTATCGGGGCTGGCCGGCGCCTGTACTCGGAGGATGGACATGACCTGTTTACCGGCATAGGCCGAGAGGTCGATATCGATGGGCTTGATCTTGCCGTCATAGGCGACGTCCACACCCGGCCACCATTGCACGGCGCCGCCGGAATCCTCCAGTCCGAAAATGAAGGTGACGCCGCTGCCGCCTTCAGCCTCTGCAGAAAGGCCTACCCATGACGTGAAATGCGTGCTGGGAGGCAGCGCGAGCGGGACCATGGACCCGCCGACGTTCCACTGCTCCTGCCAGTCGCCGAAATGCCCCTCGATCCACTGGTGGGCTGAGCCGGGCGGGACCATCTCGATTACGTTGTTATAGGTCTGATTATCCTCGGCCACTATACCGTTAATTTTTGTAACCATCCCGCTGTTGCTGTCACCAACTTCGCCGAAATCCACCCCTCCAGAGGTATTCATCCAAATCGCCCGCATGGCATACTGCGCAAAATCGTAGTTGTATTTGAAACCGAAGATGGGAACGTAGCAGTTATTGTCTTTGTCTGCCTCTACTACGTCATTGCCGCCATCGGCGCAGACGGTAATCGGGTTGCCGTCATAATTATAGTTGGTGAAAGGCAGGGTCTGCTCTTCGCCCGGGGCCAGACTCTCCACCCAGCTCGTGTCCCGCTGTTGTTTGCTCTGGTCAAAAAGATAAGTTTTGCTCGGGCCGGCCGCCACAGCGCCGATGTTCTTGATCGTGTAGTAAAGCAGCCCGCTATTATAGGTTACACTGGTTATCACCAGGTCGGGCATGAAGGTGTTTTTAGCTGCCACCTGAACCGTTACCCAGCCCGTGGCCTCTCCCCCGACCGTCGAGGCCGTCAAGGTGTATTTGGTGGTCACCTGCGGCCCCACCTCGATCGAACCGGACGTAGCGACTTTCCCCACCTGCGGGTCGATGTTGACCGTATCGGCATCCGACGTGTCCCAGCTCAGGGTGACATTCTCACCCGGGGTGATATTGTCGTTGTTCACTGAGAAAGAGTTGATGTGCGGCCAGGGGCTTTTCTGCGCTACTGGTGTGGTGGTATTTTGGCTTTGGGTTTGAGCGGGGATAGTTCCAGAGGCTGTGCATGAGCATAAGAGGAGTAAACCGCCTGCCAATACCACCCATCCCCAATGCTTTGACATAGTATAAGTATATTATTTTTAAATTCCAGGCTCAAAATTCCAAGCTCCAAACAATTTTTAATAAACTCTAAATCTTATATCCCTCTCCCCTGGCCCCTCTCCCAGGCTTTGCCTCAAAAGAGCCTCTTGCCCTAAAAGTAGGCGACTTGCCCCAAAAGTGGGGAATGGTGAGCAAGGATTTACTTCATTCCAAACTATAATCCTTGTCTGTTCTATCATCATCGCTATTGGAATTATATGCGGTGGAGTATGGATATATAAGACTGATTCTATCCCAGCGTGGGCAAAATTCCCAATCTTCTTTTTTCTAGCCACCATATTTGGTTTAGCTGGGAACTATTTCACGTATAAGTCTAAGTGTATTAAGGATGATGACCATCCTTCCGCCGAAGGCGCATCCCAAGCCAAAGGAAAAAGAGACAAATGATAATGGACAAAAGCGGATACCACCACAGCAATGGGACACTCCAAAGGTATTGAAAAGAAGGCAAAGTTAATATTGTAAGAATTAGAAAGAAAATGGAGATGATATAGCAGATAATTCCAAGAATATGGCATAGTTCTCTCATCAATACGCCTCCACGCAGTCTACAAATACGAATATTATAGAAGGGTAAACATGTGAAATCAACAATAATAAAGCCTATTGCATACGATGGTAGAATTGGTAATATACCCCAAGATAGAACGCAACTGCCAAAGGGTAATATGCCAATATTTAAAGAGCAACGATGGGAATCATACAAAATCAAGGTACAATCTAACAATTGGCTTAGAGCGTTATTAGGTTTCTTCTCTTTACATGACGTTATACCTTATCTGTATGGGAAAGATATATTATTTGATTTAAGGATATTCAAAACCGACAAGAAGGCGGATACGGAAATCAATTACAAATGGGAATTGGCTAGTTCAGCGGATGAAAAAACAGTATTAAGGCATGGGCAAGGTAAATTGAATGTCGATTATCCATATAACGTTAAACATCGTGCTATAGAAATAATCGACTTATCTATCTGTCAACAATATAAGATCAAATTGAGATTGGCTAATACCAAGGGTACTAGCGATTTCTTGACGATTGCTGAATTTACATTAAAAGACAGAGACGATTTCTATGTGAATCGCATTTTGCCAATCGTCATTACAACGTTATTTGGTCTTGCTTGTGGCTTAATCGGATGGCTACTAGGAGTCATACATTAAATAAGGTAAATCCGAGGTAAGTATCCCTTAGCTACATGTGATATCCAAGCTGGTGTGGACAAGTTCAAAATGAGAAATAATGATGAACAGATGGAAATAGATTATACATACCCGTACCAAGCCCAACAGTAGGAACTCCTATCGTATATCTCCCACCTTGGCCTTCATCGATAATACTAGATTCTTCATCTGCCGCGTACCGTAGAAGGGGAACATTATCATTTGTGGTATATCCTAGAAAGATACTATTATTTGAGGATACTCCTTGAGCTTCATAGTGCCAAGAAATTGAACTGACTTTCAAAAAATCTGCTTTGGCATTATCCCATTGCGCACTCATAATATAAGCTACGCCACGAGAATAATATAAGAATGGGTCACTAGGATCAAACTTAATAGCTTGGGTGAAATCAGAGATTGATTTGTCAAATTGTCCGTCTAATTGATAGACGATACCGCGATCGAAATAAGCCCTAATATGTTGGGGATTAATCTCAATCGCCTTAGTGTAATCAATAATGGCTTTTGGGAATTGATTCTTCCCCAAAGCAGCATAAGCACAGCCACGGCCAATATATGCATCAATGTTTGTAGGATCGAGGTCAATTCCATTAGTAAAATCAGCAATGGCGTTCGCCCATTGATCCTTATTACCAAAAGTCCAATTTGCAAGAGTATAATCAGGATTATCAGCACTTTGGCTGACATCCTCATCACTATATGCATTACCTCGCTGAATATAAGCCAAAGCATATTTTGGGTCGATTTCAAGTGCTTTATTCAAAGCAATTATAGCCTTATCATATTGGCCACTTTCATTATAAGCAATACCCATAAGGCAATATATTGTGGATGATTTCGGGAATATTTCCTCAGCCGTATCGCATGTTTTTATTGCATCTGCATATTGATTGAGATTTAACAAACTTTGAATTTTACCAATCCAAGCTGATTCTAAGTTAGGATTAAGTGCTATGGCACTTTCATACGCACTTAATGCCGCGTCATTTTTACCTTGTTTGAGATACATATCGCCAATTGTTATCGGGTCAATTGTAATAACCAAAGTCTTATTATCGGTTCCAACACTATTTGAAGCAATGAGATTATAAATCGTTGTTTGGATGGGGTTCACAACACAATGATTATTCGATACAGTTATATTGTCCCCATAATTGTCCCGTACAACAATTGAATTAGCCCCAGACACAGACCAATGTAATTGACTTTCTTTACCCGCTGCTACTGTTGAATTATCGGCATAGAATTGGGTGATAACAGGTAATCCTTGACACCCTATAGAACACAATATGAAAGTAAGTAATGAAATCGCCACTAATCTCTTACGTAGTATATGCATTCTACACATCCTTGAGAACAAATCCAATCATTGCAAACCTGGAACTTCCCAATTCAATTTCCATTGACCGTTTTCCTTTACGAGTGTGCCATCTACTATATCAGCAGAAGTTGCCATGAAAGTCTTGCTAAATTTTTCGTAAATTGAAATTGTTGCGGTATTACCAGTCACGGAGACTTTTTTGATTTGGCAATCTACACTACCACCAAACGCATAACGTGCGGATGTAGATTGCACTATGCCATTCTCGCCATATTTATTTATTACTGAGCTACTGAGATAATTAAGACATTTATCAAATGATTGCGAATTGTAGGCAGAATAATATTCGTTTATTGTCCCCGTAATTGCCGTTTCATCTATGATAGGCACGGTTGAACTAGTATTGGTTTGAGATGAGATAGTAGCACTATGAATCAATGATGAAAGCTTGTTAACCACATTGTCTTTATACACTGATAATGGTTGGACACCTATAAAAGCTAAAACAACTAGCACGACCAAAATAATTAAGACGATTGATAGTATCTGCTCAATAGAACCTTTTTGCTTATGACTACGAGGATAATAATGTTTGTTACTAGATTTTTTACTGCCCATTTATCCCAACCCTTGCCCACTTTCCTAAATATTTTACAGCCTTTAAGTAAAAATTTCTTGCTCTAACCAATTATCATATCTACGGGAATGCAAGAAAAAACTAGGAATGTTCATTGTATGCTGATATATTGGATATATGAATAAACAAAACTATAGGCAAGTTCCTGCTAAGGTTATTCGATATGTTGATGAGAACATTAAAGACCTAGTTGAGCTACTAAGTACGTTCGATGGCATAGAGATATTGGAATGCTCTGGTGGATGCGAAGGGTATCTAACAGAAATAGATATAGATTGTGGGACTAACTATGATAGTCCAGATTATCTAGAATACGACGCACACAAAATGGCAGATATCGCACAGTTCTTTTATAAAGTATTTCTGATGAGTAGGCATTGGGAGAAATTAGATGAAGATATTGATATATCTATTCATTGGGTGGTACATTCACGGTCTACTGTTAATCCGTCAATTTCCCCCGTATTAAAGATAGAGTTCCCCAATAAATGTGTTAAAGATGTGCATTTCGTTCTCTCTGACGTTGCTCCTCTTTCCAGCAATCGCGACAGAGAAGTTTCCATGCCTGTAGATTATCATACGAGCTTAATTGCCAAATTGGATAGGGCTTCCAACCCTTGTGAAGACAATGATTAGGTTGATGGAAGTAATGCCCAAATTCACATTCACAACGAGGATACTTCCTTTTATCTCCCAAAGCACGTTTCGTCACTTCCCTAACCATATCCTCACGTGTCCATCCTCCACCAGAAAGAAAGTCAATAGTCATAAGGTGTCCACCTCCCACCCCAAATTGTCTCTAAGAATAGACCATGAGATATAAGGAAATCAACTAAGCGTTAATTTGGCCTTGTTTTCTAATTCTTTTATCCGTATATCGCCGTTTCTTGGGTATCCGTTTACGCCTACCAAGTTGATTCAATAACATGAGAATCGCTTTAGCATTGGTAGGCTGCCGGTCTCCCGCTTTCCACTTCTCTACAGCATTGACCGTAACGTCTAATTCATCAGCTATGGCAGCCAACGTCCAGCCTTTCTCTTGAAGTTCGGCTATCTTTTCTTGCACGGTATTCATTATATACATGCTACCATACACTGTACTCGAATGTCAACATTATATGATTTTGTGGTAGGGTATTGACAGCACCATACAGCGTATGGTATAATACGTTGTATTAAAGAATAGAGGTAAATAAAATGGACGCAAGAGAAGAAAAAGGATTAGTAATAGCAGCGACTTCTAGGATTGAGAAGAATAAATTGGGTTGGAAAGTACCGTCTCAGTCAGGCAACGGCAGTTACGTGGTAAATCTCGATCAGGGTGAGCCGTTTTGCACTTGCCCTGATTTTGAAGCCCGCCATTTACCCTGCAAACACATTCATGCAGTTGAGTATGTTATTCAAAGGGAAACGAAGCCCGATGGCACGGTGACTATTACGGAAGCCATAAAAGTAACCTACAATCAGGAATGGCATACTTACAACGAGGCTCAAACCCACGAATCCGAGCGATTTTTAACCCTACTGCGTGAACTATGCAACGGCATTGAGCAACCAACGCAAACCTTTGGCAGACCTCGCCTTGCCCTCTCTGATATTGTCTTTGCCCTTGTTTATAAGGCTTACTCTACCATGTCAGGCAGACGGTTCACTGGCGACCTTGTTGAAGCCCAAAAAGACGGTTTGGTGAGCAAGGCTCCGCATTACAATAGTGCTTTCCGATACCTTGAAAATCCCGAACTAACCCCACTTCTAAAGGCTCTTATTGAACAAAGCGCAAGCCCGTTGAAAGCCGTTGAGACTGATTTCGCAGTCGATTCTTCGGGCTTTGCTACCTCTACTTACTCTCGTTGGTTCGATCATAAATATGGTAAGGAACGCACTCGCCAAACTTGGGTTAAGACTCATCTTATGTGCGGTGTCAAAACCCATATCGTAACCAGCGTTGAAGCTACTCCTTATGAATCCGGCGATTCGGCTCAACTTCCCCAATTAGTCAATACTACTGCTAAGGTATTCGATATCAAAGAGGTTTCCGCTGATAAAGCGTATTCCAGCAAGCGCAATATACAATCCGTAGTGGATGCAAATGCAACGCCTTATATCATGTTTAGAAGCTATTCCAAAGGCAGTCAGGGACATAAGCCTTACAACGAACTTTGGCATCGCATGTGGCACTTCTACAACTTCAATCGAGAGGTATTTCTACAGCACTATCACAAGAGGTCGAACATTGAAACTACATTCTCAATGATTAAGACTAAATTTGGTAGCTCAGTTAGAGCCAAGAGTCCAACGGCTCAGGTCAATGAAGTGCTATGCAAGGTACTCTGCCATAATATCTGCGTACTAATACAATCCATTTATGAACTCGGATTAGAGCCGACCTTCTGGCAGACTTTTGAGGCAAAAACGCCAGTTGCCCCAAAACTCCTTGAAAATGTTGGCTTTTAGGGCAAAGCCCCTCTCCCAGGAGAGGGGATTTCTTTTTAAAAGAGGGGCTAAAGCCCCTCTTCAACGCCCCCTGCCCGGACAACCTTACCATCAGAACACATGTCCCGCGTCGTTGGATACGAAGAGTAATCAGTTCCCTCTTCAACGCCCCTTGCCCTCTATTAACACCGTCATTGCGAGGAGCGTAGCGACGTGGCAATCTCATGAAATCAGGTCTGGCAATTACCTTCGTTCAAAGGATTGCTTCGCTTTGCTCGCAATGACTGTTTATTTTTCCCTCTCCGACGCCCTTGCCCGGAAAGCCTTGCCAGTTAGAACACATGTCCCGCCTCGTTGGATACGAAGAGTAATCAGTTCCCTCTTCGACGCCCCTTGCCCGGACAACCTTACCATCAGAACACATGTCCCGCGTCGTTGGATACGAAGGGTAATCAGTCGCCTCTTCGACGCCCCTTGCCCTCTATTAACACCGTCATTGCGAGGAGCGTAGCGACATGGCAATCTCATGAAATCAGGTCTGGCAATCACCTTCGTTCAAAGGATTGCTTCGCTTCGCTCGCAATGACGTGGGGATTTTGTATTTGCTTAGTATTTAGTGTTTAGGGTTTAGAGTTTCCCCGCAGGGGCTTGTGTTTTATTATTAATGTACAAATAGCGTGAGGAGTTGCACGAAATGGAAAGTAAAGTTGTAGTGATAACCGGCGCCAGCGGCGGGATCGGCGCCGCCCTGGCCGTCAAGCTCGGCGCAGAGGGGCACAGCCTGGTCCTGGCCGCACGTCGTGAAAAAGAGCTAAAGGCGGTGGCTGAAAAGGCCGGCCCCCGGGCCATTGCCGTGGTAACCAACGTTACGAAGCGCAAGGACGTCGAGCGCCTGCGCGATGCAGCCCTGAAGAAGTTCGGCCACGTGGATGTATGGGTAAACAATGCGGGGCGCGGCATCGGCAAAAACGTGATGGAGCTGACCGATGAAGACCTGGATGAGATGATCAGGGTCAACGTGAAGTCGGTGCTCTATGGCATGCAGGCCATCGTGCCTCACTTTCAGCAGAGGGGAAAGGGACACCTGATCAACGTCTCATCCTTCCTGGGCAGGGTCCCCATGGCTGCCTTCAGGTCGGCCTACAACGCAGCCAAAAGCGCCGTCAATGCACTCACAGCCAACCTGCGCATGGATTTGAGAAAGGACTATCCGGGTATTCATGTCTCGTTGGTCATGCCGGGGGTGGTATCCACCGATTTCGCTCGCAACGTGCTGGGAAACGCCCAACCCCCTGCCGCCGGCATACCGGCACGCTCGCCCATGGTTATCCAGTCGGCAGAAGAGGTGGCCGGCCTGATCGCCGGCCTGATAGAAAAGCCGGCGCCCGAGCTGTATACCAATCCGGCCTCTCATGAGATGGCGCAGCGTTACTACAGGGATGTAGGCGCTTACGAAGCAGAAGGCCACTGAGCTATTTGGAAGAAATCGCGCAAACGGCCAATACGTTGGGGCCGCTGTGAACCCCTATCACCGGGCTGACCTTGGTAGCGTGCATCTTCTCCCTGGGGAAGAAAACGGCTATGCGGTCCTCCACTTCCTCACGCTCATCCATGGTGGTGGCATCCTCGACGAACATCTCTTCGATATCGGGGATATCTTTGATCATGTTCACCAGCATGTCCTTGGCCTTGGCGCGGCTGCGGGCCCTGGCCACGGGCTGGATCAGGCCGTCTTTGAGCGTGAGCATGGGGTTGATCTTCAGTAGCCCGCCCAGCATGGCCTGGGCCTTGCCGATGCGCCCGCCCTTCAAAAGGTATTCCAGGGTATCGAAGATCATATAGGCGCGGATGCGCGGCAGGGCATCATTCAGCATGGCAACGATATCTTTCAGGCTGTCGCCCTTCTTAGCGGCCCTGGCCGCCTTCAGCGCGGGCAACCCCAGCCCACCGCAGGTCATCTTGGAATCCACAACCTCGACCTTGCACAGGTTGCCGATCAGCTCTTTGGCCTGCAGGGCGCTCTCGTGAGTTGCGCTCAGCCCCGCCGAGATGGTCAGGACTACGATCTCATCCGTCTCCTTGGCCAGCTTCTTGTAAAGCTCGACAAACTGGCCGGGCGCGGGCGCCGATGTGGTGGGATGCCTGCTGTCCGTCACCAGCCTCTTATAAAATTCCTCGGGCGTAATAGTTACGCCGTCTTCGTAGCTTTCCTCTCCGAAAAGCACGTTCAGCGGTATAAGGCTGATATCGTATTCTTTAGCCAGGTCGCGTATGTCGCCGGTGCTGTCGCATATTACTTTTACCATTATGTTAACCTCTTGCCTCCAAAGTTATTTATTGTTGCTTTTTTGCCATCTCTTCGTCAAGGAGTATCCTGGCCAGCGGTTTGCCGATAGCGGACTTAGGCAGGCTTTGCCTGATCTCTATCTGCCGCGGCACCTTATAGGCCGTCAGCCTCTCCTTGCAATAGGCCCTCAGCTCCTCCACCGTGCAGGGAAGGCCGTCGAGCACCACCCAGGCTTTGACCGACTCGCCCTGATAAGGGTCGGGCACTCCAGCCACTATCACGTCCACTACTGCCTTATGCGAGCTGAGCACCTCCTCCACCTGCCTGGGCCAGACCTGGAAGCCGCCGCACTTGATCATGAGCTTTTTGCGGCTCTGGATATAGAGATAACCGTCCTCATCGAGATAGCCGATATCGCCGGTGTACAGCCAGCCGTCCCGGATCATGTCCGCCGTTTCAGCAGGCCTCTGCCAGTAACACCGCATTATCTCCGGGGCCTTCATGATTATCTCGCCCGGCTCCCCCGCAGGCATCTCCATGGCGCCTGTCTTTGCATCGACGATCTTAATAATGACATCCGGCAGCGGCAGTCCCACGGCCCCCTCCTTGAAGCGCCCCATAACAGGCGTCGCCACGCAGGCCAGCATGGACTCGGTAAGGGCATAGCCTTCCACCATGCGACCACCGGTGAGCGATTCGAAACGGTGCTTGAGCTCGGCCAGCAGCGGCGCGCCTCCCGACACGCACAGCTTGGCGCATTTGAAGCTGACCTTGCCGGACTTGACGGCCGGATGGTTGAGCAAGGCCACGAAAAGCGTGGGGACTCCCGGGATAAAAGCCGGCTTCAATTTTTTGATGGTGGCCACCAGGTCGTTGATGTCCCTGGGGTTGGGTATCAGCGCCAGCGGGTTATGATTGACGATGGCCGTGCCCATCAGAGCCACATTGCCGAATACGTGAAAGGTCGGTATGGTGGCCAGTATGATATCGTCCCATTCGCAAAGCAGGGAGCTGAACCAGGTCCGGAGCTGATGTCCCGCCATATATAGCGCATGATGCGTGCCCACGGCAGCCTCGGTGGTGCCGGTAGTGCCACCGCTGAACAACAGCAGGGCCACATCGTCCGGCTTTATTTTAGACTCGGGCCTGGGCGCCCCGCGGTGTTTATGCAGCATGTCCTGAAGGCATAAATCCCCCTTCTGCACCTTTACCCTGTGCCCGCCCTTCTTCTCCAGGAAGAGCGTGAAGGCAACCTTCGTAAGCGGCGGCAGGAACTCTTGAATGCCGGTTACGATCACCAGCCGCACCCTGGTCTGCAGCTGTATTTTCTTTACCGTTTTGTAAAAGGTGCTCAGGCAGATGACCACGCTCGCCCCGCATTCATTCAGCGAGCGCTCCAGTTCCTCGCCGGTATAAAGTGGGTTGATAGGGGCGGCAATGGCCCCGGCCTTCCAGATGCCGAAATGGCAGAATACAACCTGCGGGCAGTTAGGCACCACCAGGGCGACGCGGTCGCCTTTCTTTACGCCTGCGGCCGCCAGCCCCGTTGCCAGGGCGTTGCTTAAGCGCTCAATCTCCCTGTATGAGACCCGCCTACCCTTAAACATGAGCATGCTGGCTTCCGGCCGCGCCTTCAAAGCTTCATCAAAACAGTCCAGCAGCGTTTTGGGCTCGTACGGCTGCAAGGTATGCGGCATGCCGGGATCATAACTCTTAAACCATGAATACTGGTCCATTAGAATAACTCCTCTATGAAATAGAATGCGCCTTTAGCACGCGGCTACATGTCGCGTACGTCACAGGGAATTATAGGTCAAGGCTTTCGTCAGCAATATACGTAGTTTCCCCAATTGGGATAGTGGTAAAACACGTATTTTTAGGAAACTCTAAGGTCCAAGTTTTATCCCCTCACTGTTACCCCTCTCCCAAGGGAGAGGGGATTTCTTTTTTCTTAAGAGGGAACAGGTTCCCTCTTCAACGCCTTTTTCCCTTATTTCTTAATTTTGAATTTGTTTGGATCTTGGAATTTGACTGATGGATTGCTTCGCTCTCGCTCGCAATGACCGGTTTCCTGAATTGTCATTGCGAGGCACGTGGTGCCGTGGCATCCCTGTAATCGAAGGCTGAAGCCCCGTTTTGGAAATTTGGAGCTTGGAATTTGTTAGAGTTTAGAACTTAGAATTTAGAGCTTCCCTTTTTACTGGTCTTGTTTGGGCAGGATGCCCTTTCTGACTGCATAGTGGATGAGCTCCATGCGGTTGCGCAGCCCCAGTTTATGCATGACGCGCGCCCTGTGCACTTCCACTGTGCGCGGGCTGATGCACAGCCGGTTGGCTACTTCCGGGCTGGTCAATCCCTGGGCTGCCAGGTGCAAGACCTCACGCTCACGGGATGTGAGCATGTCATACGGGTCGAGCTTGCTTTCCTTGGACCTTATCAGGTAGGCTTCGATAGCGCGGTCCGAAAGCGGAGGAGCCAGGTAACGGCGGCCCGCAGCTGCCGCACGTACAGCCCGCAAAAGTTCCTCTGGGGGAGAATCTTTCAGTACATAGGCCATAGCGCCGGCTTGCAGCGCTTCAACCACGTAACAGTCATTGCCGTACATGGACAGCACTACGGCAACAGTGTGGGGCGAACGCTTCCTGACCTGCCTGATGACCCCCAGCCCACTCATATCGGCCAGCATTAAATCCACGACCAGGACGTCGGGCTTGAGGCGCTGTGCCTGTTCGGCGGCATCCACGCCGGTAGCGGCCTCCCCGGTAACCTGCAAATCGGGTTCGGCCTCCAGAAGGGCTTTTATGCCGCGGCGGACAACATGATGGTCATCGGCCAGAAATACTGTAATCATCTATTGTGCCTGCTCCCGTCTGGACTTCACCGGCAGCGGCAGTTCCGCGGTAAGCACCGTGCCCGCCCCGGGAGTGGATGAGATGGTAAACCTGCCGCCCGCTATCAAAGTGCGACCCTTCATCCCGGTTATACCGCCGTGGTAATTGTCCGGCAGTTTTTCAGGCTCGAACCCGGCGCCACTGTCCTCGACGCGCACGCTCAGCCAACGTCGGTTCGACCAGGCCATTACCTTGGCCTCACCGGCGCCGGAATGCCGGGCCACATTGTTTAAGGCTTCCTGCACGATGCGATAGGCTGTCAGGCCGATCTCCAGGGGAAATTTCTTGTGCAGGCCCAGGTGCTCGAATTTTACGCCGACATGAGTGCGGGAGGTATAGCTCTCAAAAAGGTAAAGCATGGCCGGAAGCAAACCCAGGTCGTCCAGCATCTTGGGACGCAGTTCCAGCGAAAGGTCCCGTGTCAGGGACATCATCTCATTGACCAGCGATTGGGCTTCACCCAGGGTGTAGCGCAGCTTGTCGGGAGGGGAGTTGGCTGCTTCTCCCAGCAGCAGTTTCAAAACGGCCAGCGATTGACCCAGCCGGTCGTGCAGTTCACGGGCTATGGCGCGCCGCTCACCCTCTTCGATGCCAACCAGCACCCGTGCAGTCGACAGCGCATCTTCCATAAGCTCAACATAATATACCAAACATATTCAAAATTCCAAAAACCAAATCCGAATCTTTGAAATTAGTAAATTAAAAACGGAATGCCTTAGTTTAAGGTAGTACTTATTTAGGGGTCACGCCCAAGGCTGATATCCGGAGCATCACAACGGCTGCGCAATACAAAAGGGCCATTGCTACCCAAATTATCCCTACCGTTCCCATAATCTTACCCAAACTCTTTTGTTGATCCGGTGATCCTGTTGCCTCCAATGCTTTACCTTGGTAGTATAGCGATAACCCAACACCTGCTATCATGATAACTATCCCTATTACCAATGCAATTATGAAGCTCATACCAACCTCCCCAAACGATGATTACAACATTATATTAGCACAGTTCAATCTTAATATTTAAAGCCCTTGTGTGTGAAGCCACATTAGCTATAGTGATTCATAACTATTGCGAGTTTTGGGCTTTGGGCTTTGAATTTGTTTAGAGCTTAGAGTTTATTATTTAGGATTTATTTGGTCTGGGGTAAGCCGAATGTGGAAGCGAGGTTATTAAGGATCTTAATGACGGCCTCATCCCGGTTGAGCGTGTAGAAATGGAAATAGCGCACGCCGTTTTCCCAGAGGTCCAGGCATTGTTCGCTGGCCAGGTCGATACCTGCTTTAACGACATCTTCGGGACTGTCCATCTCTTCGAATTTGGTGATTAGGGGTATGGGTATTTCAACCCCGCTGACATCGCTGAAACGTTCCACTCTCTGGAAGTCTGTAATGGGCATGATGCCGGCTATGATAGGGATGTTTATATTATCCTGCTGAAAACGCTCCATCATCTGGTAATAATAGAAGTTCTCGAAGAACATCTGGGTTATGCCGAATTCCGCTCCCTGGTCTATTTTTTGCTTGGTAAATGCAATATCTATTCCCAGGTTGGGAGAGTCGATGTGGCCTTCAGGGTACACGGCCACGCCTATGCAGAAGTTATTATATGTCTTAAGAAATCGCACGAGGTCTACAGCGTAGCGAAAGTGCGTTTGACCGTCGAAAATGCCCGGCTCGTATTCCTCAGGGTCCCCGCGCAGGGCCAGTATATTCTCAGTTCCAAGCTCTTTATAGTAGTTTATTACCGGCTCCAGCTCAGCCCTGCGGGGATCGGCGCAGGTTACGTGCGGCATCACGATGACATCGGTTTCTTCGTGAATCTTTTTAACGATATGCTTGGTCTTCTCGAGGGTGTTGCGCCCGGCATGCTGCGTCACGGACACAAAAGAAGGTGCGAAGGCCTTCAGCCGGTTGATGCGCTCCAACAGCCGGTCCTCACCTATGGGAGTTATGGGCGGAAAGAACTCGAACGAAAGGCTTTTCCCGCTGCTTTTGATGATCTCACTGATCTTCATATTTCCAACAACATGCCCCCTTTTAAACGGCAAACCTTGTTAATCATACATTCGGCTAAAAGTAAAATCAAATAGGCTAAGTATTCCATCACCCCTACCCCTCTCCCAGGAGAGGAGGATTATATTTATAAGAGGGGCTAAAGCCCCTCTTCAACGCCCTGTACCCGGCATGGCCTTATCGTTAGAACAGATTTCCCGCGTCGCTAAATACGAAGAGGAGCCTGTTTCCTCTTCAACGCCTTCCTTAGAAAAGAAGCTCCAAACAATTCCTAATTTTCTAATCTTCTAATTTTTTAAATATTTTTCATTTATTTATTGATTGGAATTTCCCCTTTTGTTGACTCTTGCCTCTTCCGATTGTAAGATACCTAATCCTCTAGGTCGACGTTAAAGGAGGCGCATGCAGGCATTGGAAGGCGTAAGGATATTGGAGCTTGTTCACATGCCGCCGGGCGAGCTCTGCACTATGATACTGGGCGATATGGGCGCCGAAGTCATAAAAGTCGAAGCATTTACTCCGAACGACACACAAGCGGACCCTCATGACGCTGAGGCATTGAAAACACTCCAGGCATTCAACGCGCTCAACCGCAATAAAAAGAGCATCCGACTCAATTTGAAGTCCGAGCAGGGCAAAGAAGTCTTTTACAGGCTCGCCGGCAATGCCGATGTCATCGTTGAAGGCTTTCGCCCGGGCGTTGTGAAACGCATGGGAGTGGACTATGAGATGGTAAGCAAGCTAAACCCCCGCATCGTTTATTGCTCGTTAAGCGGCTACGGTCAGGACGGGCCCTACAGCCAGTATCCGGGGCACGATATCAACTATATATCCATCGCCGGTGCGCTCAACCTGATCGGCTGGCCCGGGGAGCCGCCGGCCATCCCGCTGAACTTGCTGGCGGATTTCGCGGGCGCTTCCATGCACGGTGCAGTCGGCATACTGACAGCCCTCTTCGCCCGTGAGAGGACGGGCAAAGGCCAGTATATAGACATTTCCTACACCGACAGCGTTATCACCCTGATGACCTTCTTCCTGCAGCAGCATTTCGGCGCCGGTCATAATTTCCCGCGCGGCGAATGGGCGCTGGCAGGCGGCTATCCGTACTATAAAACCTACCAGGCAAAAGACGGGAAGCTGATCAGCCTGGCATGCATCGAGCCGTGGTTCTGGGAAAATTTTTGCAGGGCCATCGGCAGGGAGGACCTTAAAAGCCTGAGCTTCGATTTCGACCACCTGGCTCACAAGCCACAGGATGCTAAATGGAAAGCAGCGGAAGAGGAGCTTAAAAAAATCTTCCTTACTAAAACGCGCGATGAGTGGTTCGACCTGCTTATCAAGTCCGATGTGCCGGTTGGGAAAGTATATTCCATAGAAGAGATCTTCAGCGATCCGCAGCTCCTGCACCGTCGCATGCTGCTGGAGTTCGATCACCCCGGGCTCGGCAAAGTGAAACAGCCCGGTATCGCCATCAAGCTATCTGGAACGCCGGGCGAAGTGAGGAGCCTGGCGCCTTACCCGGGCGAGAATACCAATGAGGTGCTGAAATCTCTGGGATATTCGGAAGCTGATTTGGAAAGCTTGCGCAAATCTAAGGCGATAGGCTAAAATTCTATGACATGGAGGTGGGATTATGGCAGCCAAAGCATACGTACTTATCACAACTTCGGTGGGGCAGACCAAATCGGTACTTACATCGCTAAAAAAGCTCGAAGGGATAAAATCGGTGGATGCGGTCATGGGTCCTTACGATATAATTGCCGTCGTCGAGGGAGAGTCCGTTGACAACGTCGGCAAGCTGATTACGGAACAATTCCACAAGATCGGCGGCATTGAACGCACTACCACCTGTCAAACTATCAGGATAGCCTGATATTAAAGTCCCATGGACTGCATTTTCTGCAAGATTGCTTCCGGTTCAATACCCGCGGACATAGTATATAAAGACGATGACCTGGTGGCCTTCCGCGATATACATCCACAGGCGCCGGTGCATGATGTCATCATCACCAGAAGACATATACCATCGGTAAACGACCTGACGGAAGCAGATAGGGCGCTGGCCGGCAAGATGCTATTGGCAGCCAGGCAGCTAGCTGAAAAAGAGGGGATCGCAGTGAGCGGTTACCGGCTGGCCATAAATTGCGGCCCGGATGGGACGCAGGAAATAGACCATATCCACCTCCACGTCATCGGCGGACGCCTCCTCACCGGCCGGCTCGGCTGATTCACCTCCAGTGATGCATCCGAAAGGCTGCGCTACCATAGTCCGTATGCTCTCCCGGAAAATAAAGCGCACCTGCGGTAAAGGCCAGGTCTTTCTGCGTGCCGGCCTGCGACAATATTCCATTGCATATGCCCGCTGCCTGATCATATAAAGCCTGGTCCTCATTGTTGATGTAATACTCGGGGTAGTAGCCGCGCCAACTGTCCGCCAGCCCGCTTAAACCGTACTTATCGGTAACGTCCAGGCAGAGATAAGTGTCAAGGTCCACGATAGCCGGGGAGGACTTGTTCATCTTCATATATACGACGCCCCGGTTATAGAAAACCATATAAAAAGAGGGGTGAAGTCCCGCCAGGATATTAAGATCTGCCAGGGCGTCATCCAACTGGCCGTTCCTACCCTCACATACCGCCCGGTCACTGTAGGCGACGGCAGCTTCGACCGGGTCGATCGTTATGGCACGGGAAAACTGGTCGGCCGCCGATGCGTAATCGGTTAGGGCATAATAGGTCCTGCCCAGCCAGATCACAGCTTGTAAATACGATGGGTCCAGATTAATGGCCCTTTTGAAATCTACCACGGCATTATCGAATTCACCCATGTCTTTTAAAGCCATACCGCGGTTGAAATAGGCTTCTTTCGACGATGAGTCGATGGCCAGGGACTGGGTTAAATCCGCTATAGCTTTTTGGTATTCGCCGCTGTTCAGATACGAGACGCCGCGCAGTTCGTAGGCTGCCGCATAATTCGGGTCTAAATCAATGCAGAAGCTGGTGTCGCCGATGGCGCCTGAGTAAAGTCCCAGCCCGGCATAGGCCTGGGCACGGGCGAAATGCACATCGCGCGCGGAATATCCATTGTTGATCGAAGAGTCGAAGGCCTTCAAAGCTTCCTGGTAATTATCCTGGCTCAGATAAGCCAGACCGATCTGGTATTGTGCAGGCCCGTACTGGCCGCCGACACTTTCGGAATTAATATTGATGGTATATGTGCTGTTTTCCGCTGCCTCGGGCCGCGGCCCTGAGCAAGATACGGCCAGTGACACAGCCGTCAGCACCAGCGCAGAAATAATATATTTACCGTCCAACGATGCCCTCTTCATCTTACTTTTTAATTATAAGGCGGCTGTCCAATTTAGTCAGATTATAGGCAAGGAGGATGCCGGCTTAGCCGGCAATAATGGAACGTATTTTGATGATGACCTGCTCGATTGCCTCATCGGGAGTCGAGGCGCCTGCTGTAATGCCGACGGCCTTTTTGTCCTTCAACCATGCCGTATTTATTTCTTCGGCATTCTCAATGTGGTGTGTTTCTACAACGCGGGAACAAACATCCGCCAGCCTGCGCGTGTTGGCGCTGTTGTGTCCACCAACTACGATCATGAGATCACTGGTCCCGGCAATGTCCTCCGCCGCCAACTGTCTTTTCTGCGTTTCCTGACAAAGCGTATTGACCACCCTGATCTCCCTGGTCTGCGGTAACAGCCTGCCGATCAGTTTGCCCAGAAACGACGTAAATTCGGCCCGGCTCTGGGTGGTCTGAGCCAGTATGCCGATACGTTCCGGCAAATTCCTAAGAGGAACTGCATCGGCATCCATGGAAGCTATGGCTTTCTCACCGGCCCATCCCAATAATCCCCTCACTTCAGGGTGTCTGGCTTCACCGAATATGATAACTCCGAAGCCCGCCTTCGCCAGGCGCTGAGCGGCCTTCTGCGCGCTGCGCACGATAGGGCAGGTAGTATCTATGACGCTAGCTCCCGTAGCCAGGATCTTCTCCTGGACCTCCGGGGAAAGGCCGTGCGATGATATGGCGATTACGCCGCCTTTGAGGTCTTCAACACTATCAACTACGTCCACGCCGAGCCCTTTGAGACGCGCCACCACGGTTTTATTATGAACGATGGGTCCGAGGGTGCTGATCTTGACTTTCCCGTCGGCCGAGCCCTCGATTATTCTGAGGGCGCGCCGCACGCCGAAACAAAAACCCAGCTCCCGCGCCTTTTGAATTTTCATACCGCAGAAATTATAGCGATTTTGGACTATTGCGTCGCTTGGCTGCAGGGTAGCCGCGCGCCATTAAAACAGCTTGCTGCTCACAAACATCCGCAAACTGATCTATGGTATACCTCTTATACAGATAATACCGTTTCAGCGCCCATGTCTGACATACCAGCTCAACGTGAAAGGCCGTTAGAAAAGGATCGCTGGCGCCGAACTCGCCTTTCCGGCGGCCTTTTTCTATTATTTCCCTGAATACATCTATCACCCTGTTCTCAATCTCATACATCCCGGTCAACTGCTCCCGTTTCAAATACCGTGCAACACTGTACCAGAAAAGCATCATCTTGCGCCGTTTGTGGATCGAGTAGACGTACTCCCTGACAGCTTTGCGCAGGCACTCTTCCGGCTTCAAATCCGGCATAGTTGCGCGCACCTTCCTTTCCCACTGCGTGATATCATTCAGGCGTATCTCACCGAAGAGAACAGGGAATTCCTCTTTTGATTTAATGTAGTAATAAAGGTGTCCCGGGCTAATATGGCAGGCCCTGCCGATCTCACGCATAGTGGTCTGAGAGTAACCTTTTTCGAAAAATAATGATGCAGCGATTTTGGCTATCCGCTTTACGCTCAAAGCGGGAGCGGCATTTTTCTTGCGGGACTTTTCTGGTTTATCTCCCATCACCTTACCTCGGAAATGACCGGTTTAATGAACTGCCAATTATGTCATCGTCATTATACATTAACCTGTTATTATATTTGAAGTTTTTGGCTTTAAATGCCTATTGACAAACAAATATTGTTAGAGTTATATTGAGCTTTAAATTTAGGTCAACCGTTCGATCTAGTTACATCCAACAGCATTATATATCAAACCCACAAAAATTATTTTTCAGGGAGGTTGTTAAGGCAATGAAAAAATGGTTCAGCATTCCCGCAATCCTGGTAGTCTCTGTTATCTTGCTCGGCATGGTGGCCGGTATCAACGATGGTTGGGCGGGCAACCGGAATATAAATTCTTCAGGAGGTTCACCAAACAAATGATCAATTCAGCGATGGGACCGCTCTCGCCCGATAAACTGGGCACGACCCTTGTCCACGAGCATTTCTGCTTCGCCTATCCGGGCTGGTTTTCCGATGTTAGCATGGTGCCGTATGATCCCGAAGCAGTCCTGCAGGCCGGCCTGGCCGCATGCGCCACCCTCAAGGAAATCGGCGTCCAGACCGTCATCGACCCCACGCCCAATGATACCGGCGGACGCGACCCCCTTCTTTATAAAGAGCTTTCCAGCAGGACGGGCATAAATATCATCTGCACGACGGGCCTTTATACGGAAAAGGAAGGTTCGCCCGTATACTGGGCGGGCAGGAAGGTATGGGGCACCGATATCTCACGTATGATGGCCGACCTTTTTATCAAGGAGATTTCAGAGGGAATAGGCGTGACCGGCGTCAAGGCCGGGGCAATCAAGGTAGGCTCCAGCCCGGTTATGACCGACTATGAAAAGGATGTCCACAAGGCAGCCGCCATCGCACAGAAAGCGACCGGAGTTCCCATTATCACTCATACTGAAGGGCCCACCGGGGGACCGGAGCAGGCACAATTCCTCCTTAGCCACGGAGCAGACCCGAAAAAAGTGATGATCGGTCATGTGAGCAACTCCAAAGAAATAAGCTATTTGAAGGCCATCCTGGCCCAGGGCGTCAGCATCGGCTTCGACCGGCTCGGGCTCTCGATCATGTACGGCATCCCTGATGAAATACACGTCCGGAATATCGCCATCCTCTGCAAGGAAGGCTACGCCTCTAAGATCATGCTTTCGCATGATACGGTAAGCTTCTGGCTGGGACGCCCCCTGGACGTGCCGGAGAAGGCCGTGGAATTGTTTAAAGACTGGAGGCTGGACCACGTGTCCCGGGATATCGTGCCTGCGCTAAAGCAGAGCGGGGTCAGCGACGGCCAGATCAAGACCATGATGGTCGACAACCCCAGGAACCTGTTTGCCGGCAAGGGCTAGACCGGACTTCAACCATAGAGCGAAGAGCCCTTATTTATAGTCGTAAAACCCCTTGCCCGTCTTGCGGCCCAGATACCCGGCCGTGACCATCTTGCGTAAGAGCACCGGCGCAATAAACTTGGGGTTCTTGGTCTCGGCATAGATTGCATCAGTTACGAAGAGCAATGTGTCCAGGCCGACCATATCCGCCAGGGTCAGCGGCCCCATTGGATGGTTCAATCCCAACTGCACGCCTGTATCTATATCCTCGCGGCTGGCAACGCCCTGCTCATACATCTCGAACGCTTCAATCATGTAAGGCATAAATGAGCGGTTGACGATGAACCCCGGCCGGTCGGGGGCAACTATCACGGTCTTCCCGAGGGACTTGCCCCATTCGACGGCGGCATCCAGAGTCACTTTAGCCGTAGTTATGGTCTTCACAAGCTCGAGCAGCTTCATAATGGGCACGGGATTGAAGAAGTGGCAGCCCAGGACCTTATCGGGCCTCTTGGTCACGGCAGCAACATCCATAACCGACAAGCAGGAAGTATTGGTGCTTAAGATGGCATCAGGCCGGCAGATCCTGTCCAGGTCGAGGAATATCTTCTTTTTCAAGTCCAGGTTCTCGATGGCGGCTTCAACCACCAGATCGCAGTCCTTAAAGTCCTTCATATCTGTCGTGCCCTTGATTTTCCCCAGGGCTTTATTTTTATCATCCTCGGTCATCTTGCCTTTCTCAACGGCCCTGGCAACCGACTGGTTAATGGCGGCCATGCCCTTGTCCAGCAGTTCTTTATTTATTTCCGAGACCACCACGTCATACCCCGTTTTTGCGCTGACCTCGACTATGCCCCTACCCATCAGGCCGCAGCCGACTACGCCGATCTTCTTAAATGCCATGGTTTTTCTCCTTAATAAATTTCATTTTGCTTTAAAATCAGCTTTACGTTTTTCCATAAAGGCCTGCCGGCCCTCCTTGAAATCCTCGGATTTAGTGACATATTTTTCCAGCTGGTACTCGATCTCAAGGCCGCTGAGCAGGGTAGTGTTCAAGCCCTGCATCATGGCCTGCTTGGCTGCCCTGGCGGCCAGCGGCGCCGGCTTAAGCAGGGTCTCGGCCATCTTTTTCGCCTCTGCCATCAGTTCGGCAGCCGGGACTACCTTATTGACAAGACCGATACGGTAGGCCTCATTCGCATCGATAGGCCGGCCGGAAGTCAGTATCTCGGCGGCTTTGGCCAGCGGAACGGAGCGCGGCAACCTTTGAGTGCCACCCCAGCCCGGTATAAGCCCCAGGTTGATCTCAGGGAAGCCGAAAGTGGCATTCTCAGCTGCTATCCGGATATCGCAGGCCAGGGCTACCTCAAAACCTCCTCCCAAGCAGGCGCCGTTAATGGCGGCGATGATGGGCTTCCATATCTGCATATCCTCGCAGATGGCTGGCGCCGGCATCTCACCACGCTGGGAGCTGTTCTGTATCCTGGGCAGCGTAGTCTTGATATCCGCACCCACGGAAAAAGCCCTTTCTCCGGAAGCCGTAACAATGGCAACCCACAGATTCTCATCCTCATTAAAGTCATAGAGGGCCTTATTGAACTGGTCCAACTGTTCGGGATCGAATGAATTGAGCGCTTCAGGCCGGTTAAGGGTTATCACAGCAATTTTGCCTTCTTTTGTATAACCTATGGCCATAGGAAAACCTCCTTCCAGGTCGTTGGGATAAGCACCTGATTATACCAGAATTACTGCTGCGGCTTCGGCTTTCTCCTGAAAACGTCAGCCATCGTCTGCGACAGCTTCTCAGCTTCCTCCGTATCCAGCCCTTCGCCCACCTCCAAACGCCGTACGAAGCTTTCTATCTCTGGCACTTGCCTGAACAATTGGGCAATCTTGTTGTTCTGTTCGGCAATTTGAAGGTCCAGTGCAGTGAAATCGATGCCAAGGTCGAATTTAGTATTAAAAAAATAAACCAGGCGCTTAACAGCCCTGGGATCATCCAGGGTGAGTAGATAAAACGGGACGGGCACCCACAGGTTGGCGGCGTTTATCCCGCGCTGCCCGGCCAGCCATGACAGGTAAGAGCTGAGGGTCGGTTTCTGCCCGATGGGAGTTTCATAGTCCGTATTATCCACCACGTTGAACGGCGCCATATTCGCCTTCATCTCTCTGGAATTAACTATGGACATTAGCAGCCGCGGCATGGTGTGTGAGGCGAATGACAGCATGGCTCCGACCGTGTATATTTCCTTCACGCCGCAGTGCTTCTGTGCGACATACAGCACGGCATTTAAAAACCTGTACCAGTCGCTGCGCGGCATGCTGCTTTTAAAGATAACCAGCTTGCGGTTACCGCTTACATAAAATTTGCTCTGCGGGAAAACGGCCACATCTTCTTCCACATTGACGCCGGCCATGGCAAAAAAATCTTCGGGCCTGATCTCACCGAATTCACAGCTCCCCGAGTCCTGCATAATATAGTCCAGGGTCTGCATACCCAAATGACCCGCATCCTCGGCCCAGCCTGCTATCAAAACGGACTTCTTAAGGCCGGGCTTGCCGTATATCCTGTAAACCGGTTCATCGCTCAATGCTGTTCTCCACCCCGTTTAAAAAACTTGTCTATATCATCGAGAATCTTTTTCTTGTCTTCTTCGGTAATGACGCCGGTCCCTTCCGAGGCAGAGGCATTGACCTGCTTAAGCCGGTCCAACTGGTCTTTTATCTCAGCCGGCAGCTTTTCATAAAGGTTGGAAAGTTCCTGCTCGCTCTGCACCGATAATTGACTGATACTGTCCATATCCGTGGTAATATTGAGCGCCCCCGCCAGCACCTCAATCACAGCTTTGGAAGCTTTAGGATAAGGGAAAGGAAAACCCTGAAGGTAAATAGGTATTTCGCCCATCATGCAGACAGCCTCGATGCCGCGCCTGTGGGCCACGCCCAGCAACAGCCCGTTCAAACCGGTGATATTGCCGCGTCCCTCCCTGCCCTCTACATCAGACATCAACATTACATTGCCGTATTTTTTCAATTCATCCAGCAGATCGGGCGAGTTGGGTACAGCCCAAACTCCAGACCTCATCGTATGATGGATAGGAGCCACCGCCGCCCCCGATGTGTAAATACGATGACAGCCGAACCTCTGCGCAACATTCAACACCAGATTAGCCATGGCGTAGGCCTTGTTTCCCTCCGCATACACACGGCCACCCTCAGCCGGCTGCTCCTCGCCGATAAAGAATATCAGGTCGTTGCGGCCTGTTTTTTTAAAATAGAAGGCACTGGAAGGGAACATAATATCCATTAGCTGTCCATCGCGGATTACAGCCTTATTGGGATAGAAAAATTCCCAGGGCTCTATGTAGGCAAACTTTTCGGCATCCACGGAGCGCCTGAGGGAATCGACGGCAATCAGGCCAATATTGCCTATGCCCGGCCAGCTTGCTATCATAACCGGGTTAGTCAAATCAGGTTCGCTGCTGTACCTTATTTCCATAGCTAAACTACGTGCAGGACAATTATAACATAACCGCAGTCTCTCTCTGGAAACGCTTAATTGTGACCCTTTAGTACCAATATTCTTAGAATATCGGAACTTGACACGATGACATAATAAATAGAAGAATATATTCGGTGCGTTCAATCACATTGAATTTGTACGAGATGATTGACCCGCATCTGCCGTGCATTTGGCAGGATTGACGCTATGAAAGCCCTGATTGTCGACGATAATTCGAATAATCTGAACCTATTTAAAATCATCCTGGAACGCAAAGGGTGCCAGGTAGTTACGGCTGTAAACGGCGAAGATGCGCTCCAAAAGCTTCAAGACGATCACGTGGATATCATCGTTTCTGATATACTTATGCCGGTTATGGACGGTTTTCATCTGCTTCAGGAATGCAAATCCGACATCAAGCTGCGCAATATTCCCTTCGTTTTTGTTACGGGGGCATTCCTGGATGCCAAAGACGAGGAGCTGACTTTAAAGCTGGGCGTACAGGCTTTTATACGCAAACCGGTCGAGCCGGATAACTTTGTCAAAACACTTGAAGAGATATTGACCCGAAAGCCTGTGCCTAAAAAGAGGGGCAGGCCGCCCAGGGATAGGAAGAATAGTGACGCTGAAAAGCTGGTCAGCGTTAACCTTATGCAGAAGCTCGAGGCCAAAATGGCTGATCTCCAGGAAGAGATCGTAGAACGTAAGAGGACCGAAGAGGCCCTGCGCAACAGCGAAGAACAACACCGCCTGTTATTCGAGACCATGGCTCAAGGCGTGATTTATTATGACGCCGACGGTTTGGTTATCTCAGCAAACCCGGCTGCCGAAAGGATCCTCGGGCTAAGCAAGGACCAGATGATCGGCAGAGCCCTGCAAGATGCCATCTGGCAGTTTATTAGTGAGGATGGCGCTGATTTACCCTGGAATATGCGTCCGGCTGCCGTGGCGCTTAATACAGGGAAAACGGTCAGGGACGCGGTCGTGGGAGCCTTTAATCCGGTTGATGGCCTGTTCCACTGGACCAATATCAGCGCCGAGCCCCAGTTCAAAGAAAATGAAGACAAACCCTTCCGTGTTTTCACGACCTTCGACGATATAACAGACCGCTTTCTATCCTATAAAGCTATACAGGAAAGCGAATCGCGTATAACGGCCATAGTGGAAAACACGCGTGACGCCATCTGGTCTGTTGATAGCGCGCTCCGCCTGATCACCGCCAATAACGCCGCACGAAAACTCTTCCTGATTGCTTATGGTGTTGATTTAAGGGAAGGTGAGGGTGTATTTTCCGACATCCCCGTGGATAGCCGGGAATCGTGGGCGGATGTTACGAAACGGGGATTTCAGGGAGAACATTTTACTTTCGAAAGGCATTATGACCTGGAAAAAGGGCCGGTCGATCTGCAGATCTCAGTAAATCCCATAACTTCGCCTGCCGGGCAGGTTGCCGGCGTTTCCTTCTTCGCCAGGGATATGACGCAGCAAAATACGGCGGAAAAAGCCCTGGAGGAAAGCGAGGAACGCTACCGCATGCTTGTCAATAACGCGGCGGAGGAAATATTCGTTATTCAAGACGGCCAGATCAAATTTGCCAAATCAGGCATTTCCAAAATAACGGGATTCACCAGGGAAGAGCTATTAAACAAAACTTTATCCCAACTGATCCACCCTGATGATGTCGGCCGGTTGCTCGAAAAACACTCCTCCAGGATGAGCGGCGGAGAGGCCCCTTCAGCATATATATACCGTGCCATCGCTAAATCTGGAAAAACCAGATGGGTCGAGGCACACGTAACAACCATCGCATGGGAAGGCAGGCCGGCTGCTCTGATTTTCCAGGAGGATATAACAGACCGCATTGATCTGGAGTCGGCTCTCAACGACAGCGAGCGGAAGTACAGGACGGTGGTTGAGAATGCCGTCGAAGCCATAATCATACTCCAGGACGGGAAGATAAAATTTATTAATCACATGTCGCCCGGCGCATTAGGTTATACCGGAGAGGAGCTTTCCGAGATTTCCATCCTGGATATTATTCACCCTGACGACAGGCAGATGGTGGCCGACAGATATGAGCGCCGCCTCAGGGGAGAACCGGTGGAAGACTATTCCTTCAGGGTCCTCACCAAAGAAGGAAAGGTAATATGGGCGGAACTGAGGGGTGTCGTAATTGAGTGGGAAGGCAAGCCGGCCACGCTCAACTTCGTAAATAATATAACAGCCCGCAAGCTGGCCGAGGATACCCTGGGGCAGAGTGAGGATAAATACAGACTGCTGGTTGAAAACGCCAATGAAGGCGTTCATGTCCTTCAGGACGGGATAATTAAATTTGTCAACCCTAAATTTGCCGAGATTATGGGTTGTCCTATCGAAAAGTTGATCGGCAGACGTGCCAGGGACCTGATATATTCTGAAGATTTAGAAGCCACTATCGAGCGTTACCAGCAACGGGTGCGCGGCGAAGTGGTCCATGGCACCTACCAATTCAGATTTATGCCGGAGGAAGGACGCATAATCTGGATAGAGATCAGCGGCATCGCCATCACCTGGGAAAACCAGCCGGCTTTCTTATATTTTACCAGCGACATCACCACCCGCAAGCTGGCCGAGGATGCCCTGCGGCAGAGCGAGGAAAAGTACCGCACCATCCTGGAAGGAATGGATGAAGCTTACTTTGAGGTGGACTCAGAAGGCAATTTCACTTTTTTTAACGAAGCCCTATGCCGTCTGGGTTACAGCAGGGAAGAGCTAGTGGGGCTGAATTATAAGGCATATGTCCCCCCAGAGGACGTGAGCAAAATTGTTGCCGTATTTTCGGAAGTCTTCCGGACGGGCAACCCGCAGCACTGGCAGCCCCTGACCTTTATAAGCAAGGATGGAACAAGGATGTATGCCGAGGATTCGATATACCCGTTAAAAAATGATAAGGGTGAGATCATCGGGCTGCGCGGTGTAAGCCGTGACGTCACCGGCCGCAAGCTGGCCGAGGATGCCCTGCGGCAGAGTGATGAGAAATACCGCACCATCCTGGAAGAAATGGATGAAGTCTATTATGAGACGGATTTAAAGGGCAATTATATGTTTTTTAATGATGCCCTTTGCCGTCAATTAGGCTATACCAGGGAGGAATTGAAGGGACTGAGCTACAAGAAATACATACCCCCGGAGGATATCTCCAAGGTCTTTGAAATATTCTCTGGAATTTACCGCAGCGGGCAGCCGGTACACTGGCTCCCGCTCACAAATATCAGAAAGGACGGTTCCAGGGTCTATGTCGAGGACTCTATTTACCCTATAAAAAATAGCCGGGGCGAAATTACCGGGTTCCGCGGCATAAGCCGTGATGTCACGGGACAAAGAAAGGCGCAAGAGGAACTGAAGCTCAGGGCGTTGCTTCTGGATACCGCCACAGATTCCATCTTAATGCATGATTTCAGTGGCAACTTTAAATATGTCAATGAAGCGGCATATAAGACCAGGGGCTATACCAGGGAAGAACTGATGGCTATGAACCTTCGCGATCTCGTGGTTGCAGAATATGCCGTTTTTATAGAGCCGCGCATGCAGAAGATCCGAGAGAAAGGGGAGGCAATTTTCGAGGCCGCCCATCGCTGCAAAGACAGCTCCATCATGAACGTCGAAGTGCACGCCAGATTAATCCAGTTCGAAGGGGAAGAGCTCCTGCTCAGCGTTGACCACGATATTACACAGCGTAAAAAGGATGAGACCGCACTGCAGGACAGCGAGCAGCGCTACCGTTCTCTCTTCGAATACAATCCCGTCGCTGTCTATTTGCAGGATTTAAACGGGGCATTTATCAGCGTAAACGATGCTACCTGTAAACTGACCGGCTATAGCCGGGAAGAGATGCTATCCATGCGGCCGGAGCAGTTCATTGTCGTGGAGGACATTAAAAGGACAAGCAGCCATTTTATCAAGGCCACAAGAGGGGAGTCGCAGCACTATGAAGTCACTATCATTATCAAAAGCGGCGAAAAACGCAATCTGAGCGTCGCCAATTTGTCGGTGGTAGTGAATAACAATATAGTCGGCGTCTACAGTGTGGCGGAAGACGTTACTGAGCGCAACAGAGCGCTGGAGAAGATCAACTCCACACTGGAAGGCACCATAGAAGCGATCGCCATGATGAGCGAACTGCGTGACCCCTATACTGCTGGCCATCAGAAGATGGTTACCCAGTTGGCTATGGCTATAGCGGTCGAGATGGGACTGGCCGAAGAGCAAATCAGTGCCCTGCGGGTGGCCGGCCTCCTGCACGACGTCGGCAAGGTCTACGTTCCGTCCGAAATATTGAGCAAGCCGGGCAAGTTATCGGATTTGGAAAGAGGCCTGGCTAAAACACACGCTTCCGCCAGCTACGACATCGTCAAGGCCATTAAGTTCCCCTGGCCTGTGTGCCGCATCATCATCCAGCACCACGAGAGGCTGGATGGCTCCGGCTACCCCAAAGGCATCAAAGGTGATGAAATCATACCTGAAGCCAGGATACTGGCCGTCGCAGACGTGGTCGAGGCTATGACATCCCACCGGCCATACCGGCCCGCCCTGGGAATCGATAAAGCCCTGGAAGAAATAACCATGAACAGGGGAGTCCTGTACGATGAAAAGGTGGTGGATGCCTGCGTCACCCTTTTCAAAGAACGTGGCTTCAAATTCCCTGAATAATGTAGATGGTGGACACAAACCAGGACAAATTCAGCCTCCTGAGTGACGACGACCTGTACCTTTTCAACGAAGGCAGCCATATACGTCTGTATGAAAGGCTGGGCGCGCATCCTCTTTCAATCGGCGCTAAAACCGGCACCTATTTTGCCGTATGGGCGCCCAACGCCCGCCGCGTAAGCGTGGCGGGAGATTTCAACGGCTGGGATAAACAGGGTTTCGAGCTCAGGCCGCGCCAGGGCTCCGGTATCTGGGAAGGTTTTATCCCCGGAGTGGGCAGCGGCATGCTCTATAAATATCATATCGACTCGAATGTTGGCCGGCACCAGGTGGACAAGGCCGACCCCTTTGCTTTCCAAAGCGAACAGCCTCCCAAAACAGCTTCTGTTATTTGGGACCTCTCCTATGATTGGGGTGACTCTAACTGGATGAACGAGCGTAAAAACCGCAACTCTCTGACCGGGCCCATAAGCATATACGAGGTCCACCTGGGTTCGTGGATGAGGGTGCCGGAGGATAACAACCGCTGGCTTACCTACCGGGAAATGGCGCATAGGCTGGCTGATTATGTCAATAATATGGGATTCACACACATGGAGCTCATGCCGATCATGGAGCATCCCTTCTATGGGTCGTGGGGCTACCAGGTTACTGGGTACTTCGCGCCGACCAGCCGTTACGGCACGCCGCAAGACTTCATGTACCTCATTGACTATCTACATCAGCATAACATCGGCGTCATACTTGACTGGGTGCCTTCCCACTTTCCCGCCGACGAGCACGGGCTGGGCTTCTTCGACGGTACCCACCTCTATGAGCATGAGGATGCCAGAAAGGGGTTCCACCCCGACTGGAAGAGCTACATCTTCAATTACGGGCGCCACGAGGTGCGCAGTTTTCTGCTGAGCAGCGCCATATTCTGGCTGGACAAATACCATATTGATGGCATACGCGTGGATGGGGTCGCCTCGATGCTGTATCTGGATTACTCGCGGAAAAAAGGTGAATGGTTACCCAACGAGTTCGGTGGGCGCGAAAACCTGGAGGCCATTTCCCTGCTGCGCCGCTTCAACGAAGAGGTCTATCAGAACTACCCCGATGTGCAGACCGTTGCCGAGGAATCCACCGACTGGCCGATGGTCAGCCGCCCCACATACCTGGGCGGACTGGGCTTTGGTATGAAGTGGGACATGGGTTGGATGCACGATATGCTGGACTACATGAGCAAAAACCCCATTCACCGGAAATTCCATCACGACAGGCTCACCTTCCGCATGCTTTACGCCTTCACCGAGAACTTCGTACTCTCACTGTCACACGATGAGGTTGTTCACGGCAAGAGCTCGCTGACAGGCAAGATGCCGGGAGACCCATGGCAAAAATTCGCCAACCTGCGCCTGCTCTTCTCCTATATGTTCACGCAACCCGGCAAGAAGCTGTTATTCATGGGGGATGAAATAGGGCAATGGAACGAGTGGGACCATGAGACCAGCCTGGACTGGCATCTTCTGCAGTACAGGCCACACAGCGGACTGCAGAAGCTGGTACAGGACCTGGCCCGCTTATACCGAAATGAGCCGGCGCTTTTCGAGCTGGATTTCGAACCAGGCGGGTTCGAATGGATCGACTGCAACGATTCGCTGCACAGCGTTGTCAGCTACCTGCGCAAAGGCCGCTCTACCGGAGACGTGATGCTGATCGTCTGCAACTTCACTCCGGCGCCGCATATTGGTTACTGCATAGGGGTACCATGCGGCGGCTACTGGCAAGAGGTGCTGAACAGTGACGCCCATGACTACGGCGGAAGCGGTTACGGTAATCTAGGCGGTCTGGAAGCCGATGACATCGCCTTTCATGGCAGGCCGAACTCTCTTAATCTGACGCTGCCCCCGTTGGGCGCCGTGATTTTCAAATCCGCTGGCGGCAGACCGGACTCTGTCTAATACGGGTTATCCAGGGCTTAAGTCACTGCTATTCTACAGTGAATATATCTCGTTGCCGAAAGTATGAACCCAATTTTTCTTCAAAGCGTCGACTGCCTCTTCCGTCCTGTCCACGCCGATGATTACGATCGGCTGGCCACTTTCTCCCCGACCGAGGTACGTATAAAAGTAAAGTACATTGATGTTCAAATCCTTGAGTGGCTTGAGAGTTTACTTAAAGGTGGAATAGCTGGAGTGTATAAAGCCGTAGGAAAGCAACATCTACAGCATTATGTCGATGAGTATGCTTTCAGATACAACCACAGGAAAGACGAACGGCCTATGTTTTTGACTGTTTTGGAGCAGATATAGGCTTATGGCTGATAGCGTTGCTTAACAAGGCTACAAAATCCTTCTTGTTGGCTACCTGTTGTTTAATCTCGGAGTCTTTAATTTTTGGCATTTAAATCTCTCTATCCCAAATCTTGCCAAATAAAATAACCTCTGTCAATTGGATATTATAAATAGACCAGGCTGGGCTTTTCCCGTCAGTGCTTTTAGGTTCTAATCGTGGTTCTGTAATAGATACTTTAAAAGCTTTTATCTTCTGTGGAGACGGGAACTCAATCCCCCTTCCCTCAAATTCGCCTAAACTATTCCATTTGTCCCCGGCCTTGTCACTCTTTACTTCAAATTTCACCTTCAAAGGCCATCTGATTTCGTCAGTGTCAAAGTAAACTCGCTTTATTACTCTTGCCTTACTTAAATCAAGTTGGTAATGATCTCCCCGTTGCATTTCTCTCATCTGGGACCACCTACTCCCCACATTAGAACTCCACCCTGCATTTGGGTCTAAGTAATTACCATCTCTAGTACAATCTGCTACCCACCCTTCCCTCTTAGGCCAAAAGTGCCTTAACACTCTACGCCCCCATGTCCAAAGAAAATAGATTATGCTGACGGGAGCCCACACCGCAGCAGCAAGCAATAACCAAGCGATTGCCTGTTTTGCCCAATCTGGTAAGCCAGATATTATATCGGGAAGATTGTTCATATAGATACATTTTATCACACTCCGAAGCTAAAATGTTGACACTCCTGCTATACTATTCAATCATTGGGGGTTGTGGTTATGAAGCACAATAAGTTTGAACGTATATTTTTCTCAGTTGTGGGCAATGCAATTTTCATTGGACTTGCATGGATTACCTTTCAGTCTCCAATTTGGAATGCTGGAAGGGATTTCTGGGTTGAAATATTCGCCATTATTGGGTTGATTGCAATACTTTTTCTTATAAACTATGCCATTGAATTAAATACAAGAGTAAAAGATAAAAAGTAACTACCTTCCTTCATGGGATAGGCACGTTATATAATTAAAGTCAACCATCCACTATCTGCGGGATATACGTAACCATACTGTCTATTAGCTTAACGCTATGGTAGATTAGCTTAACGGCTATGGTAAATTAGCTTGACGGCCATGGTATAATTTGCTGAATATGATAACATTGACGATATAATCAATCGACCGTTCAATATATGACAGTCTTAGGGTATTCTCAAATATTAGACTCGGAGGATAATCAAGGGAATTAGGGCATGACCATACAACCTGACCCGATGGGGGAAGAATTAAAACACTATCAGTCCGATCTCTCCGGGCTGGCCTCACTTATCGAAGCGCTTCTGAATAACACGGGTGCTGGCATCTATATAGTTCAGGATAAAAATTTCGTTTATGTCAACCCATTTTTTGAAGCGCTTTCCGGCTACAGCATGCTGGAGCTGGTAGGCACCCCCTCCCTTAATCTGGTCCACCCTGACGACAGGGACATGGTCAGGAAAAAAGTTACCAGGATATTAAAGAAAAAGAGCAAGGCCAATACTTACGAGTACAGGTTCCTAAAAAAGAATGGCGAAGTAGTGTGGGTGCTGGAGCGCATCACCTCCATGGAATATATGGGCCAGCGGGCGGCCATGGGCAGCTTCATGGACATAAACCAGCGCAAAGTGCTCGAGGATGCTCTGGCTAAATCGGAAGAATGGCATCGCGCCATACTTGATCAGATGCAGGATGCCTGCTACGAAGTCGACCTGCAGGGTAATTACATATTTGTTAACGAGGCCATGTGCCGCGACCTGCAGTATTCGTCCGATGAAATCTTAGGACATAACACCACTATGATCGTCCCTGAGGAAGATCATACGATGGCGCTGGAAAAATTTCTGGAGGTCTTCCAGACAGGCAAGCCCTGTATCGGACTCGTACACAGGGTAAGGCGTAAAGATGGAGTTGTGGGATGGACCGAGCAGTCTGTTTCCCTGTTGAGAAATCAGCGCGGCAAACCTACCGGCTTTCTTTGTGTTGCGCACAATACAACCCAGCGCAAAATGCTCGAGGACGCGCTGGCCGCTTCGGAAGAACGCTACCGGACCATCCTGGAACAGATGCACGACGGCTGCTACGGCCTCGACCTGGATGGCAACTACATTTTCGTCAATGAGGGCGTGTGCCGCGACCTGGGCTACACCCGTGATGAGCTTATCGGCAAGAACGCCAGCATGTTTCTTCCCGAAGAAAACCGCAAGGCACGTAAAAAGGAATTCATACAGGTCTTACGGACGGGCAAATCTAAAACCAATGCCGTCAGTCAGGTTACCCGTAAAAACGGCGAGGTCTTCTACATGGAATCCTCTATATCCCTGCTCAAAGGCCCGGGCGGTGAACCTGCCGGTTACCTGTGCGTGGGCCGCGATATAACCCAGCGCAAGGCGCTGGAAGAGGCGCTGACTGCTTCGGAAGAGCGATACCGAAACATGCTGGACCGTATGCTCGACTCCTATTACGAGGTTGATCTGGCCGGCAATTTTACCTTCCTGAATGCAGCTACCTGCCATAACCTGGGTTACGAGAAGGGAGAGCTGGATGGCAAGAATTACCGGGTTATCATGCCTGAAGACGAGATCGACAAAGTTTTCAGCGCCTTCCACAGAGTATATGAAACCGGGGAGCCGAATTTAGGTTTCTCCCACAGGATCATACGCAAGGACCGCTCCATCGGATTTGCTGAATCCTCCATCGGCCTGCTACAGGATAAGCAGGGCTACCCCATGGGGTTCTCCTGTCTGGGCCGCGATGTCTCCGAACGCAAAAAGCTGGAAGATAATCTCCGTCGTTCGGAGGAAAGATACAGGAGCGTGCTGGAGCAGATGCCCGATATGTACTATGAGGTGGATCTCAAGGGAAGCTATGTCTACGTCAATAAGGCCTACTGCGAGTTCGGCGGATACTCGGAGGAAGAGCTCCTAAAGAGCAATTTCCGCCGGATCGTCGATCCGGCGCTGCAGGATTCTATCTATAAAAAATTCAACGAGGTTTTCAGAACGGGGCAGATCAACAGAGGCTTTTCCTACAGGTTTATTGCCAAGGACGGCACCGAAAAATATATCGAAACATCGATACGTTTGCTTAAGGACGAAAACGGAAAGGCCAGAGGATTCAGCTGTTTCTCCCGTGACGTCACTGAACGCACCCGGCTGGAACAGGAGCTGCAGCGCTCAGAGGAAAAATACCGCACCATGCTCGAGCAAATGCAGGACGGCTACTACGAAGTGGACCTGAAGGGCAACTACACCTTTGCCAATACGGCGGCGGGAAATATCCTGGGCGTCCCAAAGGAACAATTAATCGGGACAAATTACCGTGTGCTGACACCACCGGATGAGGTCGGCCGGGTTTTCCAGGCC
>Ga0187861_10000711_pt1 | contig 37807 bp, 26 predicted proteins | sample June2016WEW_10_1_3_FD_132986 | JGI IMG/M metagenome (GOLD analysis project Ga0187861, IMG submission 132986) | Peatland microbial communities from SPRUCE experiment site at the Marcell Experimental Forest, Minnesota, USA - June2016WEW_10_100 | ecosystem: Environmental > Terrestrial > Soil >...
ACCCGCCACACCCCCCAAACCAAAGCAAATCGGCTTTCACGTCCGCGAACGCCGCGCCAAGTACACAACCCGCTAACGCGCTGTCCGCCGGTGTAGCGTGAGCTGTCACTAGCCCATCCGGGCTGTCTTCTGTCTCCTGTCTCCTGAATTCTCTCCGCAATCCCCCGCGTCCCGCTCCCCTCCCACGGAGGGGCAGGGGTGGGTGATTTCCCCTCCGCCCCTTCTTCCTTCTTAGCCAAGTGCAGCACTGGCTGCACGCGACGCGCCGAGTACTTGCCGGCGGCGCAATTCATCCTTCTTCCTTTCCCGCCCCCCCTCGGCTACTTGGCTACTTGACTACTTGGCTACTCTCCTCCGCCCCCCCCCAAAACACCGCTCTTGCCTGAAAAACCCCTCTGCCGCGCCCCAATCCCAGCCGCTCCCAAAGCTTGCCCGCCCAGCCAAACGCTTGGTAGACTATCCGCGCATGGCTGCCCTCTCACTGAAGCCCACGCACAAGGCCGTCATTACTTACTATGACGCCCTCGCTAAGTTCGATAAGCTTGGAGTCAAGCACGAGACCGCTGTCCGCTCTGCCTTTCAGGAATTGCTCGAATACTGCGCCCGCCAATTCGATTGGAAGCTCGTTCCCGAATACGCCATCAAACGCAAGGGCAAGCCTGATGTCAAAGCTGACGGCGTGTTGCTCGACAACTACGGCCTGAATCACGGCCTCTGGGAAGCCAAGGACTCGGCTGACAACCTCGACAAGGAAATCAAACACAAGTTCTCCGTCGGCTACCCGAAACAGAACATCCTCTTCTGGCAACCCGACCGCGCCGTGCTTTACCAGAACAGCGAGCGATTTTACGAAGCCGACCTCACAAAACGCGAAGACCTCGTCCACATTCTCACGCTCTTTTTGGAGTTCGCCCCACCCGCCATTGCGGAATGGGAAAAGGCCGTCGAGGAATTCCGGGACAAAGTTCCGCAGATTGGCAAGAGCCTGAAAGCCCTCATCGAGAAGGAACGCCAGACAAACAAGCAGTTCATTACCGCATTTGAAGACTTCTGCTCCCTCTGCCGTGGCTCACTCAATCCCAACATCTCCATCGAAGCTGTCGAGGAGATGATCATCCAGCACATTCTTACCGAGCGCATCTTCCGCAAGATATTCGATGTCGCCGATTTCATGCAACGTAACGTCATCGCGCAGGAGATTGAGAAGGTCATTACCGCGCTCAATTCTCGCGTCTTTAGCCGCGACGATTTCAGCAAGAGCTTGGAACATTTCTACGGCGCAATCGAAAACGCCGCCGCCACCATCACCGATTTCCACGAGAAGCAGACGTTCCTCAACACCGTCTATGAACGCTTCTTTCAGGGCTTCTGCGTGAAGGTGGCCGACACCCACGGCATCGTCTATACGCCGCAACCACTCGTGAACTTCATGGTCGCCAGCGTCGAGCAAGTGCTGAAGAAGGAATTCGGCAAGACCCTCGCCCACCGCGACGTTCACATCCTCGACCCCTTCACCGGCACGGGTAATTTCATCGTCAACATCATGCGGCACATCCCGAAGTCCGCACTGCCGCACAAATTCGCGCAGGAACTCCACTGCAACGAAATTATGCTTCTGCCTTACTACGTCGCCTCGATGAACATCGAGCACGCCTACTACGATGCCACCGGCAAATACGAATCGTTCGAGGGCATCTGCCTCGTAGATACGTTTCAAACAGTGGAAACCGGTCAACACGAGTTATCCTTTTTCAGTGAAAGGAATTCCCAGCGGGTCGAGCGTCAGAAGAAGTCTCCCATCCGCGTCATCATTGCAAATCCGCCCTACAACGCGTGGCAACAGGACGAGATGGATAACAATCGGAATAGGAAATACCCGACTTTGGACGAGCGAGTGAAGCTCACTTACAGCGAAGATTCCAAGGCACAAAACAAAAGCTCACTCTCAGACCCCTATGTTAAAGCGTTTCGCTACGCTTCAGACAGAATCAACGAGTGCGGAGTCATCGCCTACGTGACCAATGGCGCGTTTGTGGACAGTATGGCCTGTGATGGGATGCGCAAGGATCTGGCCCGCGAATTTGATTTCGTCTACTTGCTCGATCTCGGCGGTAACGTGCGGAAGAACCCAACGCTCTCGGGTACGACGCACAATGTATTTGGTATCCAAGTGGGCGTGTGCATCACTATTCTCGTCAAATTGCGCGGCAAAAACAAGGACGCGCCACGTACAGCCAAGATTTTCTACCACGCTGTTCCCGTAGACTGGCGACGAGAGAAGAAATACCAGTTTCTTGAAATCAAGGGCAACGTGAAGGGTATCAAGTGGCAGAAACTGCAGCCGGACAAGAAGCAGAACTGGCTCGACCTCGGTTACCGCGACGAATTTGACGATTTCCTGCCCATCGGTGACCGCGACTTGCCGCCCGGCAGTCCGACGCCGCCACTTTTTTCCCATTACTCACGGGGCATTGCCACATCAAGAGACTATGCGGCAGTGAACTTTAGCCGCGACAGTGTCGCGAAGAACATACAGGATATGATTGATGCCTACAACGGGCAGGTGGACGCCTATCATCGCCTGAAGAAAAAGCCTAAGAAGGTAGAGGACTTCATTGACTATGGCTCCGGCAAGATCGCGTGGAGTCGTGACTTGAAGAACGACCTGTTGCGACACCGGAAAGTCGAGTTTGACGAAGACAAACTACGGCCCACCCTCTATCGACCATTCACTGCGACGTGGCTCTTTTTCGACCGTGTGATGAACGAGGAGGTTTATGGCTTCCCCGAAATTTTCCCGAAGCTGACCACAAACAACATTTCATTGTGCATTACCGATGCAGGCTCTGAGAAGCCATTCATGTTGTTGGCCACAGACCGCATTGCCGACCTTCACATTGTTGGTGCGGGCGCAAGTTCTCAGTGCTTTCCTCTATTTCGCTTCGTTGAAGACCCGAATCACCACAAGACGGGCGAAAACTTTGAGCGTCGTGACAACATCACGTCTCAGGCGCTGACGCTTTTTCGGATCTTTTACGACGACGATAACATCACTCGGACAAACATCTTCCATTACGTCTATGCGCTGTTGCATCATCCCGCGTACCGCACTCGGTACGCCGAGAATTTGAAACGCGAACTCCCCCGCATCCCGTTCGTTGGCGTCGCCGCAAACACTAAAGGAGATTCGGCTGCCCGTTTCTACACACTTGCCGCCATCAAGACGATGCAGGGTCACGCGAAACCCAAACACAACCCGCTTGCCAGTGCTAAACTCTTTCACGCCTTCGCCACCGCCGGGAAGAAACTCGCAGACCTGCATGTGAATTACGAATCCGCCAAAGAATTCAAATTGAAGCGGATCGAAAACAAGGAAGTCCCGCTCGACTGGCGCGTGGAAGCGATGAAGCCCACGAAAGACAAGTCAGCGATCATCTACAACGATTTCCTCACGTTAAGCGGCATCCCCGCCGAGGCCTATGACTACCGCCTTGGCAACCGTAGCGCTCTCGAATGGGTCATTGACCAATACCGGGTCACTCGCGACGAGAAGGGCAACATCGCCAGCGATCCCAACCGCATGGACGACGAGCAATACATCGTGCGATTGATTGGGCAAGTGATCACAGTCAGCGTGGAAACGCTGAAGATTGTGACGTCGCTGCCGGCGATCTAATGCAACATGAAATCATAGAAGACGGCGGAGACAGGCTAGGCATCCACCGGCCAACACAAGCAAGATAGAATGAAAGCCTCCCGAAGACGACGATCTTCCCCGGTTGAGCGGAGTTTCGCAACGGGAACTGAAATTGGAGACCTGCTGAGCAGAAACCTGAAACGGGTTGATAGCCTAATTGAAATCTTCGATAAGCGCGCCCCGCAGGGTTCAAAGTTTACTGAAGACACCGACATTCTGCGCGCTGCCGTGGTGCTCTTGCACGCCGCCTTAGAAGAATTTCTGCGGAACATCGCTATATGGAAATTACCCAGTACCTTGGGACAGCAGAGCAATATCCCGCTTGTCGGAAAGAGACGCGGCGAGAAATTTGTGCTCGGCGACCTGACGCCGCATCGAGATCTGAAAGTGAAGGAACTCATCAGACTTTCTGTAAAGGAACACTTCGACGCTTCCAGCTTCAGTGAGGTGTCCCATGTCGAAGGCTTGCTGAGGGATGTCAACATTTCGTCTAAACGCATAGACGCAACGTTGCCCTTACTCGGAAGGCTGATGGAGCGCCGCCACCGCATTGTCCACAATGTGGATAGAAGCGATTCTGCGCCGCACAGAGCAACTCGAATGAAGATGGGCTCTGTGGTTGATTGGCGCGGCGCCGTCGCTGAGTTCACCAGTGCTGTGCTGGACGAGGTGTAGCCCAGTCGCCGGGGTCAACTCTCCACTCGTCACAGAATGCACCGCCCCACACACCCCTTCGGCATAGTGGAATTGTAGTGGAATTGGGGTCATAGTGGAATTGGGGTCACATCTTTGCATTTTGCAATTGACCTGCGCTCAACTCTCCACTCCATCCACCTCGTCCACCACGTCCACTCCATCCAGCATTTATAGATAGTGCTATCTATAATTTATCTGCGTCCCCGGCTCGCAACTTATGGATAGTGCTATCCATAACTTTTCTAACGGTCCAAGCGATCAGCCGTGGCCATTCCCGCCATCGTTGCCGACAACAAACCGACCCCGGCCTCGTATCTCTCCGCGCTCGCTTCCGCCCCGCCTTCGCGTCTTGGTGCGCTCGTGGCGATCCTCCGTCTCTTTAGGGGTTTAGAATTCTGGGTGTCAGACCTCTACAACCGATATTCCCAATCTCTCCTACCCACAGTGTTTTATGGATAGTGCTATCTATAAATTACCTGTGTTACCGCTTTCCAAATTATGGATAGTGCTATCCATAACTTTTCTAAAGGTCCGAGCGATCAGCCGTCTAGGGGGTCAGTCATTGGCTATTGCATCTTCCGTCCTGCAACCCGCTCCCTCCCGCGCTACCCCGTCCACGCCGTCCATGGCGTCCACTCCGTCCACACATCTCTCAGTCAATGCCCTGATACCTTAATGACTAAGGTATCAGTCTTCCATCCACCCCGCCTTCGCGTCCCTTGCGTCCCTTGTGCCTTTTTGCGGCGATCAGAGCAGGGCGAAGCTACGACACGTCCGTGAAAGACCGTGCCAGTCCGTGCACGTCCGTGCCGCCCCGCCTTCGCATCCCTTATGTCCCTTGTGTCCCTTCTGTCCTTCGTGGTCAATTCAAATCCCGGCCCCCTTCGTGACCCGCACCAAGGAGCCCTTGCCCTGAATCGTCCCCTCAACGATTCAGGCAAGCAATTCGACCTCTGCGCCCTCTGCGCTCTCTGCGTGAGACAATCCTTCCTCTTCGTGCCTTTTCCCCCTTTGCGTCTCTTGCGCCTCTTTGCGGCTCACTTCCGCCCCCTTTGCTACTCGGTTACTGGCTACTCTCTTCCGCCCCATCCCCCGTTGAGAGTTGAGAGTTGAATGTTGGACGTTGAGCGTTGATTCCCTCCCTCCTGTCTCCCCGCTCGCGTGTCGTTTACGGAGCTGCCTCGAGGCGTCTCGCCTCCCCCGATTCCTTATCGGGGCTGTCTTCTGTCTCCTGTCTCCTGTCTTCTGTCTCCTGTCTTCTGCTGCGCCAGCTACTTCCTGGCCTCTTCGACGGGCGGCCACACCTGTCGCGGCAATTGCCAAATCCTTACGCTGCCGTCCGCGCCGGGGCTGGCGGCGTTGTGACCGTCGGGACTCACGGTGACGCCCGTCACCGCCGCCTCATGCTCGGTAAACGTGCGAATCTCCTTCCCGGTGTTCAGCTCCCAGACCTTGACCGTTTCGTCTTCACTCGCACTGACCGCAAAGCGTCCGTCGCGCGTGAACGCCACGCCCCGCACCGGCTGAGTGTGGCCGTCAAATTGATGGACTTCGCGCCCGTTGGCGAGATTCCAGAGCTTCACGGCTTTGTCCCGGCCGCCACTCAACCCGAACCGGCCATCGGGACTGAACGCCACGCAGGTCACCTTCGCCAATCCATTATGGAGCGTGCGCACCTCCTGCCCCTTCGCCATGTCCCACAGCTTCATGGAATCATCCTCACTGCCGCTCAACGAAAATTTCCCATCCGGACTGAACGCGACGCTCGTCACCCGCCAGCCGTGGCCCGCCAACGTGCGCGCCGCCTCCATCTTCGGCAATTGCCACAGCCTGACTTGATTGTCGTCGGCGGCACTCGCCACAAATTTTCCATCCGGGCTGAACGCCACGCAGGTGATCTTCCAACCCAGACCTTCCGTTGCGCGCAATTCGCGCCCGGTCGCGACGTCCCACAACCGCACCGTGCTGTCGCTGCTGCCGCTCACCGCCGTGTTCCCGTCCGGACTGAACGCCACGCTCGTGACCGCGCCGCGATGTCCCGTGAACGTCCGCACTTCCTTGCCGCTGGCCGCCTCCCACAACTTCACCGTGCGATCCTCACCGCCGCTGATCACGTACTTGCCGTCCGAACTGTACGCGACACTGGTCACCGCGCCCTTGTGCCCCGTCAGCGTGCGCAATTCGCCGCCGCCTTCGACCAAAATTCGTTCGAGCAACTTCTTCGTTCGCGACTGGTTCGGAATCAGGACGTTGGCGCGCGCGGCCAGCGTGTTCGCCGTGTCATAGTTCTTCTGTTGAATGGCGTGCTCGGCCTCGGACAACAACGCGGCCGTCTCTTCCCAATCGATCTCCGTCTGCAGCGCCTTCGATCGCGCCGAACGGGCAATGGCACGCGCTTGATCCAGCTTTCCGTGGCGAACCGACTCAAGGGCCGCCGTCGTCAGCGTGCGCAACACCGCCGGCCGCGCCACGATCAGGTCGAGCCCGTGCTGTCCGCCCAGATTGCCAGCCCCAAGCTGCAGTTTCCGATTTCGCGCCTCGCTCGGGTCCGCGACCCAGAGATGCTGTTTGTCGTATGCGATGATGATGCGGGAAACCCGGAGTTGCTTGAGGACAACCTTCCCGTCGCGATCGGTTGTGAGCACGCTCGTCCCGCTGCTCGGTTTGAAGGCTTGGAAGAAATCGCCGTAGAGTCCTTCAGGAATGCCGTTGCTGAGGTCTTCGCGCGAGCCCAGCAGAATGATGGCGTTGGCGGCTGACATTTCGTCGACAACTTTGACGGGGACACCGGCCGCCGGCGCGTCTCCTGATTGGAGCGTGAGCTCAACGGTCTGTGCGGGTTCCTCGACCTTATGCTGCGTGCAGCCGAAAACGGAGAAAACCGCCCACAGGCACACGAATTTCCAGAGACGATTGCTCATCCACTATAAATAGGAGCAGTGGATGTGCCAAGCACGGAGATGACTCTAACGGGCTTTCAATGAGACATTTGCCATCTGCTGCAACCTGACGTTGCCGCGGTTTTCGCTGATCGACAGCAACCTCATCGAGAACGCCATTCGGCCCAGTGCCCTTGGCAAAAAGAATTGGCTGTTCATTGGGCATCCGGGGGCCGGGGAGCGCAGCGCGGTGATCTACACCCTGCTGGGCAGTTGTCGGCGGCAGGGCGTCAACCCGTTTGATTACATCAAAGATTTGTTCACGCGCCTGCCTGCGGCCAAGATCACGGAGATCAAGCAGTTCACACCCTCCGAGTGGGCCGGGTCATGTCAGACTCGACCAGCGCAAGCCGCGTAACGTGGTTGGTTCAAAAAAGCGGGACTTCCGTTTGCCCACCCACAGGCTGCGTATCAACCGGCTATCGACCGGGACCGTGCTTGGATAGGAGTGCAGCCGCAAGTCGCAGGCAGTTCACCGAGTTGTGAACGGGCTTTGTTCTGGGGTTCAGTTAAGCTGGTGCGGCTGCGCCCATATCGCGGCTAGTTGCTTGCCTTGACTCGATAGAACCGCTTCTGTTCCGAGGAGGACACGATGTTTGTTACCCGCATCGTCCCGGCGCTGAACGCCATGTTGCTGACGACTGTTGCCCAGGAGTTCGATTGCAGATCACTTTCCCATTGGAGATGATGCAACATGCTGGGGAGCCCGGCGAAGCTGATCATCGCGTTCGTGCCCCCCGCCAATGAGATGCCGGTGACTTGCAGCATGGCGGGATCCGGGACCGCGATGGTGTTGGCCGTCCAGTTGAAAGGCCAGTCGTACGGGATAATCACGTTTCGTGGCGTCGAGGCCCAGTTGTCGTGGACGATCACCCAGTCGTTCGACGCACCCACCACCAGCCCGCCCAGCGATGGGCTGGGATCGAGCGGGTCACCCCCGGGGATGTAGCCCACTGCGGTGACGACATGGCTAAGGGCATTGCTGCCTTCACCGAAATTCCACTGTTCGTCTTCTTCGTTCAGGTCGAATTGCCCAGGCGGGTTTCCCCAGACATAATAACTCCCGCCGTAGTCCGACTCTGTGCTCTGGCCCACCGCCGGCAGATCCGAGATCCCAGCGGCGGCGATATTCCAATGCTTGTACGATAGGAGCAGCGTGTGATTCTGGTTAATCTGATCCTTCACCTGGTTGAATGCCGAGTCCGAATCTCCAAGAGGCATCGCCACCGCGCCAGTGGGATCGCACCCGACGGCGTAGACTCGGCCCGCGGTGCCGCAGAGCCATCCTGCGCCGGAAACGGAATACCGGCTGTTCAGGTAGTTTTGCAGCCCGACGTGGATATTCTGGATGTAGGTGCCGGCATGTAGCGGATCGTTGAAGAAGTATCCACCCATGTTCCCAGCCGCGGGCGGATCCAAGGGCTCGCCACGGTTGGTGTCCATGTACCAACCGATGTCCGTGGGTGAGGCAGGCAAAGATGCGGCGGGCCCTATTTGCCACGCGGGCCGGGCAAATCCATCCGCCAAATAGTCCTGCCACGATGCGGCGGTTGCCCACCGCACGCTGCCGGGGTACGCGGCCGCGTCTGCCACTGGCGCGTGGTGATAGTCCGCCCAATGACCGGCGAGGTTTGCCGCCGCGGTTGGCGCACACCAATCGTTCCATTGGTTATAAGTGGGTGGCAGCGGCGGCCTTGGCGGCATCGGATCCGGCCCTGGTCCGCCGTGGGCCGAGCCCGCCGTGTACTGATACGGCTGGTTCCAATCCGGCACCAAGTCCTTCACGAACTTGGCTCCCGTCGGCCACGGAACCGCGGTCGTCGTGGCCACCCATTCCCCAGCCTCCCAAGCGTTGAACGCCTTAAACGGGATGATCACGTTGCGTGCCGTCGTGGGCCAGTTGTCGTGAACGATGACCCAGTCGGTGGCGTTGGATGTGCCGCTGTAGATATCGTCCACATCGTTGGACACAATGTAGCCGACACACGTCACGGCGTGGCCCAAAGCGTAGCCATCATTGTAATAGTTCCACTCCTCGCCATTTATGTTGGTGGGGCCCGGGTCACTGCCCCAAGTGTAATACGTGCCGCCGAATTGTGACTCGGTGCTCGTGCCGGTCTGCGCGATGGTGTGCGCCGTCGCCACTGGGTCCCAGTACGTGAACCACAGGATCAGCGGGTGGTCGGTGTTGATCTCCGACACAATTTCCGCGAACCCGCTCACGGTGTTCGGGAGCTGCTGCGCCGCTTGCCCCGCTGGATCCACGCCCGCAGCGTATCCGACTCCTTCCGTACCTGTCTTCCAGAAGACGCCGCCCGAAAGACTGTAGCGGCTGTTCAGGAAGTATTGCAGCCCGACGTGGGTATTCTTCAAACGGGTGCCATTGTGGTTGTTGTCGCCGAAAAAGTAGCCGCCCATAAGTTTCGCGACCCCACCATCGTAATTGACACCGCGATTGGTATCCAGGTACCAGCCGATGTCCGTAACTGGTGACGGCAGAGGTTGCGCAAAAGCCTGCTGCGGCGGCCGGTTGCTGTCCGCCAGATAATCCTGCCAGGAAGGCCCCGCGCCCCACGCGACCGTGCTGTTCGGATACGCGGTCGTGTCCGCGACCGGCAGCCCACCGTAGTCGGACCAGTAGCCGGCCAGGTTGGCAGCGGAAGTGGGCACGCACCAGTCATTCCATTGGTTCGGCACGTTGGCCGCCGGGTCCGGCCCCGGACCGTTCGGGCTCGTGTAGTCATACGGCTGATTCCAATCCGGCACGCAACCGCTGACGAACTTGGCCGCGCCAAGGGCGGTCATGGCGACCGTGGTGAGCGCTGCGGCCAGAAGAATCACAAGTTTCAGGCGCATCCGCAGGCTCGCCGTCCGCGGAAGCATCGCTGCGGCCGGCGCGCGGCGGTCTGCTGCTTGTATCTTCGATTGATCTCTCCTCTGGGTGGTGTTCATGCTGGCTCTCCTTTCGGACTGTGTAGAAGACTTCCACGTGTGGATTCGGCTTCACGCGGCAAATCAGACGGTAACGGGCCGGCTGCCCGCTTGAAGCGAAACGGTGTGCGGCAAAAAGATGGTGCTGATACACCCGATGCGCACTGGAGGGATGGATTGCCGCTCTCAGGTTCAGGCGGCGCCTCGGCCACGCCGTTGGATTGCGTAGCTGGATGACTGGATGACGACTGAACACGGCACACTCCTCGCGTGCCTGAGTTTGGTGAGAGGCTACAGGACTTCGGCCAGCGTTCGGTACCGGACACGCCCGTGACGACGGAACTATGGTTCGAGTCCATGCTCACGCCGACTGGAACCCGAAACCGGGAAGGCGAGCGTCGTGGCTACGTCTCCCTCGCCGTTCGGCGAAGAGTACCACCAAGTCAATCCTCCCGGCAAGCAAGTTCGCGCACTCTAAGGTTGGCTCAAGATGGAAGAGTTTCGTGAACCCTGTTTCGGGGATGTTACGGTTTCACAAGAGGAGCGGTGCAACACCAGCCTCAACCTACGTGCTCCGTCAGCCGGATACGCCAGAACCGCTTCCCCACGTGGGAGAAACTGCACACCTGTTCAGAATTGTGCAGGCCCGGACCCAACCAGCTACGGGTCTACCCCAACGCTTTATAGGGCACCAAGCTTTTGGAGCGGATTCTCGAATCCGTCCAACTCGGCCCACCGGTCACGGATAATGTCCCGCAGGCGCGTGCGGCTGACAATCTCCAGACGAATGCCGTCGGGGTCAGTGAAATAAGCCGCGTAGTAGTCGGGCGTGTACTCCGGGTATAGCTGCGGCTCGGTGACTGAAATGCCGGGCGACTGAAATCCCCGCGCAGCGGCATCCACATCGGAGGCGGCCGGCAATTGGAAACAAAGGTGATTAAGCCCCGGCGCGAGTGGATTGTGAGTCGCGCCTGCTTGCGCCTGTCGGAGCGTGTACTGAAGATGAGGATTGTAGTAGTGAATCCCTGGCTCGCCATCGACTTGGCCGGTGCCCTTCCGAAAATCAAGCAGCCGCATGACCCCGTCATAGAACGCCTCAGAGCGCCGCAGGTCCGATACCGCGACGTAGATGTGGTCAATGCGTGTCACTGGAATCGTCATCGCCCAAAATGGATTTGCGGCCCGTCAGTTTGGTCATAGTATTCGCACAAACTCGGCACGGGAAAAGGAAACGTTGCTCAGCACCGCGCTCCGCCGAAATCTCGCGCTGGCCCTTGCCTACCGGGCTTTCAATGAGACATTTGCCATCTGCTGCAACCTGACGTTGCCGCGGTTTTCGCTGACGATCACCGACATGCTGACCATGTCGCCCTTCTTCACATCGGCGAGTTGTTCTGCCAGGCGATCCATCGATTTGACCTCTTCACCACCGACCTGCGTGATGACAATCTTCGGGTGAAAATCGGCCCGAGCCGCCGGGCTGTCATCTTGCACGTCCGACACGACCAAACCGGGGACGAACGAAATGCCCAGCGCCGCCGCCAGATCACGCGTGAGCGGTTGCACCTGCAGTCCAAATTTCTTGAGCATCAAGTCCGACGCGGACAACTTCGGCAAGGCCGCGAGCCTTACGGAAACGGTGTTAGTGGCGCCGCCCCGCTCGACATCGAATCGCACGATGTCGCCGGCCGTTCGGTGAATCAGCCAGCGTTGCAGGCGCAACACATCGCCCATCTTCTGTCCATCCACCGAGACAATCCGGTCGTCCTTCCGCGCCCCCGCTTTCGCCGCCGGGCTGTCCGCCTGCACGTCGGTGACCGCAATGGCTCCTTCCGTCCTCTCGAACCGCAGTCCGAGCCAGAGCCGGGCGCGTTTTTCGGGCGTGAACCATACCGCGAGAAGATTGGCCACGCGCTTGGCGGGGATCGCGAAACCGATGCCCTGCGCCTGGGAGAGAATCGCCATGTTGATGCCGACGAGTCGTCCGCGCGTATCGATGAGCGGACCACCGGAGTTGCCGGGATTGATGGATGCGTCGGTCTGCAGGATGTCGTCGAAGCGCGCATCGCCGCTGTCGTAGGATCGGTTCTTCGCGCTGATGACGCCGCGCGTGACGGTGTGTTCGAGCCCAAACGGATCACCGATTGCCATGACCGTTTCACCCAGAAGCGGCTGACTGTCGTCGGCAATCTCGACAGACGGCATCGGCTTCTTCGGTTCAATCTTCAGCAGCGCGAGATCGTTGTTCTCGTCCCCGCTGACGTACTGCGCGTCGAATTTCGTTCCGTCGGCGAGCACGACCGTGATCTTGGTGGCGCGGCGCACGACGTGCCAGTTCGTCACAATCCAGCCGTCTTCGTCCACGATCACACCGGAACCAAGGCTTTGCACACCCTGTCCCTGCGAACGCCGGGGCTGGCCGAAAAACTGGCGGAAGAGTTCGTCGAACGGGTCGTTGAACTGCCGCTCGACGATTCGCTCCGTGCTGATGTTGACCACCGACGGAAGAACTTTCTGGACTGCGAGAACGACCGGGTCGCGCGCGGCGTCCGAAGAAGGCTCCTCGGCGGGCGTGGCGGCGCGCGCCGCCGCCGAGAGGACAAACAAGCCCAGCCGCACAGAAAATCCAATTCGCATTTTCATCGGGTTGCAGTATATTCCATTCGCGTTCCAGGAGGCAAGCGATGGCACTGACCCGCTACGGCGAACTGCGCAACGAACTGATGCGGCATAGTTTTCCGAATATCTACGCGCCAGCCGTCTTGCGCGATGCCGACAACAATTACGTCCCCATCCCCATCAGTGAACGCCTCGTGCAGTGCATTTGGTACGACCAACGGCTGAAGCTGGACTCGCTGCAGACCATCGATGGCCGACCGGTGCGCGTCGTCTTCCCCGGTTGGTGGAACCTCGAAGCCGGCCCCGATTTTCGGCATGCGACCGTGCAGATCGGCGACGAACCCGAGCACACGGGCCACGTCGAGGTGCATCTGCGCGCCGAGGATTGGAGCCATCACGGCCATGAGCGTGACCCGCAGTTCAATGATGTCATCCTCCACGTGGTCTTGTGGGAAGCCGGCAGCCGGCATATTCCGCGAACGCGGGCCGGTCAGATCATTCCCCAGATCGTGATTCAACACCAACTCGATACTCTGATCGAGCAACTGTACGACGAAATCGATCTCGACGCTTATCCACACAACGTCGGCCACCATCACGGCCAGTGCGCCCAGGTGTTGCGCACGCTGCCCGCCGACTCGCTCAGCGCGCTGCTCGATGCCGCCGGCGATGAACGCTTCGCGACGAGGGTGCGGCGGTCGTTGCGCTGGATCCATCGGGCCAGCCCCGAACAGGCGTTTTATGAAGGCTGGATGGAAGCGCTCGGCTACAAGGCGAACAAAGCGGCGTTTCGCGCACTCGCGCAGCGAGCGCCCCTGTCCGAGTTGGACGACCAGCGTTCGCAACTCGCGCCGATTCTCTTTGGCCTCGCCAATTTCCTGCCCACGGGTGCGCCCCAGGCGCGCCACACCGCGGCGGCGCGTTATGTCAAGCGGCTGTGGAATGCCTGGTGGAAGCTCCGCCCCGATTTCGAGGACCGCATTGTTTCACCCGAAGCGTGGCGGTTCACCGGCGTGCGGCCCGCGAACCATCCGCACCGCCGCCTCGGCGCCGCCGTCGCGCTGCTGAAGAAACATCCGAAACTCATGGAGAAAGTCATCGGCGCGGTCGAGAGCGGCGGCGATCCGGCGAAGTTGTTCTCCGAAATCCGCGACGAGTACTGGAGCCATCACTTCACGCTGGGCAGCCGGACCCAGGCGCGCGCTAGTGAATTGATCGGCGCCAGCCGCGCGCAGGAAATCGTCGCCAACGTCGTGCTGCCGTTTGTCGCCGCCTGCGCGGAGAACAACGATGACTGGAAACTTTGCGCGGCCGCGAAGGCGCAGTACTCGCGGCTGCCGGCGGCGCCGTCGAACAGCGTCATCCGCCTGGCGAGCGGCCAGTTGTTCGAGCAGTCATCCGCCGCCCGCCGCTTCATCAAGACGGCGCGCCAGCAACAGGGCTTGATGCAAATCTTCCACGACTTCTGCGTTAACGACAAATCCGCCTGCCGCCAATGCCAGTTCCCCGACCTTGTCCGCCAATGGGCTCCCGGCAGGAAGGAAAAGGCGAGAAACTGATGAAGGGAGCGGTGATCCCGTCACCCACACTCAGGGTTTCACTTCCTTGTCAGCGGCGCAGCGGAAGCCGAGGTTGTTGCCGCGGTAGTCACAGGCACGGTCGGTAACGCGGTGGGTGACTTGTGCTTCGCCCTCACTCCACGAACCACCACGGATGACCGCCACGTTGTCGGTCACGATGGTGGCGGTCCACTCGCTGACGTTGCCTGCCGTGTCGACGACACCGAAGGGGCTGATGTCTTCGGGATACGCAAAGACTTCCGTCCGTTTGATCGGTTGGGGATACTGGCCGCTGTCGCACTTCATCACGTCGAAGCTGTTGCCCCACGGAAATAATCGGCCATCGGTGCCGCGCGCGGCCTCCTCCCATTCCTCCTCGGTGGGCAGGCGCTTGCCGCGCCACGAGGCGTAGGCGCAGGCGTCGTACCAATCGATACCGAACACCGGCGAGTCCCACGTCAGATGGTTGTTGCCGAACGCGGACGCATGGGTGATGGCCGCCACGATTTCATCCCACTGCATCGGCCGGTGGTCCTTGTCAGGCGGGGCGGACGGATCCGCCGTGAACTTGGCCGCGCCCGCGGCAATCGCGTCGAGAAACTGCTTGTACTGGCCGAGGGTGACTTCGTATTTGTCGATGTAGAACTCGCGCAACTGTTTCTTCTGGCCGTACTGGTAGAGAAACTCGCCCGCCGGTATTCGTACCATCGCCCCAAGGTCGACGGGCCGTCGCGGCGGCGGCGCCGGTGCTGATAGAGACTGCCACCGGAACCAGCCGGCGATGGCAGCCAACGCGAACGCGACCAATCCCAGGGCGGCAACGGTCCGCAGCCCGACCGATTTCGGTTTGGTCGGGGCCATGGCTGGTTTGGTAACCGGCGCAGGCGGGAACAGGTTGCGATCCAGTTTTTCCGCGGCACTCGCCACGTCGGTCAGGGACGTGAACTGTTTGCGGCCTTCCGTACCGAGCATCCCTTCGACGAACTCGCTGACGGGTTTGCTGACGGGGGCGATGTTGTTGGTGAGCGTGGCGACCATCACCGCAAGGTTCAACACGTCCTCTCGCGGCGACTGACTCGCCGCCGTCTCGATGGGGGCGACATTAATGAGTTTGACCGTGCCGTCGGTTGTCGTGAGCACGTTCTTGTCGAGCGGCGGCTGGTGCGGAACACCACGCTGCCACAGGAAGTCGAGCGCGCGCGCCACGCCGACAATCGTCTGCAGCAGATGATGTTCGTTCACCCCACCCTCCTTGCGCAGGAACTGCGGGAGCGGCGGTCCATCCATATACTCCATCGCGCAGAAGTAGGTTCCCTTCGACTGCCCACCTTCATAAACGGTGACGAGATGCGGGTGCACGAGCGACGCCTCGGCGCGGGATTCCTCCAGGAATTGGTCTGTCTTGCCGGGCAGGGCCGCGATCTCGGGTGAGAGAATACGGATCGCGACCACGCGTCTCGTCGTTTTCTGAAACGCCCGGTACACCCGGCCCCAGCGGCTGACGCCGATCGGCTCCCGAATCCCGTACCCGCGAAGCGTCCGGCCGACGAGTGGGTCTTGCGCTGGCGCGGATCCGGTCATGAGGCGCCTCCGGCCAACGGATTCGGGGCCAGCGGTCGCAGCGACGGTGGCGACGCGGCGACGTCCTGCAATTGCCTGCCGTAGTACGTGCGCACCACGAAGCCGGTCAATTCCCGCGGCGCGCCGGGAAAACGGACGGTGAACGCCTTGCTCGCAAAATTCTCCCACTGCGGAATCGACACCCAGATCGGTTTGCGCCAGTCGACACCGCCCCCCCCCCGGCCCAGCGCGGCGAACTGCACGCAGATGCCGACGGCCGACGTATCGAGTTCGCGCGCGCCAACCTGCGCCTTCGCCTGGATGGTAATGCTGACAACCTCGCCGCTTTCGCTGCGATCCACGCGCGTGATACGGATCATGCGATTCAACACCGTCGGCTCTGCCGGGGGTTGTGCCGCTGCCGCCGTCTCCCGGAGCGAGTGCGCCCCATCCGCCGGTGCGGGCGCCGGCGATGAAGACGTCGTGGCTGCGGCCTGTGCCGCTGGCTGGCTGCGCGCTGCATCCAGCTTCACTCTCTTCGGCCGGTCCTCGGTGAACATCGAAGTGAGCAGCGCGATTTCCCCGGCGATCACCGCAACCACAACCGCGACGGCCAGGACCTCAAGCAGATCGATGGGGCGACGTTGTCGCGTGGCGCTGACACCGTGAAGGACTTCGAAATGGATACGCACCGGGCCGATTTCCAATTCGTCGCCGGATGCCAGACGACGCTTCCTGACGACGTCGCCGTTGACGCAAACGACCGCGGCACTGTCGAGATTGCGAACGTGGTAGCCATCCGCCTGACGTTCGATGGTCGCGTGACGGTCGCATACGCCCGGTTCGGCAATCTGGATGTGGCAATCCGCGTGGCGGCCGATGACCAGCGACGGCCGTTCGACGACCAGCGGCCCCTTCCGTGCGGCATAATTTTGAAACACTAACCGGTACATGATCCCCCGGCGCATGATACCACAGCGAAGCGGCGCGCCCACAGTTTTTAACCGCCAGTGTTTTTATGGTCCCGAAATCCCCCCACGCTGTTTCATGCTGTCTCACGCTTGCGGGCGCATCGATGCGCTGCTAGACTTGACTGTTTCGATGCCCCCAGCAACCAAATTGAAAAGGCCGGTTTCGCGCCGAAAGGGAAACGGGCGCGATACGACGCCCGAAAAGGACCGTTTGAAGATTCTCTTCGTCGCATCCGAATGCGCGCCGTTTGCCAAGGTGGGCGGCCTTGCGGACGTGGTTGGCGGACTGCCGAAGGCGCTGCGGCGGCTCGGCCACGACGCGCGGGTGTTGCTCCCCCTGTACTCGCTGATCGACCGCGCGAGATTCGGCATCCGGCCCGTGGGAACCGCGTGCGTGCATATGGGCGCGGGGGTTGAGCATTGGGTCGGGTTGCACGAAGCGCTGCTCGACGACGAAGTGCCGGTCTGGTTTCTCGAATACGACGCGCACTTCGGGCGGCCGGGCATCTACGACGGGCCGACGGGCCATTATATGGACAACGCGTTTCGCTTCGCGTTCTTGTCGAAGGCGGCCCTGCAGATCTGCAAGGACTTCCGCTTTATCCCACACATCATGCACGCGCACGATTGGCCGACGGCGGTCGTGCCCGTGTTCCTCAAGACGTGGGACCACATTCTCTCGCCGTTGTCGAATACGGCAAGCGTGCTCACGATTCACAACATCGGCTACCAGGGCAAGTACGATGCGAACGTCATGCCCTACCTCGGCCTCGGCATGGAACATTATACGCCCGACAAGTTTGAAGACCACGGCAAGGTGAACCTGCTGAAGGCGGGCATTTCGTTCGCGGATGCGCTGACGACTGTCTCGCCGGCGCACGCGAGGGAAATCCTCGAACCCATCGGCGGTCACGGTCTCGCATTGTTTCTAAACAACCGCCGCACTGATCTCTTCGGGATCCTCAACGGCGCTGATTACTCACAATGGAACCCCGCGACCGACAAACAGATTCCCGCCCACTTCACCGCGAAAGACATGGCCGGCAAGGCCGCCTGTAAAGCCGCGCTCCAGAGGCGTTTTCACCTCGAAGAACGCGCCGATCTGCCGCTGTTTGGCATTGTGAGCCGCTTCGCGCACCAGAAGGGCTTCAGCCTGTTGCGCGAAGTGTTGCCGTCCGCCCTCAACAACATGGCCATGCAATGCGTCACGCTCGGCAGCGGCGATGCCGACACGGAGGATTTCTTCCGCTCCCTGGGCGCAACGTATCCGGGACGCGCCAACGCGCACATCGGTTTCTCCGTCGAGTTGAGCCATCTCATCGAGGCGGGCAGCGACTTCTTCGTGATGCCTTCACTGTACGAGCCCTGCGGGCTCAACCAGATCTACTCGCTCAGGTACGGCACGCTGCCGGTCGTTCGCGCCACCGGCGGACTTGACGACACCGTGCAGAACTACCAGGAAGCCACGGGCGCCGGCACCGGCTTCAAATTCTGGGAACCGTCCGGGCGCGCGCTCTACTACTGCATCGGCTGGGCGGTGTCGACGTGGTTCGACCGCCCGCAGCACATCGTCACGCTGCGCCAGCAGGCGATGGCGCGGAACTACGATTGGGCAACGTCCGCCCAGCGATACATCAGCGTCTACCAGCACGCGCTGCGGAAGAAGCAAGTCACCACCATTTGAACCCGCTACGGCTGATGTGGTTGCGCCCCAGTTCCGGTTCTCTTCGGCCTCAGCCTGAGTATTCCACCACCTCCTACGATTCCGGGTTTCTCCGGTCTTAACCGTAGCTCCCCGCGACCTCCTCCAACTCCGGGTTTCTTCGGCCTCAGCGGCAATTCTTTACATATCCATGCCACCATCGCCGAGTCTCGCCCTTTGTCTCTCTGCAGCGTTCCGCTTACGCGTCCCTGATTACCAAGTCTCAGCTCTTGTCTCTTCGTAAAGTAGATGATACATACGTAACGTATGTATCATTTGCGCCAGCGCACACGAAAAGCCAAAGGGACGAGCTCTTCCGGATGGTTGGTACCGCCCCACCTGCTCCTGAGCCACAAGAAAACGATGCCCGATGGCCTGATGGCGCAGATGCGGAAGGGCACGACGGCGTGGATCGTCCTGACAGTGCTGGAGAAGCGCGGCGAATTGTACGGGTACGGGTTGCGGCATGAGGTGTTTGAGAAGTCGAAAGGATTGTTTCCGATCAACGAAAGCCCGCTGTATACCTTGCTGAAGCGAATGGAGCGCAAGCGCTGGGTCACGTCGCGACTTCAGGGAGTCGCAGGCCGGGACAGAAGGTATTATCGCATCAGCGCGCGTGGCCGACGCGTGCTCGACCAATACCGCCGCGAGTGGCAGTTGCTGTCATCGGTACTCAACTCGTTCGGTTGCCATCACGCGTAAGGCTTGCGACGCTGCCCGTGTCCCCGGTATAGTCCCCTTGATTCCATGCCTGAACTGCGCAAAAAATACCCGTTCGACAAGATCGAGCCGAAGTGGCAGCGCTACTGGGCCGAGCACAAGACTTTCGCCACGCCCCAAGACCCGGCGAAGAAAAAACTCTACGTCCTCGACATGTTCCCCTACCCCAGCGGCGCGGGGTTGCACGTCGGCCATCCCGAAGGCTACACCGCGACCGATATTTATTGCCGTTTCCAGCGAATGCGCGGGTTCAACGTGCTGCATCCGATGGGCTGGGACGCGTTCGGCCTTCCCGCCGAGCAATACGCCATCGACACCGGCACGCATCCCGCCGTCACGACAACGAAAAATATCGACACCTTCCGCCGCCAGATCCAGATGCTCGGCTTCTCGTACGACTGGGACCGCGAAGTCGATACCACCGACCCGCAGTACTTCAAGTGGACACAGTGGGTTTTCCTCCAGCTCTTCAAGAATGGCCTCGCTTACGAATCTGAAGTGCCAGTGTGGTGGTGCGAAGGCTGCAAAGCGGTCCTCGCCAATGAGGAGGTCAATGCCGATGGCACCTGCGACCGCAAGGGCCACAAGGAAGTCTACCGCCGTCCGCTCCGCCAATGGATTCTTCGTATCACCAAATACGCCGAGCGTTTGTTGGATGATTTGAAGCTCGTCAACTGGCCGGAGTCGATCAAGGAACAGCAACGCAATTGGATCGGTCGCAGTGAAGGCGCGGATGTCGATTTCAAGACCGAGGCCGGCGAAACCCTCCGCATCTTCACGACCCGTCCCGATACACTGTTTGGCGCAACGTATATGGTGCTCGCGCCCGAGCATTCGCTCGTCGACAAAGTCACGACCAACGAACAACGCGCCACCGTCAATGCCTACCGCACGCAGGCGGCAAAGAAGAGCGAACTCGAGCGCACACAATTGGAGAAGGAAAAGACCGGTGTGTTCACGGGCGGCTTCGCCATCAACCCGGTCAACGACGAAAAGATTCCGATCTGGGTCGCCGATTACGTGATGATGGGTTACGGCACTGGCGCAATCATGGCGGTGCCGGCGCACGACACGCGCGACTTCGAGTTTGCAAAGAAGTTCGGTTTGGAGATTCGCACAGTTGTCCAACCTCCCGAAGGCACCGATCCACATGGCTTTACTGGCGACGGCATCTCCGTGAATTCCGGTCCAATCACCGGCCTTCCCACACCCGAAGCGAAGAAGAGAATTGCAGCCTGGCTCGAAGAGAAACGGCTTGGCAAAGCGACGGTTCAATACAAGCTGCGCGACTGGCTGTTTTCGCGGCAGCGGTATTGGGGCGAGCCGATTCCGATTGTGCATTGCGAGAAGCACGGCACGGTGGCGGTGCCGGAGAGCGAGTTGCCCTTGGAATTGCCGGAGATGAAGGATTACTCGCCGACGGGCAACGCGGAACCGCCGTTGGCGAAGGCGACGGACTGGGTGAACACGAAGTGTCCGCAGTGCGGTGGACCAGCGAAACGCGAGACGAACACCATGCCGCAATGGGCCGGGTCGTGCTGGTACTATTTGCGTTACATTGACCCGAAGAACAGGGGCGCGTTCGTCGCGAAGGACAAAGAGAAGAGTTGGATGCCCGTCGATCTCTATGTCGGTGGCGCGGAACACGCGGTGCTGCACCTGCTCTACTCGAGGTTCTGGCACAAGGTGTTGTTCGATCTCGGCCACGTGTCCACGCCCGAGCCGTTCATGAAACTTGTCAACCAGGGCATGATCCTCGGCGAGGACGGCCAGAAAATGAGCAAGTCGCGCGGCAACGTGATCAATCCCGACGACGTGGTGCGCGAATACGGCGCGGACGCGTTTCGCATGTACGAGATGTTCATGGGCCCGTTGGAGATGGTCAAGCCGTGGAACACACAGGGACTGGAAGGCGTCTATCGCTTCCTCGGTCGCGTCTGGCGTCTGTTCTGCGACGAGGAGGGCAAGCTGATCCTCGACGACAGCGCCCCGGCGGGAACACTTCTCAAAGTCCTGCATCAGACCATCAAGAAGGTCGGTGAAGACACGGAAACCTTGGCGTTCAACACCGCGATTTCCCAGATGATGATCTTCGTCAACGAGGTGACCGCGCAGGAGAAACGTCCGCGCAAGCTGCTCGAGCTGTTCGTGCTCGTGCTCGCGCCCTACGCGCCGCATTTGGCCGAGGAGCTTTGGGAGAAACTGGGCAATAAACAGTCATTGGCTTACGCGCCGTGGCCGAAGTTCGACGCAGCCCTCCTCAAAGAGGAAAACGTCACCGTCATTTTACAGGTCAACGGCAAGCTCCGCGACCGCGTGGAAGTGCCGGCGCAAATCTCGCCAGCCGAGTTGGAGAAACTCGCGCTCGCCAACGACCGCGTGAAAGAACATCTCGCGGGCAAGCAAGTGAAGAAAGTCATCGTCGTCCCCGGCAAGCTCGTCAACATCGCGGCGGGGTGAGTTATCTCCTCCACTTCGTGCTGTGCGACCTGGGTCGACAACAATGACGACGGCGCTCTCCCACCGGTTGGTGATTGCTCGTTCGTTGCCTTCGTAGATGTAGACGCTCTGCGGGCAGTCTTGGCTCAGCGTGCCATATTTTTGCCCGCGTTCACATACACCTGACCGGCCAAGCCCTGAATCCGCCCGCGAAGCTTTGTGTCGCTTATCATGCTGGCAAGGTTTTGAATCGCGGCGGCAGCGAGCGCGTCCCGAAGGCTCAGCCCCCGAGGGGGAAACCTCCTCGGCGGTCTCGTGCCGCAGAAGTCATCGATCTCGTCCATCAATCTGCTGAGGCTACCCGTCAGAATCACTGCCTTGAGCTTTGTCCTATATTTTTCCCTTTCTTCTTGTCGCTTTGGTCTTTCTCACTTGGTCAAGCGATGACGCCTTTCATGTCACGCCGGATCGAACGGCTGGGATCACAGCGCGGCGAGCAGCTTCGTTCCATCGGGGCTGCCCAAGCCCGCACAAGCATCCCAACCAACTTTCGCAGTGTAGCCCGGTGCGGGAGGCACGGCATTGTCGCCGCTGGTGATGTCGTGGAAAGCCCCGGCACTTCCGGAGAGAGCGTAGAGCCGGGGATTGACAAAGCCGACGTTCTTCTTCAGTCCTTGATTGAGCAGGGCAATGAGGCCTGCCCAAAGCGGGGCCACGGCGCTCGTGCCGCCGATCACTGTATTTTGGCCGTCCACGCGCGTGATATAACCGGTCTTGCTGTCGGCATTGCCGGCTACATCGGGCACGCCGCGACCGACCTTGCCACCGGGGTTGAGCGACGGGGGCACGGTAACCTTCTTTTGATACGAAGGCCGGGCGAAGGTCTCGCTGACTCCGCCGCCGGTCGCCCAACCGTCGCGGTCGTTCCACACCGTTTCGGATCGGATGACGCTGCCCTGACCCACGAGTTGCGTGCCGCCGCAAGCAAGGACATTCGGACTCGATGCCGGGAAGTCCGCGTTCACCCTCTTGGTCGTCGGCTTCTCGTCATCCGCCGCGCCGTGATCGCCCGCCGCGCATGTGACCGTGATACCCATGACCGCCGCGTCCGCGCAGGCGCTATTGTAGTCTTGCAGAGACTGCTGGGTTGAGCCCTGTTCAGGACCGCCCCAACTGATCGAGATCACGGACGGCTTGCGCACATTATCGTGAATCGCGGTGTTAAGCGCCCCGATGAAACCATCGTCGGTGTTCGGCGCAAAATAGACGACGATCTTTGCGCCGGGCGCGACCGCGCCGGCCACTTCGATGTCCAGCATCACTTCGCCGTTCGCGTCGCTGGCGGGCCCATCGGGATCGTTGTGCCCTCCCGACACGGACACGGCACTGACAGTCGGCCGCTTGACGCCCAGACTCTGAAAATACGTTGTGAGATCCTTCGTGCGATAGCCGCCGCCGAATTCCAGGATCGCAATGCACTGGTTCGTGCCGTCAAGGGTTGGGGGGAAATTGTAGAGTTTCGCCACCTCCACCGGTGTCATCGCTCGCGCGCTCGTCGCGTTGGCTCGCACGCCGCGTGTTCTTTCGACCATGTGAAACTGCGCGCGCACATGGCGACGGTTATCCAGGCCGAAGACCCCTTCCACAATTGGCGCGATTCGCTTCGGTATGCTGATGGTGCCGGCGCGTCCGCGAAACTTCGTCTCACCGGCCAGATAAGCGTTGAGACGGACGCCGAAAGCCGTTTGCATCGCGCGCACGGGGCCGGAAAGGCGGACGCTGCGTTGAGCGATGCTGCTCTGGACAATGTCCAGCCCGTGTTCGTCCGCAAACTTCTCAATTTTCTCCAAATCGGCCGGGTCCGCGCCGTAGCGGTCTCGGAATTGTTCGCGAGTGAGCGGTGTTTTACCAGGCCGGGGCGTGCCCGCTCCGCGTTTGCGACGTAGACGGATCGTCACTTCGATACGTTCGTCGAGATCCAGCTTACCGCTGCGCCTCGCACCCTTGGGAAGTTCCTTACGACTTCCGGCCAAGATAACACGTTGAGTGCTCGGGTTGTTCTTCATGGTTCTCCTGTAGTTTGGGGTTGGATGATGCTGGTTATCAGTTCGTCATTGCGGAGGTGCCGGTAGCCTGGCCCCCCATGTTCCGCCGCCGGGCGGCGGCGCCTCCTTGGCGTCGTAGGCGTAGACAGCTGCCCAACGTGCGGGTTTGGTGCGATGGCTGGAGAGGTTCGGGGACTTTCCAATAAAAGAATGCCACCGTATCGAAGAGGTTGATTGGGCAGCGCCCAAGCTTCGAGATCGAGCGCGCTGGGCCTCCGTTTTGCCGGTTGATAACCAGCCAACGTCTATTGGCAAGACACACGCGTGTCGCTCTTCTCGCATTCGTCACGGGTCCGCAGTTTCATTCCCTGCGGCTCTTCACCTCGCACTTCAGCCACCACGTCCCGTCACCTCACCGTGACCTGCAAGTCGAACAACTGTCGTTCTACTACAAAAATCCAGGCGGCTAGTCAAGAAAGCGTTTGTCGGATGCGCTCGATTCTAGTTGAGGTGCGACCAAACTCCGCTATATTCTGCGCGTGGAGAAGCTTGGCCAGGCAATGTTCAAGTTGACGCGAGAGGAGCAACTGATCGTGGCGTTCTTGTTGTCCGCGCTCCTTTTGGGTATGGTAGCGAGGGAATGGCACACGCGGCACCCGAAGGCCGCGGTCGCCGCAACATCGGAGATGAGGGGCCACTAATGCAAAAGTTGAACTTCACCGAGGCCATCGACGAGATCGCACGATCGGATGGACGATACGAACGTGACGCGTACTACTTCGTGCGCGAGGGGCTGGATTTCACGATCAGGATGCTGAAGAAGGGGGAATCGCGGGGCGCGGGGCGGCACGTGAGCGGGCAGGAATTGCTCGATGGTCTGCGGCGGTATGCGCTCGATCAGTTTGGCCCGATGGCCAAGACGGTGTTCGGCTATTGGGGCATCAAACAGTGCGAGGATTTCGGCGAGATCGTCTTTCGCATGGTGGACAAAGGCATCCTCGGCAAGACCGAACAGGACACCCCCGAAGATTTCAAGAGCGGCTACGATTTCGACGAGGCCTTCGTCAAGCCCTACCAGCCGCCGCCGGGCACCCGCAGCCGCCGCCACGCCAAGGAAGAGGGCGCCGACACGGGGCGCTACCACAACGTGCCCAGCCGCGCCTCCGACGCGAAGAAATTGAGCGGCGGCGCGAATTAGGTGTCGGAAACGGCATGCGATTCCACTGCCTGCGGCGCTGCATGATGGCGTCGCTATTATCCATTACGGGACCCTTCATGATACACGCCCAGACTCGTAACACCCCGCCGGTGCACAAGGTCGTTTTCGACAACGGTCTTACGTTGCTCGTGCGCGAAGACCACAGTGCGCCCGTGGTCAGCGCACAAGCGTGGGTGCGCGCGGGCAGCATCACCGAAGGGCCGTGGATGGGGGCCGGACTCTCGCACGTGCTGGAGCACATGCTGTTCAAGGGCACGACGACCCGCGGCGTATCGTCGCAGATCGCGCACGAGATCGAGGCCAAGGGTGGTTACATCAATGCGTACACCTCGTTCGAGCAAACCGTTTTCCTCATTAATATCCCGTCCGAGAACTGGCAGACAGCGGTCGACATTCTCGCCGACTGCATGCAGCACGCGACCATTCCCCAGGATGAATTGCTCAAGGAGAAACAGGTCATCCTCCGTGAAATGGCCATGAACAACGACGACCCCAACCGACGCGCCGAGCGCATGCTGTGGGCCACGGCCTTCACGTCGCACCCCTACCGCTTCCCCGTCATCGGCTATCCGGACATTTACAACCGCGTCACCCGCGACGACGTGGTAGCGTATTACCAGGAGCACTACGTCCCGAACAATATCGTCTTCGTAGTCGTGGGCGACGTGGATGCCGCCAAGGTCGAGCAGGAACTTCGCGACCAGACGAAGGATTTCAAGATGGGAGCGGTCGGCCCTGCGTTCGTCCCGCCCGAGCCGCTCCAACTCAGCTTGCGCGAGCGGCATGAAGAGATGCCGATGCAGATCTCGCAGATCGACCTCGCGTGGCACATTCCCGCGATTACGGATCCCGACGTGTATCCGCTCGACGTGCTGGCGATCGTTCTCGGCCAGGGCAACAGTTCGCGCCTGTATCGCGAGCTTCGCCAGCAACGCGGCCTGGTGCATGGAATCGAAGCCGGCAGCTACACCCCCGGCTATCCCGGCATCTTCGTCATCCATGCCAGCGTCGATCCGGACAAGCGCGAGGCGGCCATTGCTGCGATTCGCGAGCAGGTCCAACAACTTACCGAACAACCCGTCACCGAGGAGGAACTGCGCAAGGCCATCAAGATCAGCACCACCGGCTTTCTCGATCGGCTCAAGACGATGCAGGGCCAGGCCTCCGATATCGCGCACAACGAGTTCCTGGTCGGCGACCCGAATTTCTCGGACGTGTATCTGGCAAACTTGCGCAAGGTCACGCGCGACGACCTGCAACGCGTGGTCCAAAAGTATTTCACGGACAACAACCTTACGATCACGTCGTTGAATCCGACGGGGACACTCGCCAAGCCACAGACCGCAGCATCCGTCAAAACGGAAATTGAAATCAAGAAGTTCGGGTTTCCGAACGGGCTGCGTCTGCTCGTGCGTGAAGATCCGAAACTGCCTCTGGTTGATTTCCACGCGCTGCTGAAGGGTGGCGTCATGGCCGAGACCGAGGCCGACAACGGCATCGCCCTGCTGACGGCACGGATGTTGTTGAAGGGCACGAAAACGCGCACCGCCGAGCAGATTGCCGAGACAATGGAATCCGTTGGCGGCGCGATCAGCTACTTTCCCGGCAATAATAGCTTCGGCGTGACGGCCCAGTCATTGAGCGAGGACTTCGACCGCACGCTGGATCTGCTGGCCGACGTGCTGCAGAACCCGACATTCCCCGACGCGATGCTGGAGCGCGAGCGCGCGGTGCAGATCTCGGAGTTCAAACGCGAGCAGGACCAGATTCTGCGCAAGGGCCAGCAGGCCCTGCGCGAAACACTGTACACGCAACATCCGTATCGCCTGAATGTCCTCGGGAAACCCGAGACGCTGGCGAAACTCACCCGCGCCAATCTGGCTGATTTCCACCGCCGGTTTGTCGCGCCAAACAACCTGGTGATCACCGTTTTCGGCAACGTGAATGCAGACGAGGTGCGACGGAAGGTCGAGTCAAAGTTCGGCGGGATGAAATCGGTGAAGCTGGAATTCCCGCGGACCGGCGCGGAGACGCTAAAGGCCGATGCCCGCAAGGTCGAGAACGTCCCGAAGGAGCAGGCGGTTTTGCTCATTGGCTACAGCGGCACGGACATGTTCAGCAAAGACCGCTTCGCCCTGGAATTGCTCCAGGAAGCCTACTCCGGACTGGGCTCCCGCGTTTACCTGCGCCTCCGTGATGAACTCGGCCTGTGCTATTACGTCGGCGCGTATCAATTGGCCGGCCTCGATCCCGGCTACTTTGCATTCTATGTGGGCACCACCCCGCAAAATGTGGCCACCTGCGAGAAGGAGATTCTTGCGGAACTGGAGAAACTGAAGGCGAACGGCTTGAGCGACGAGGAACTGGCGCGCGCCAAGAGCGGCGTCATCGGCAAACGGCGCGTGGCCCTGCAGAACAACTCCGACCTGAGCCTGATGGTTGGGCTGGACGAATTGTACGGCCTCGGGTACGATTTCTTCAAGACGATGGATGAGAAATCCCGCGCGGTGGCGCCCGATGACATCAAGCGGGTCGCCAACCAGTACTTCAACAACAAACCGCACGCGGTGGTCGTGGTGACGCCATCCGCGGAGAGGAAGTAGCCATGGCAGAAGTTCAAACAAACACGATTGGTTCGACGGAGGACACGTTGCGGTTCCTCGACATGGTCGGCTTGTTCGGCACGCAGGCCATGATCGCCCTCGGCAAACTCGCCAATCCGGCCACGGGGAAGGCCGATAAGAACATGGCGGCGGCCCGCCTCTTCATCGATACCCTGGAAATGCTCGAACACAAGACGCGCGGCAACCTCAACTCCGACGAGACGAAAGTCCTCCAGGCAACGCTGACCGATTTACAGTTGATGTTCGTGGAGGAATCCAAGGCGCCCCAGACGCCGACGCCCCCTCCCGAGGCCACCAAGCCGGACGCAACCGCTGCCTGATCGTTCGAGGGTCAAATCCGTCGGGCCTACGACTCGTAGGGCACTGCCTTCCGCCGCCGTTCGGTAAACCACGACAGCCAGATCGTGATCTCGAACAACACGATGAGCGGCAAGGCCATCAAGACCATCGAAAGCGGGTCCGGCGGCGCCAGAAACGCGGTAATCACAAACGCGCAGAGGATGAGTATCTTCCGTCCCTTGCGAACCGTCGCATAACTCAGGACGCCAAGCCGCACCAGGACCAACATCACCAGCGGGACTTCGAACGTCAGCCCGCTCATCAACGTGAACTGGGTAACGAAGCTGATGTAGCTGTCAATGGTCCACCGCGGCTCGATTTTCAGCCAGTGGCTCATCTGGATGAATGCCCGCAACGTCTGCGGCACGATGAAGAGAAAACAACTCACCGCGCCAATAATGAACAGGATGGTGCCGGCCGCAAAACCCGGCCACAGCAGCCCTTTCTCCTTTGGTTTGAGTGCCGGCAACACGAATTGACCGACGAAATAGAGAATGGCCGGCGCTGCCAGTACCAAGCCAACGTAAAACGCCAGTTTGACGGAGAGCACAAAGGAATCGGTGACATTCAGGCTTAGCAGAAAGTTTTCCGGGTGATCCGTTGCCCGCCGCAGCGGCCAGGTAATCAACTGGATAATGCGGTTGGCAAACGCCAGGGCCAGATGGAACGTGATTGCCAGCGCCAAGAGGCTCTTGAACACCATGCCGCGCAGGTCATCCAGGTGTTCCCAAAATGTCTTGACGGCTCCGCCGTCTTCAATCACCTGAAGCCCGTCCGACGGATTCTTCTTCGAAAACCACGGACGCACTGGAAAAGGCCTTAGCCCTGCTTCGGTTCGGAGGGTTGCTGCGGCGCCGCGGTGGTCGGCTGGCCGGCCGGCGGCGTGATCGGCTTGCTGGCCGTCGGCTGAGGCTCCTCGTGCAGGTCACGCGACGCCTTCCTGAACTCACGCATCGCCTCCCCAAGCCCTCGCGCGACTTCCGGCAATTTCTTGCCACCAAACAGAAGGACAACGAGAAAGGCCAGCACGATGATGTGCCAGTCGCTCAACATGGCTAGCGGTAGTGACATTGTGGCTTGTCTCCTATCTGCCTGACACTACACGTTCACGCCGGCCTTGTCAACGCAGCCGACTGAACCCTATTGATTGACGACGACAAACTCACAGCGGCGGTTTTTCGACCACGCACCCTCGTCATGTCCCGGGTCGGCGGGCCGCTCGCTGCCGTAGCTGACAGTCGATATCCGGCTGGTGTCAACGCCGAGCTTCACGAGTTCATCGCGGGACGCCAACGCGCGGCGTTCGCCGAGCGCGCGGTTATATTCCGCCGTGCCGCGCTCGTCGCAATGTCCTTCGACGACCAACTTGCCGGGGTTCGACTTCACGTAGGCCGCCACGGTCTGGAGCTTCGATTCTTCGCTCGGGCGAATGCGGGCGCTGTCATATTCAAACAACACCGGCGCAAACTGGCCGTGCGCAAGACTGTCTCCTGTCAGGCCGATTGGGCGCGAGCCCACGCCGGCGGCGTCGCCAGAACCGAGCGGCGGAACACCAGACTCGCCATTGCCTCCCGCTCCACCGGCTCCACCACCTGCGCCGCCGTGATGACAGCCGGTCAACCCAACGACAGCAACGAGACCAGCTAAAATGATTTGGACTAGATACTGCTTCCTCATATGAGGTTCTTTCCTCCTGGTAACGATTGGTTTCTTCGCATCCGCAACTTACGGTCCCCACGCGGGTTCGGACGCGCCCCCTTCAATGCCGGGCAACTGTACTTGCTCGCCGCTGACAACGTCAAGCAGATACAATTGGGGGCGCCAGTGCTGCGTCTTCGTAAACACGAGGTGCCGCCCGTCGGGCGCCCACGACGGATCCGCGTTATCCGCCCCGTCCACCGCCACCGGCCGCACCGCGCCCGAACTGCTCTCGTACACGCCGATTTGGAACTTGCCGCCCACGCGCGAAGTCACCGCCAACATCGGCTTCATGTCGGAATTGGCGGGTGGACGCGACCAATCCGGCTCCGTGTTGTAACTCGGCGAAACCGTCACTCGTGAAGCGGCGCCGCCGTCCTTGCTCATCGTCCAGATTTGGGGAGCGCCGCTGTCGTCACTCACGTAGGTGATCATCCGACCATCCGGCGACCAGGTCGGCGAGGATTCCCCGCCGCGCGTGTGGGTCAACTGGTGCAGATTCCCTCCCTGCGCATCCATCGTGTACAACTCGGGGTTTCCAGTTCTGCTCAAGGTGAGCGCGATGCTCAAGCCATCCGGCGAAAATGCCGCGCCGCTGTTCAACCCTGGATACGACGCGAGACGCAACCGCTGGCCGGTGTACAGGTCCACTTCGAGCACGTCGGGAAAAAGGTTCTTGTAGCTGGTGTAGACAATCTTTCGCCCGTCGGGCGACCAACGCGGCCGCACGCTGATCGAACGGTCATACGTAAGCTGTTTCACATTGTAGCCGTCGTAATCCATCACGGCCAATTCCTTCGTGCCGTTGTGCGCCCAGACGAAGGCCACCTTGGTCTGCGCGATGCCTCGTTCTTTGGCAATCGTCTGGACAATGTCGTCGGAAAGCTTGTGTACCACCCGCCGCAAATCCTGTCCGCCGCCCTGGTACGACTTCGACAACACCACCATCTTCGTCGCCTGCTGCATCACCACGCACTCGATCACCACGCCGCTGCGGTCCCCGCGCACCGTGCCCGATTGCACGAACTCCGCGCTGCTCACCGGCCCCAGCAGGAAATAACCCGATAACCGCAAATCGTTCTTCAAGACGTCCGTCACCTGCCCTGCAATCGCCGCATCGCCCCCAAAGCCCGACACGCCGAACGAGCGCCGCCCCTTCGCCACCTCCACTTGCGCATTTGCGCTCCCAATGCCACACCAAACCAGCATGCCGGCAGTCAACATTCGCAACGCACCTGCGGTCGCGCGTGCCAGCCGTGTAGAAATCACTGAATACATGCCGCTAACCCTCCAATCGGAAATTCACGGAAATTTCGGCGAAGTCGCCGCCCAGGCCTTCCGGCAGCGGATCGAGGCGCGGCACACTGTTTGCCGCCGTCACCGCCGAATCGTCCATCAACTTGTTGCCTGACGAATGCTGCAAGCGAACGCCCTCGATCCGCCCGTTACGCGCGATGCGCAGCAGAACCGTCGCGACCAGTTTCTTGTCGAAGCCGACCGCCTGCCCCGGCTGCTCCCAGGCTTCATACATGCGATCATGGATTTGCATGTAGTATGACCAGAAGGGCGAACCTTTGCCGATGCCCCCCGCAATGCCATCCGCCGATCCGTCGGGCGAACCCAGCCGCCCGTATTTCGATTCTCCCGTGCCGCCGCCGGCCGCGCGGTTGTTGCCACCCGGAGTGCCGCCTTCCGCGGACGCCAGCGCGCTCGCAAACCGCTGTCGAATCGACGTTGCGCTTTCCGCCGTGCCGGAGGCGCCACTCTTGATCGCTGACTTGGTGCTGGCAACCGCCTTCACGGTGTTCGTCGTCGATTTCGCGCTCGTAACCGCCTTCTTCACCGGCGCGTCCGTTGTCTTCTTCACTTCTTTCGTCGTCGGCTTCTTCGGAATCGCGACTTCATCCGGGCTTTTACTTTCTGGCGGCGGCGCTTTCACCTTCGGCGCGATGGGTTCTTCCGGAGCGGCTGGCGGCGCGGTCGGACCGGCCGATGTCGTGACGGGCTCGCTCGGCGTCTCGGGAAGCGGCGGCGCGTAGTTTCCCCGTCCTTGTCCCTCGCCCTTGGGCAAATCGCCGAGAATATCGGCCGGCGTAATCAACTCCACCGGGGTCGGGGCGTTCGAGCGCGCGTTGTTGATGACACCTTCAAAGAGAACAATCCCGCCGATGAGCGCGGCGTGCACGACGCAGGCCAACACGAAATTTCGGCGGAACCGTTTCTCAAGTGCGCTCATCTCCGGCGCTCATTTCCGTGCGAGTTTGGGCGGCGCGTCTTCCTGGGTCATCAGCGCGATGCGGGTGATCTTCGCGTCGTGAAGTACCTTGAGCACCTCCATGACCGCGCCGTAGTTGTTCGCTTCATCGGCCTTGATGAGGATCGTGATGGGCGGATCGGCCTTGGCCAGTTTCGCCAATTCCCCGCGCAACTGTGGCGGCGTGAGGGCGATGTCGCTGAGGTAGATCTTCCCGCGTTTGTCCACCGAAAGCGTGCGCGTCTGCTCGCGCTTGATCTGGTCGGTGGTACCCTTCGGCAGATTGACGTTCATGCCGTATTCGACCACGGGAAAGAAGATGATGACGGCAATGAAAAGTTGCATGAACAGGTCGACGAGCGGCATGACGTTGATCTCGCCCAACTCGGGCAGATGCCCGTAACGCTTGCCGCGATGCGAGGGACGCCTCATATCAATTCGTCACGTAGTTGTGCTCGACCGCGTTCACGAATTCCTCGGCGAAACTTTCCATCTCCATCGTCGCGTGTCGAATCCGTTGCGCGAGCCAGTTGTACGCGAACAACGAAGGCACCGCCACGAGCAGGCCGACGACGGTGGCCAGCAATGCCGCCGAGATGCCCGGCGCCACCGCGCCCAGCCGCACGGTCCCGTATTCGCCCATCGCGGCAAACACGCTCATCACGCCCCACGAACTGCCCAGCAACCCGAGAAACGGGCCGCCTGTCACCGCGGTCGAGAGAACGCTGACCTGCGATTCGAGTTTCATTACCTCGGCATCAATCGCCCGACCCAGCGCGCCGCGCAAGGTGTCCAGATTCACCACGGTCCGCTCGGCGACGCTTACATCGGAATCCACCGTCGTGAGGATCGCCGTGCCGCTGCTACCGAACGATTTGTAACCGCCCGCAACTTTGCGGGGCTCGGCCCCGTTGCCAAACTGTGTGGACACTTCTTCGGCACCCATGCGATAGATGCTGTAAAGCGGACACTCCGCCACTTCGAAATTGTTGATGAAGAGATGCAGCGGGTCGCGTTCGCGACGAAACTGGGCCAGAAACGATTCCCCCGAGCCACGGGCGCGGCGGAGTTGCTGCCACTTGGTGAGCATGACCGACCAGGTAAAGGCCGAGCCAAGACACAGGATCACGACGATAACTTTGCCGGGCCAGTCAGCTTGACCAAAAATGTACAAGATGCCCCCGGCTGCGAGTACAACATTCATCCCCAACCCTCCTTGTGCCCCGAAGGTCTTCAGGGCGATTCATACTGGCACAATTCCACCCCGCCCGTCAAACTTTTCTTTGGGAAACTGGTGCGGGCGACGGAATGGAAGTGGAGCGATGGAGTGTTGGAGTGGTGGGGCAGAAGAAGGAGCGCAAATCGGAAAAGAGTGGGCGCGCAGGCGTTTGGAAAGTGGAGGGCGGTGACGCCGATTGCTACCGGCGGTCGCGGCGATTGCGGGAAGCGGAGGCGTGAGGCCGGGCGTTAAGCAGAGCGTTGAGGAGTGTGCTAAAGCTGTGCCACTGGTCGCGGCGCGTTCGCCAAGCCCGCTGCCCGCGAACGGTGAGGCGATAATACTTCCGTTCCCGACACTTTCCGGCCTTCCGCCACTGGCTGACAACGAACCCTTGCGTCTCCAGATGCCGGAGCACGCGAGACACTGTGGTCTGACGCCACCGGACGGTACGGCGGGACTGCTCGAAGACGCGGCGGACGATCTCGTAACCGTAGGCCGGCCTGTCGCGAAGGATGTCCAACACAACGAGGTCGTACGAGCCCGTCGCGAGGTCTTTAACAAATTGGTCGGTGGCCATGAATGATACTCTCCACTGGAGCATATCATGGCAAGCGAGGCGTTGTGTGGCAAGAGCGAATTGGGAGCAAGGGGCCGATGTCCGTAGACATTCTGGTTCAACTGCGGTACCGCGGAACATTTTGGCTGCAAAAGAGGTGTAAAGAGGAAAGCGGTGACGCCGCAGATGATACTCTCCACTGGAGCATATCATAGCAGGCGGCTGGTCATGGGGCGAGAGGCTGTTGAAACTGATTCGAGGCCCCCCCTACCCCTATTTGCAGTAATGAAGAGTTGACCCCGGAGATGATAGTCTCCACTGGAGCATATCATGGCAAGCGACGGGTCGTCGTGTGACAAGAGGCTGCCGCGAACGCGGCGCATGCTCGACTCAGTACGATAACGAAAAACGAATTGAGCGCGTTTTCTCGCCGTCCGTTTTCGCGGTGACGCCGATTGCTACGGGAGGGCGCGGTGATTGCGGAAAGCAGAGAGGTGAGGACGGACGTTCAATTGCAAAATGCGAAGATTTGACCCCAATTCCACACGCCCGATAGACCTGACCCCTATGCCGTTCGTATTATTATCCAAACAGCGCTGAGGAACTACGCACTGTGGGTGGACGGAGCCGATGGTGTTGAGGTTTCGTTGCCTGAAAACGACTTGGGGATCTCCTGCTGACGGGGGATGGGTCGGCGAAGGCGATCAAGTATAGGATGGAAGAAAGAGATTGACGCCGCCGCCGTATCGCCAAACACTATCGTCGGATGGCATGAAGACCGGCGCATGTGGAGTCAAGCCCCCACTGAATATGACGAGTTAAGACACTCAAGTGACGACATTATCCCCTTATAAAAAAGCGAAGCGAACGCGATTATATCGGGAAATTGTAATGCCTTTGATTCTCGCTTCGATCCCAGCCGCAGTCTGTTTCTATACTGTCCGGGCTCAATTCAAAAACGAGCGTGGCAGTAGATTCGCCGAAACGCAACACGTCCATTACGAAGAGGTGAGTGCCTCAATGGCCGCGTTCAATTCTGCATACGAGAATTGTGCTGGTGATTCGGTGGGGAGGCAACTGTTGGAATTGAGCAGTCAGGTTAGTGCTACTCGGGCGTTGCCCCCGAAACGGGTATTGTCAGCCGTTACAAACCTTGCGGATGCTGTTTTGAGGAGCGTAACAAATGATGTCAACGTTCCGACAACCGGAGAGGCGGTTGCAGTGGACGTTTGGAAAGGCTCGTTGGTAAGTACAAATGACATCAAGAATCCGTCAAACATCATTTTTTTGAAAAGCGAGCCAAATGACGTAAATGTTCCGAGAAGTGGAGAGGCAGTTGCAATGGACGTTCGGAAAGGTTCGTTGGGAGGTACAAATGACATCAAGAATCCCTCGAGCGCCACGGTTCAGATTATCGCGACCGAATATGCTAAGACTGGCACAATTATCGAAAATGTTCAATCGTATTATCTAGGTACCAAGGCAGTTGTTGTTAAACCGGGCGAACGTGATTTCGCCTTGGCAGATGCGTACACTCAAAAGTTATATGCAACACGGCTTGCGTTAATGGCGGCTAGACCCTATTTCAGCAAAAAGGTTCAAGACCACATTGCCGAGATATTGAAGGTCACTGTGGACCCCTATTGCAGGGTGCCAAAATCCGCTTTTTCAAATGAATTCGACGCGGCAGTTGTTTCCGATGATCTGATTGCGCTAATTCATAAAGTGGAAGTGGAACACCGGCTAATGATTGAAGCTCAAGGGTATTTTGCATCTCAGGCGAAACTTTTGGAGGAAATGGAAGCCGAATTGGTTATAAAAAATAAATAGCTGGCCACTGCAGGTGTTAATCGAAGCGCAGTTGGTCGGCATGGCAAGCGGTTGGTGCTGGTGTTTAGCACAGCCGCGCAGTCCAGGTCGATCCATCTGCGCCGTCGTATCGGGTGGGGGAATGGAGTCGAGAGGAAAACTGGGGCGGCTGCCGCCCGAGTGTTCCTTTGCCGTTTCTGATCGGAAAAGTTGTCACTCTTACTTGTCACTCCTCGTGTAAAAATGAGGCGATTCAGGATGAAGCGAGACAAAGTGTATATCTGTCGAAAGCCTTATTTTACCTGGCTTAGATGACAGAAGCGCACACAGGATGAAATGAGACAAAAACGCCCTTTAGAATTATGAGGCCCCTGCTCTACCACTGAGCTACCCTGGCACTGACATCTGCAAGCGACGAATCCCCGGGCGGTTACGCCGTGTAGGGGTTGCCGCCAAGGAGAAACCGAGGCGGCGTCTCGTCTGACTCGGCTTACGGCCTACAACGGCAAGGCGGCGTCGAGCCGCCGCACTCCAAAGTGGCATGGCGGACGGCACGACGGCCGTAGACCGCCGTTACAGCGGAGACGGCAATTCATCGGCGAGATACCCTTCGGGCATCGCGCCCTACAATAGGAGACAGCGCGGGCAACGGCGGCGTAGGGCCACGCCGCCCTACCGGGGAAGGAACGGGGCCAGCCGGGCCGGTTGGCCTACAAGCGGCGCGGATGGGCTGGGGACCCCGTAAACGACACGAGGGCAGGCAGCGCACGCTACACCAGAGGGGATAATTGCCGCGGGAGTTCGGCGTGCGGCGTGTCGTCAGACTCCGCTATCGGAAAGCGATATTATTGCTGGACGCGGCGGGGCGGAGGTGGTAGAATGGCGACAGTTGTTTGAAAAAGCAGCACGGCTCACAGAGCCGTGGCTACACCGAACACGCCACACCGGGGACGGCGCGGTGGGGCCACCGCGCCCTACCTAAAAGGGGCGTTGGCACGGGACTTTCTAAAAAAAGGGTGTTTTTACCAAACGAACCCAACTGGAAAATGTCGATGTGTTTAGTTATGAATAGGTTATATAAAATGAGGGTTGGGTTCGTTTTGCAAAAAACGACCCAAAAACAGGGTTTAAGCGGCGAAAATGGGGTGAAATCGGGGTGAAACTGGGATGGTTTGACGGGAGTATGCAGCCGAATGCGGCGACCCAACACCAACGACACGGCGCGATACCTACACGATCCGCCTTCGCCACACGCCGAGCTTCGGCGGACAGGCAGGCATCGCGCCCTACAAAACGGACGGCGGCAACTCCGAAAGGATTCGCGAGCAGGCCGGGGCGCCACGTGGAACGTGGCAAGCTTGCCCTACCAAAAACTTTTCATCTCGAATTTCCGGTAAGACTGCGTTAGAGACAACGGCACATGAGCCAACCGAACGCACCGAAGACGGCGAAAACCGACACCGCCAGCCCCGATAAGCTCGGGGCAAGCGTGACGCCACGCGCGACGAACTACCCGCAGTGGTACCTCGACGTGATCAAGCGCGCCGACCTCGCGGAGAATTCGCCCGTGCGCGGTTGCATGGTAATCAAACCCCACGGCTACGCCATCTGGGAGAAGATGCAACGCGAGTTGGACGACCGTTTCAAGGCCACAGGGCACGTCAACGCCTATTTCCCGCTGTTCATTCCGCTGTCGTTTCTCACGAAGGAAGAACAACATGCGGCCGGCTTCGCCAAGGAATGCGCCATCGTCACCCATCACCGCCTGAAGTCCATCAACGGCGAGGTGGTCGTGGATCCCGAATCCAAACTGGAGGAACCGCTCGTCATCCGTCCCACGAGCGAGACGATCATCTGGGCGCAATACAAAAACTGGATCCAGAGTTACCGCGACCTGCCGATTCTCATCAACCAATGGGCCAACGTCGTCCGTTGGGAAATGCGCACCCGGTTGTTCTTGCGGACCACCGAGTTTCTCTGGCAGGAAGGCCACACCGCCCACGCCACGGAACAGGAAGCGCTCGAGGAAGCGCGGCGGATGCTGGACGTCTACACGGACGTTGCCGAGAATGTCATGGCCATGCCCGTAATCAAGGGCGCCAAGTCGCCGGGCGAACGGTTCCCCGGCGCCATCGAGACCTTCACATTCGAGGCCATGATGCAGGATGGAAAGGCGCTTCAGGCCGGTACCAGCCATTACCTCGGCCAGAA
>Ga0187861_10000718_pt1 | contig 37565 bp, 29 predicted proteins | sample June2016WEW_10_1_3_FD_132986 | JGI IMG/M metagenome (GOLD analysis project Ga0187861, IMG submission 132986) | Peatland microbial communities from SPRUCE experiment site at the Marcell Experimental Forest, Minnesota, USA - June2016WEW_10_100 | ecosystem: Environmental > Terrestrial > Soil >...
AGACCGCAATGGGAGATTTGTTCACCCATGCAAAGATCGAGAATTTACCGATAAAATTCGCCACCAGTTACAAAGCCATGGAAGGCGGTACATTAAGAGATGTGGATCGGCTCAGCGGAGATCTTGCCGAGGCCATCGCACGAAGCTCGAACAATCCGTTCATTTTTAAGAATGCGGAGCTGGTTTTTATTGATCCGGGGCTGGACCGGATTTCCGCTGTGCCTGTAGAAGACGCATTCCGGGCGTTCCATCCGGATAGAATCATTGCCGTCAATGCGACCGGGGATCCGATATTTCAGACGAAGGAAGTCACCTGCAGCGTCGACGAGGTGAAACTCAATATTCCAGAGTTCACGCCAGGGGAGGAATTACGCGGCGCCGGCAAAAACTTCGATTGGCTCTACAAAATTGGATTCGACGGAATGACGGAATCTCTGTCGCGGATCCCGCGAAAATAGCGGTCCGCAGCTCCCATAGGAATTAGTGGCGAGAAAATGTTGTCTTAAATCATGACGGGATCTGCACTAAGGTCGGCTTGCGGAACCAGGTTTCGTACCCGATGATAAACCATCCAATGGGGAACCCCCCTTCATGGGTGATCACGACTCCAAGTTCATGAGCTTCCGGGGGCACTTCAAAGGCGCGAGTAGCTGCAATCGATTCCTGTGGCTCGAGCATGACGTTGAAAGGGATGTCGGACTTTTCTGGAATCGGGTCGTAACGTTGGCCACGATTATCGGTCAAATAGACGACTACTCCATTCTCGCGCTGGGATGCTCGACGGGCACGGCTTGAGAGTCTCAGGGTCACGGAGATGCCGGGGCGCACCGGAGTCCGGTTGACGTTTTCCACGCTGATGCACCAGTCGTCAAAACAAACCGGCTCGCCCACATTCACCACACGACGTGGAAGGATTACGGACGTGAGCGCAACGATTCCCAGATAGATTCCCACGCAGATGCCATACGCCTTGAGGATGCGGAGGGCTCGAACGCCTCGCCCACGAATTGCGACGACCGCTGCAGTGAGGGTGGTTACAACACTCGTAAAGAACACGGCAATGAACAGCAGATCGAAAATATTCATCTACACTCCTCGATAGTGAAGTACTTTGCATTGTAGAGTACTCTCTATTACCATTGCAACCACTTTGCGCCATATGAATGGCGTTACCACCGACTCATTGGAAAAATCCGCAAGCCAGGCGCAACCTGGATCCGGATGAATTAGGACTTCATTTGTTCTGTTCTGGTAAATCATTGTGGGATTTTAGGTTATTTGGAGCGGGAAACGGGATTCGAACCCGCGACTTCAACCTTGGCAAGGTTGCACTCTACCACTGAGTTATTCCCGCTCCGTGCTTGAGGCGGAGAGATAGTAGCAAAGGGCACAGACGGGGGTCAACGGTTTTACGGCTTCAGAAGGCATTTCGATAGAGGGCGATCTCCTGGCCTTGAGTGTCCGGCGCAATTACAGCTATCACGTCGAAGCGGTATGCGTACTGTCCGAGATCGTAGCGTGCGATGAATTCGTCGGCCGCCGATTGCAGACTCTGCTGCTTTTCCCAGTCCACGAATTCCCAAGGATCTCCGAACTCTTTCGACGCGCGGGTCTTGACCTCGATAAAGACAAGAACGCTTCCTTCCAGTGCCACCAGATCCAGCTCGCCGCGGCGCGCATGGAATCTGCGTGCCAGGATGTCGAAACCCTGCTTCATGAGGTAGCGGCAGGCCGCACGTTCCCCTTTGCGTCCCATGAGCAGATGAGGAGCGGTCATACCCTTGGAATTTGTGTGTGGGGTTCTTTTTTTCTAAAAGACTAACCTCGAAGGCTCGAAGACTCCAAGAGTCTCTAAGGGTTATTTCCGACGAAGTGGCCTTGTGATCAGCGGCGACGTTTCCACCGGACACCGTCTTTTGTGTCTTCCAAATGAATTCCCTGGGATTCAAGCAATTTGCGAATCCGGTCCGCTTCGGCGAAATCCCGGCGGCGGCGCGCCGCCTGGCGCTCCTCGATCCGCTTCGTGATCTCGGCATCCAGCAATTCCGGCTGGGTCCTCAGCACCGCAAGAACGCGATCGACATCCTTGAGAAAATCGATGGCGGCGCGGGCGTCACCCGGCCCGAGCGTGCCCTGCTCATCCAGCTGATACGCGGAACGGACAAAATCAAAGACCGCTGCGAGCGCGGCGGATGTATTGAGATCATCGTCCAGCGCGGCGATGAAGTTCTCTCGGGTGGCCGAAACACCGGCTGCAAAGTCGGGGCTTGGGTCGCCGGGGCCGGCCTTCTCGGTCATGCGCAGCAAGAAATCTTCCAGGCGCCGGACGGAAGCCTCCGCCTGGCGCAGTCCATCCGCTGTGAAGTTCAGCTGTCGGCGGTAGTTGACAGATAACAGGAGATATCGAATCGCCTCGGCGGAATGTCCGTCGGCCAGAAGGGAGCGAAGGGTATAATAATTTCCCTTCGACTTGGACATCTTCTCCCCTTCCACGAGCAGAAATTCGGAATGCGCCCAGTATCGTACAAATGGCAGGCCCGTAGACCCTTCACTCTGTGCGATTTCGTTCTCGTGATGCGGGAAGATCAAATCCACGCCACCGCAATGGATGTCAAATGAGGAACCAAGGTACTTCATGCTCATCGCGGAGCACTCGATGTGCCAGCCGGGCCTGCCCGGCCCGAGCTCCGTTTCCCAGTAATCCTCATCTTCCTTGCGTGCCTTCCAGAGCACGAAATCTCGAGCATCGTCCTTTTTCTCATACTCGTCGCTGTCGACCCGGCCGGCCGCCTGCATACCGGAGAAGTCCTTCTTGCTCAGTTTTCCATATTCCGGGAAAGTTGCGATGCTGTAATAGACGGAGCCATCCTTTACATATGCGTGGCCCTTTTCCTCCAGGTCGCGGATCAGACTCACCATCTCAGGAATGTGGTCCGTGGCCCGCGGGAGTAGCGGCGGCAGCTCAATGTGCAGAACCTTGGCATCCTCAATAAAAGCCTCGGTGTATTTAACGGTGTAGTCTTTGAGGCTCATTCCCTGTTCGCGCGCGTTCCGGATCGTCTTGTCGTCGACGTCGGTGATGTTCATGACATGGATGACGTTGTAATTACGGTAGCGCAGATAGCGGGTCAGAATATCCTGGAACACGAAGGTGCGAAAATTTCCGATATGCGCGTAATCATAGACCGTGGGGCCGCAGGTGTAGACGCGCACCACGCCCTCTTCCAGCGGATGGAACTCCTCCTTGTTTCCGGTCAACGTGTTGTGCAGGGTGAACATAGTCGTCTCCGGATCATCGCGGGACGCAGGTTACTCTCGCCCGAGTGCTGAGTCAAGAATCGGACTCGAACCCGGCTTATACAGAACGAATTGTCATTCAGGCCCGGCCGTAAGGCCGGGATAGGGGTTGCGGAGAGACGGAGCGCCGAAGACGCGGCACCTGAAAATTCAATAGTGCCGCGCCTTCGGCGCTCGATTTTTCATCTGGAATCGGATCCCGGCCTTACGGCCGGGCCTATGAACTGCCGGCCCTTCGGGCCTCAAAGACCATTGTCTCAATTGCCCACCAGACTTGTCGCACGCCCGCAGCAATTTTTGCTATGAGCCACATTGTTTACGACGCTGTGGATAAGCGGTAGACCTCAGACCCGGAGCAGAGCAGTCTACGTTCGGTTTGAGCGCTCTCTCTTAAGAGACGGGGCTCTTAACGCAGGGCAGTCTGAGGTCTGAGAAGCGTGATGCGCAGAAGCCGGACCTTGCCCTGTTGTGCCAATAGGGTTGCGGATAGCTGGGAGATGCGCGCGAGATCATTGAGCCGGTCCCTCTCGGTTACTAGCAGGAAGCGCGGGTGCCGGCGGGCGTAGTCAAGCAGGGAAGGCGGATCCAGGAAGTTGGCTCCGACACGATAGTCCGTGTAGTAATTGAGAGTATGATGGAAATAGCAAAAGGTAACGATCGGTTCACCGTCCGCTCCGGCAGCCAGCGCCTGGATTGCAATCCCGCGCGTCGAATCGTAGGCTCCCAGGAGGGGGAAGCCGATAAGCGTCACGGCAAGCACCAGCAACACTCCCTGCGCGGCCGTGGTTTTTATCGCGGCTCGATAGTTCCGGCGGCGGGCGAAACAAAAGGCAAGGAGGGCAGGCAGCAGCGCGGCCGCTCCCAGCCAAACACCCGTGCGCCATGCATTCCCATAGTTCCGTTCGAGCACAATGGGAAACGCCACCGCCACTGCTATAGAAAAAATCAGGTAGCACCACGCTGCCGCTGTCTGCGCGCTGCCGTGGCGCCTGCTTTCCACCCAGTCTGCGAGCCGGCGTCCCAGCAGGAGCGCGACGGGCGGCAGTGACGGCAGGATGTAACCGGGAAGCTTCGAGCCTGAGAGCGAAAAAAACAAGACCGGAAACACTGCCCAGCAAGTCAGGAAAAGCGCGCCCCGATCCCAACTTCGCCAGTCAAGGCTCCTGCGAAGGGGGAAAGAAGGCAGCAGAGCCGGCAGCCAGCCGCTCCAGGGAAAAAGCAGGCCGGGCAGAATCGCCAGGAAATAATAGATTGGGGCTTCGTGGTGGTGTACGTCACTCAGATAGCGCGCGAGATTCTGGTTGATGAAAAAAATCGACAGGAAAGAGAACCCGTTTTCCTTGAATGCCAGCCAGAACCAGGGGAACGCAACGGCGATTGCGATGACGGTCCCCCACACGACGTGAAGTCTCTTCAGGCTGTCTCCCTGCTCGTCCAGAGCCCAGAAGAGGACAACAATCCCGGCCGCCAGGATGACTGCCACCGGCCCTTTGGCCAACACGGCCAGGCCGAGTGACACGTAAGCCAGTCCGACCTTCCAAAACGCCGTCTTTTCTTTGAGCAGGGCAGCCGACAGCACGGCGAAGGCCACGGTGAAGCAAGCCGTGATCGGCATGTCGGTGCTGGCGGCTCGTCCGTAGGCGCAGAACCCCGTGGCAGTCAAGAGGATCGTGCCTCCCAACAGTCCCGCCAGCCTCGACCAGAGTTTCCAACCGAGCCATAAGACCGATGCCGCGGCAAGCAGCGCACACAGTGCCGGTCCCAGTCGGGCACTCATCTCGCTCACGCCGAGCCATCGGAAGATCGGCATGGTAATCCAGTAATAGAGCGGCGGCTTCTCCAGCCACGGATATCCCTGGAGCAGCGGCGTGACCCACTGCTTCGATTGATTCATTTCCTGCGCGATGCGGGCGTAGCGGCACTCGTCGGCGCCGATGAACGGCAGCGCGCCGATGCGGAAAAACAGAGTGCCCAGCGAGATTCCGATCAACAGGATGAAGGGGCCGGATTTGCCGAGAAGAGATTTATGTGACACGGGGAATAATCATACACCAGCATGTAGACATACAAAGCACCCCGCGCCCGCCGCGATGCGGGATCGTCGATCGAGGTTCTGTCCGGTAGGGGGGAGGCATGGGCGACGCAAATACGCGCGCAGCCGTCTATCCGGCCTTGCGAGCGTTCTTGGCCTTGTAATGAGTGAGTTTCTTGGTCAGGGTGTTGCGATGAATGCCCAGACGTTCGGCGGCACGCATGATATGTCCGTTGCTGCGATTGACGACTTCCTCGATGAAGCAGTTTTCGAACTGATCGACCGCCTCGGAGAACAGGATGCCTTTATCGATCATTTCGACGCACATGCTTTCCAGGCGATCCTTGAGGCGCGGCTGCAGTTTCGCCGTAGCTTCTCTCATAAAGAACTCCTGTCGTGGTTCCAGCTCTGTACGATCTTTTGGTACTCCTCGTAGAACTTGAGCTTCAATTCTCGCGGCACAAGCAGCACGGCGGCGCGCGCACCGGCCAGCAGATAGGGAGCAAACACCGAACGAGCCAGAGGTTCCTGACGAACCGGGAAGACGATAAGTGCGAGTGCGAGTACGGAGCACACCGCCCATCCTCGAAGAAACCCGAATACCGCTCCCATCAGCCGATCCGCCCATTCGAGAGAGGCCATCTTTATCAATCGATTCACGAAGAATGCCGCGACCGCTCCGATCAACAAACATATTACGAAGATTAAGATAAAACCGATCAGGTCGGCCAGGGCGCTGGTTTTCGTCCAGTCCATGAACCAGCGAGCCGTAGCCGGGTAATAATACGCGGCTAGGACGAATCCGCCGATCAGCGATATCAAGCTGATCAATTCACGCGCCAATCCCTTCCTGAGGGCAAAGATGGTCGACACCAGAACAATCACGGCGAAGACAATGTCCAGGAAAGTCCACTGACTCCAATGCATGATGCAATGCTCCACACACCATTGGCGAACAACCACCCGGCTTGCCGGCCCTGCGGATCGCTTCAGGGTCGAGCCTGAAGCGCCGGTTCAAGTGGCACTTGAAGATGCCGCAAGTCGCCTTGAGTTTACCGCCGTGCTGGGCAAACACCTTATAGGATCAGGCACCCGCGAATCAATTTAATTATGGATTGTGGAATTGGGAAACCGGACCTTGAGTCTTGGTGTGCATCTCCGGCACCGTCGCACGGGCAACCCCCCAACCTTCCGTTCGTTGACGCGCATAGCGCAAGTCCCTGAGCATTACCTGATGCCCCGCCGCCACCGGTTGGACAGTCACAGCAGGGAAGCGCGCAAAGTCCGCAAGAATCTTCATGTCTCGATCCGCCAGGGACCTCTGATAGGTCGGGTCGTCCAGGTTTTTCGCATACGCATCAAACTGAGGAGGGCGACGGCGCCAATCCTGCAGCCCGACGTCGGCGATGTAGTATTTTGCGGAGGTCTGGATAACGACGGTCCAGTGACGGAAAGATCCTGGCCGCCCAGGCAGCACGTCTGTCTGTTCAACGCGGCCCTGCACGAAGCCCGGGCCGAATTCGCGCGCGGACCTGACCACGGTGTAACGCGCTGCCGCGACCCCGCCAAGGTAAAGGAGGAAGACCAGGAGGGCGATCCGGGCCGGATTCAAGCCATGGCGGGGCAAAACCCCTCCGACACCTATCGCAAGCGCAATGGCTGTAATCCATAACAGACCGGTCAGGAGTGACCAGCCCAGACAAACGGCGATTGCCAGCAACAGGCCCAGCGCGAGCCAGGCAATCCGGCCCCGGACCGACTGCGTCAGCAGAAAGAGAGCACAACCCAAAATGAGCCATACCCACGGGTCGAAGAGCGTGAGCAGATCGCCGTAATATTTTGCCGAATTGAACGGGAGCCACGGGCGGATCCCATAGTCGTTCAGATAATCCAGCAGAGGATGCGTGAGCAATCCGGCAAGGGATACGCTCCATAGGGGAAAGAACTTCACTGGCGCACACAGTTTTGCATGCCGGAACCTGCCATAGAGCCAGAATGAACCTGCCAGGCAAAAGGACAGAGCAAAGACCCCAAGAGGAGTATGACTCAAGCCCCGGTGGTCGGTGAGGTAGCTGCCGCCGAAAAGATTCCGCACGACCTCGGCGTCCGGCAGGTTGGCGCCGATCAAAAGCGCCGGGGTCGCAAAGGGCGACCATTTTTCAAGGCCGGCTTTGGCGAAAGTCCAGCCGACCATGGTATGCGTCAGGTTATCCACGTATGGTTTATATCAGATTCCAAGCCACGATTCAGCACCCGACCCGGAGGGTCAGCAGAGAGTAGCCGGGGGCAAACGCGAAGCGCGCGGCCCCCGGTTAAGAGGAGTGCCGCAAGAGCCCCAGCAGGGGCGAAAGGCCTTTACCCGCATGCCTTACCTGTCGCCCCTTCAGGGCAGAGCAGAACACGTTTCGCGACAGAGACGGATTATGCGGCATTCGGGACAGTGACCTTTTTTCGCCGGGAGAATCTTGTTAGATATGAGAAGGGATGGCGAAAAAAGGTGACTGCGATGATATTCTTCTTCCGTCGCGTTGGTGCGCATCGCCGCGGCTCGCCGTTTTCGGGCCGCCGGATTCCATGAGGCCTGCGTCAGAAAGATACGGCCATGAATACCCGCTTGCCGGTTTCCTTTCTCATGATTGCATGTGGCATCTCTTTTCTTGCCTGCAGCAGGGGTGTCCACAAAAGCCAGCTGGGGTCCGACGCCTCCGGCTACACTGTTACCGACGCGCTCGGCCGGAAAGTGCATTTTCAGCAGCCGCCGCGCCGCATCGTGATTGCAGGGAGGGCGCTGTTCATGATTGCAGACGCCCTCTACATGTTTCCCGGCGTGTCTGAGCGAATCGTGGGTATGGGGAAAACCGATCAAGGCGCGCGAGAATTCATTGGCCGCATCGATCCCGGATTTCGGAATAAGGTCCTTCTCTTGGAAGGCGCTGGGCCGGAGCAGATCGCCAGTCTGCGGCCGGACGCAGCGATCCTCAGAAGCGATCTATCCCGCACGACCGGCAGCTCTCTCGAGTCGCTTTCGATCCCGGTAGTTTATGTCGACCTGGAAACTCCCGCGCAGTATTCGCGCGATCTCCGGACTCTGGGCGAATTGCTTCGTCAGTCCAGCCGTGCGGCTGAGCTCGTGCAATACTACCAGGCCGGTGTTCAGCGCGTGCGGGACGCTGTGGCAGGCCTTCCAGACCAGCGGAAACAGCGCGTTCTTCTCCTGTATTACTCTCAGAGTCAGAGTGCGGGCATCTTCAACATTCCTCCAGATTCCTGGATGCAAACGACTATGGTGGAGATGGCCGGCGGCATCCCGATCTGGAAATCCGCCAATCCGGGCAAGGGATGGAGTCAGGTATCTCTGGAGCAGATATTTGCCTGGGACCCCGATGTCATTTTTATGGTCTCGTACAATGCAAAGAGCGCCGACGTCGTCAGCCGCCTGAACACCGATCGCGACTGGCAGGCTGTCAGGGCCCTCAAGACCGGCAGGTTCTACGCCTTCGCAGGCGATTTCCACAGTTGGGACCAGCCGGATTCTCGCTGGATTCTCGGGCTCACATGGATGGCGCAGCGGTTGTATCCGGAGAGTTTCAAAAAGCTTGATATGATCGAGATCGTCCGCGATTTTTACCGGACCGCGTATGGTCTGGACGACGCGTTTTTTGAAAATGCGGTGAAGCCGATTCTTCGAGGTGAGGCGCCGTGAACGGCGATCCTGCTTTCCTTGCCGATGCTGCCGTCGCCACGCAGGAAAAGGTCCATCGCAGGCGCCGGCAGATCCTCATCGTCCTTTTTTCCTCCCTGTTGGTAGTCTTCGCAGGCTCCTTGTTTCTCGGCCGGTTCCCGGCTTACCGCTTCCTTGCCGGCTCGCATTCGGATGCGGATGCGCTGGCGCAGCGGCTGGTTTGGAACCTGCGGCTGCCGCGCTGCATCGTGGCCGTCGCCGCAGGAATGGCACTCGCGTCGGCAGGCATGATATTTCAGACCATTTTTGCGAATCCGCTCGTGGAGCCTGGCTTGTTGAGCGTGTCGCAGGGCGCCGCATTCGGCGCGGCCTTCAGCATCGTTGCCATATCCAGCTCCGCGTGGATTGTCCAGAGTTGCGCCGCGCTGTGCGCGTTTGCCGGTCTTGGCGCATCCTATCTTCTCGCTCGAAGTATTCGATACGGAGGATGGGTCCTGCGCCTCATTCTGGCGGGCATTGCCGTCTCCGCGATGTTTTCGGCGGGATTGGGGATTTTGAAGTACATGGCGGATCCCCTGAAAGAATTGCCCGAGATTACGTTTTGGTTGCTGGGCAGCCTGGCAGGAATGAGCTGGACCGAAACTCTTTCCATTCTGCCTGCCGTTGCGCTGGGCATGGCCTACATGCTGGCGATGCGCTGGCGCATCAACGTGCTGTCCCTGAGCGATGAAGCCGCGCATTCACTCGGAGTGTCCGTGCAGCGCGAGCGCATGTTGCTGCTTGTCGCGGCGGTGGTCCCAACTGCGGCGGTCATCTCGGCCGCGGGCATGATTGGCTGGGTCGGACTGATGGTCCCGCACATTGGACGGCGCATGTTCGGAGCCGACACGCGATTTGCACTGCCCGCGACGATCCTGCTCGGTGGAATGTTCACGCTGCTCTGTGACGACCTGGCACGCATGCTGCTTCCGGGTGAGATACCGCTGGGCATCCTTACTTCGTTTGCAGGCGCCCTTGTATTTTTGATCCTCATCTCCAGCAAGGGAGTGCGGTGGCAGCGATGACCGGCGCCATACTTCGGCTCGAAGAGCTGTCGTTTTCCTATGCGCGTGATGCCGCGCTGGTGCTCGAGGATCTGTCGCTCGATTTGCCGCGCGGAGGCATCACAGCCCTGCTCGGCGCGAATGGTGCGGGGAAGTCTACACTGCTGTTTCTCTGCCTGGGCTGGCTGCGTCCCCGGGCTGGCCTGGTTCTGTTGCACGATCGTCCTCTCGCGCAATACTCGCGGAGTGAAACGGGAAGGCAGATGGCTCTCGTGCCGCAGCGCGAACATATCACCTTTGACTACTCGGTGTTGGAGTATGTGCTGCTGGGGCGCGTCCCATATCTCGCGCCCCTTTCCCAACCCGGATCCGCCGATTATACGATCGCGTACAGCTCGCTCGAGCGTGTCGGACTGGCCGCATTGGCGCGCCGTCCGGTGCAGACTCTCAGCGGGGGCGAGCGCCAGCTGGCGCTGATCGCGCGCGCTCTTGCCCAGCAGCCGCGCCTGCTGCTCCTCGATGAGCCGACCTCTCATCTGGATCTCCACAACAAAGCGAACCTTGTCGCATTGGTTCGCGCGCTGCATCGGGATGGCGTCAGCATCGTGTTGACTACGCACGAGCCCGAATTGGCTGCAGCGCTGGCCACGCACGTCGTGCTTCTCGATCAAGGCCGCGTGCTTTGCTCCGGCCCGGCATCCGAGACGCTTACCTCAGAACATCTGGGTCAGCTGTATCGGATTCCAATCGAGGTGGTCGAATTCGCCGGTAGGAGGGTGGTGCTGTGGTCATGAAGCCGCGCGAGACCGCATTTTGGATCGTAACCGGCAAGCGCGGAGCGGGCAAGACCACGTTCTGCCGGTACATGGCGGAGCTGGCTCACCAGGCGGGATGGGACGTGGCCGGCGTTCTTTCGCCGCCGCGCATGGAGAATGGCGTCAAGACGGGCATTTTCGCTCAGGATTTACGCCACGGCGAACTTCGATTGCTGGCCAGCCTGGATTCGGGAGAAATCGCCGGGGCTCCGATGTGCCGGTGGGTTTTCAGCGAGCAAACGCTCCTATGGGCAAACGGCGCACTGGCCGGCGCGATGCCATGCGATCTGCTGATTGTAGATGAAATCGGCCCCCTGGAATTGGAGCGTGAAGCGGGTTTGCTCGCTTGGCGCTCCGTGATTGCTGCAGGCGCATATCGCGTCGCTCTGGCCGTCGTCCGGCCTGAATGCGCCCATCACCAGCTGCTGGAGGGAAAATCAAACGGATCGCTCACCATAAGCTCGTCCGAGCAGGCGTGCGAGCTCGCGCAAACAATGTTCGCGCAACTTGCATAGATCGAGAAGCGGCACGCCTTCATCCCAGGGCGCAAGCCCCATACGAGCTAACTTGAGCCACTTCCCCCACCGTGATATAGGAATGTTCCTTCACCTCTCCAGCTGCGATCGTTCATACCAGGCTGGAACCGGTGATCAGCTTGTATGCCTCGAGGTATTTCTCGGAAGTGGCCCGCGCGACCGCCTCCGGTAGTTCGGGGCCCGGCGGCTGTTTGTTGAAGCGGACTTCTTCCAGGTAGTCGCGCACGTACTGTTTGTCAAAAGAAGGCTGCGGCCCGCCCGGTTTATAGCTCGCCAGCGGCCAGAAACGCGAAGCATCGGGAGTCAGGATTTCGTCGCACACAATGACCCGGCCGCCGTGAAGGCCGAACTCGAACTTCACGTCAGCGATGATGATTCCTCTCTGGTGCGCGTAGTTCGCGGCGCGGTGATAGATTCTGAAGGTCAGGTCGCGCAATCGTTCGGCGGCATCACTACCCACGATCTTTGCCATCTCCTCAAACGAGATATTGAGGTCGTGACCGGATTCGGCTTTGGTCGCAGGCGTGAAAACAGGCTCCGGAAGCCGATCGCACTCGCGCAGGCCGCGTGGCAGCTTGATTCCGCACACGGCGCCGCTCTCCTGGTACTCCTTCCAACCCGATCCGGCAAGGTAGCCGCGCGCCACACACTCTATCGGGAAGATCTTTGCCTTATCAACCAACATGCTGCGGAGATGCAAAACGTCACGGTACGGCTGAAGCGCCTCGGGAAACTCGGCGACATCGGCGCTGATGAGGTGATTCGGGACGATATCCGTCATCATGCTGAACCAGAAGCGGGAAAGCTGAGTCAGCACGGCGCCCTTCATCCGAATCGGCGTGGGGAGCACTACGTCAAACGCCGAGATGCGATCGGTTGCGATCATCACCAGCCGGTCGCCGAATTCGTAGACATCCCGCACCTTTCCCCGGCGAAACAGCTTTAAGCTCTTCAGGTCAGTTTGAAGACATACATCTGTCATAAAAAGCCCACTTTGGTTTTTGCACGGCTTCTTGTTACGTTTTTGTCGGGATTCCAAACCCTGCAATCCAAAATCCGACTAGCTTGCCAGGGCTTCCGGGCGATCACGGAAATCGACACTCACGATCTGGGAAACCCCTGGTTCCTCCATGGTGACGCCGTAGAGGGTGCGCGCGATTTCCATCGTCTTCTTGTTGTGAGTGATGATCAGAAACTGCTTTTCTTTGCTCAAGGCCGCGATCAGTTCCGTGAAGCGGACGACGTTGGCATCGTCAAGAGGCGCATCCACCTCATCGAGAACACAGAACGGGCTGGGGCGGTAGCGGAAGATCGCGATCAGCAGCGCCAATGCTGTCAGAGCCTTCTCTCCGCCCGAGAGCAGAAGCACGTTTTGCAGACGCTTGCCTGGAGGTTGTGCAACGATGTCCACGCCGCTCTCCAGGAGATCTCCCTCATCCAAGAGGCGCAAGTCGCATTGCCCGCCCTTGAACAAAATCTGGTAGACCTCGATGAAGTTCTCCCTGATGTGCAGGAAGGCGTCCTGGAACTGTTCGACGGAACGGCGATTGATCTCCGCAATCGCTTTCTGCGTGTCAACGATGGACTGCTCGATGTCCGCGCGCTGGCTGCTCAAGAACTGATACCTTTCCTCGTGCTCCTGGTACTCCTCCAGAGCCCGCATGTTGATGGGGCCGAAGTTCTCGACGCGCTCCTTCACCCCCTCGTAAGCCTGAATCACCTCGGCATAGCCGCGTTGCCATTCAGAATCTTCGATCAGGGTCATGATCTCCTCGACCGAGACGTGAAATTCTTCCTGGCAGCTTCTCTTCAGGTGGTCCAGATCGCTCTCGATCCGGGTCTTTTCGATTTCAATGGAGCTGCGCACGGTCATCGCCTGCTCGCGTTCCGCATGCAAGCCGCGCAACTGTTCTTCGAGTGAAACGACCGCGGCTCGCTGTGCCGCCAATTCCTTCTGTTGCTCGGCAAAGGCAGTTTCTCCTTCGCCAATCCGACGGGTCAGTTCAGCCAGCAGGGTTTCCGTTTCCGCCAGTTCTTGCGCGAGCCGGGTGATGCCGGATTGCGTCTGGGCTTTCTCCGCATGGTTGCTGGCCGTGCGCCGGCGCACTTCCTCGGCCTCCCGGCTGAGACGCAGCAGTTCGGATTCAATCCCTGAGAGCCGCTCTCTCTTGACGGCGTGCGCGGACGCAAGGCTCGCAAGCGTTTTCGACAGCGTCATGCTTTCGGATTTGAGTGATTCGAGGCGCAGGCTCAGTGATTGTAACTCCTCGCTGCTCACGCGGCTGCGCTGCTCTATCTCCTCCATCCCGGCGGCTGCTTCCTTCCCCTTGCCCTCAAATTCGGATCTTTCGCTCAGGAGTTGAGAGATCTCCTCGGCGGCGACACTTCTTGACTGTTCGAATTTGCGCAGCTCCGCCTCGAGGCGCTCGATATGGTTTTGCTGCATTATTTTTTCGATGTCCAGCCGGCGCGTCTCGGCGTTCAGGGTTTTGAGGCTTTCCTCGACGCCGGCGAGATCCGCCTTCAGTTCGGCAGCTTCGGCGCGCGTCCGCTCGATCTTGACGCGCATGGCTGCCAGATTGCGCTCCAATTCGCGTTTTTCGCGTTTCAAAGCGAGAAATCCCGCCATCGATTTTCTTTCTCCGACCGCCGACAGCGTACCCTTCGGGGAATAAGCCTCGCCTGCCAAGGTGAGAAAGTTCATGTCCGAATGGGTCTCTGCCACCTGAAATGCAGTCGGCAGATCCGAGACCATGACGGTGGCGGCGTATTCCGGCAGGACGCGTGCAAACGCTTCTCGGACGTCTTCGCGCATGCGCAGCAATTCATCGAGATAACCGACGACGCCTTCGCCCGACAGCGATGGACGCGGAGGCTGCGCATGGTGGCTGTGGCCGTTTCGGAGGGTCATGAATGTGCATTTCCCGGCGCCGATGCGCTTGACGCGATCCACACTCTGAACCGCGTCGTCCAGGCCTCCGACGAGGATATACTGCAGCGGGTCGTTCAAATAGTCTTCCACCGCCACCTCGTACAGAGCATCGGTTTCCAGATGATCGGCCAGCGTCTGCGCCGTGCAGGCTCGTTCTCCCGGGACTTGGGTGGAGAGGAACTTCTGGACGCCTTCGGAGTAGTTCGTGCGCCGCCGCTCGACCTCTTCCAGAGAGGCGTATCGATGCTGCATGATGCTCTGTTCTTCGACCAGGCCCGTGAGGTCTGCAGCGACTCCTTCGAGCCGTTTGGCCGTCTGAGCCGAGCGCGCCTCCAGCACCGCCACTTGCTCGCTAATCTCCCGGTACCGCGCCGCAGTCGTATCAAGTTCCCGGCGGAGTCCGGCCAGCTGATCCTGGAGCCGGGAGCGATCGCCCGCTTCCACCTCCTGCTCTGCCTGAATTCGTTCCACTCTCGCGGTGATTCGCTGAAGATTTTCCTGGCAGCGCGCATGCTGGTTTTTGAGGTCGGAGAGCCTGCCGGCGCGGTTTAACAGGAAAGCGCGCGTCTCTTCGATTTGGCCTTCCGTTGTGCGCAGGGCCTCCTGCAACACCCCGCTCCTCGCCTGCTCGCTCTCCAGCGCTGCCTGCTCGCTTGTGATTTCGCCTGCCAGCCCCGCCGAAGCCTGGGAAAGCCGTTCCTGTTCCAATTGGACCAGTTGTTCGCGCTCCGCAATCGCTCCCAAATCACGGGCGAGCTCCTTCAGGCGCTCCGCGAGATTCTGTCCCTGGGTTTCCTGGCTCTGCTTTCTGCTGGCGGCGTTTCCCGCATCTACGCGGAGGTCCGCCAACAGGTCGCGAGTTTCATTGAGCCGTTCTTCCTGAACCCTGCAAAGCTCCTGGCTGCTGCTGCGCGAGTCCTCCAGCCGCCCCAGCGACAAAAGAATCGCCTGTTCAAGCTCCAGCGCGGAGCTAAACCGCTGTTCGCACTGTTCCAAACGGGACTGCAGCTCGCGCTGTTCCAACCCGATCTTCAGTCGGTGGAGGCCCCGTAATTCTTCGCGCAAGCGATTATAGCGGCGAGCCTTAGCAGCTTGACGCCTGAGGGAACCCAACTGTCTGGTCACTTCCAGGACGATATCGTTTACCCGCAACAGGTTTTGTTGCGCGAGTTCGAGCTTCATCTCGGCCGAGTACCGGCGGCTCTTGAACAGCGTTATGCGCGCGGCTTCCTCGATCAGACTGCGCCGGTCGGCCGGTTTTGAACTCAAGATCTGGCCGATTCTGCCCTGTTCGATCAGCGCATACGAGTTGGGGCCCAGGCCGGTGCCTTCGAACAAAGCCTGAATGTCTTTCAGGCGGCAACGGCGGCCGTCGAGGTAGTATTCGCTCTCGCCTGAACGATACAGCCTGCGCCCGACCGTGAAACCCTCGGGATTCAAGTTCATCCCATCCGGAATGATCGAATTGGCCTTCAAGCTAAGATGCAGTGTCACCTCGGCGAAATTGGTGGGCTTACGAGTCTGAGTCCCATTGAAGATCACTCCCTCCATGCGATCGGTGCGCAAACTCTTTGCGCTTTGCTCGCCCACCACCCAGCTGATTGCGTCCGCAATGTTGCTTTTCCCACAGCCGTTCGGCCCGACGATTGCTGTGCAACCTTCATGGAAGACGATCTGAGTTCGGTCGCAGAAGGACTTGAATCCGATGATTTCCAGTTTCTGGATTTGATGCATGGGTGAACCCTTTTGCCTTCCAACGAATCCGAGCCGGTTAGGCTGCTTGGCAGGTTCGGGCCGCCTCGAGCGTAACGGGCTGAGCAACGGAGGGAGTAAGGCACCATCCTGCCTGGACGCCCAAAACCCACTGTCAATTCAAGGAACCGGCGCCAGAGGGGGAATCAACCGGAACATGTTGAGAAATTGAGCCTTTTCCCGTCCCTGCTCACGCGCAAAAACCAGGTTTATCAGCGCCCCCGCACGACGGCTCGAACCACGGGTCAAATATAGCACAGGGGCGAGACCGTTCAACCGAAAAATCGCAATATAGTGTGCCGTCTTTGGGAATGGATACTATATGTAGTGAATGCTATGACTTGTGCTGCCGTTGATACTCCTCGAAGTCTTCAGGAGAGTTCACGTCCAGGAGATGATGATCCGAGAATCCTCCCTCGCCGGGGGTCAACTGGCGGACGCGCAGGAGGGAATCGCGGAAAATCGCAAGCATTTGGTGCTCGCCGCGCATCAGGTTGCGCTCTATTTCAGGCAAGCAAGTGCGGCTGTAAACTGCGCAAACCGGATGCAAGCGGCCATTTGACGTGCATGGAATGATCGCATCGTATCCTGCCGAGCATTCAATCAGGCGTCTGAGAAGAAACTCGGGTACGCCCGGCAGGTCGCAGGCGACGACAAGGATTAGCGGGCGTTGCGTTTGAATCAGAGCAGCATGTAGGCCTGCGAGAGGGCCCCTGCCGGCGTGGATGTCGGAAATTGTTTTCAATCCGAGGAAAGCATAGGCGGCGGGATCATTGGTTGACAGAAACACCTCGTCCGTAAGCGCCTGCAATCGCCTCGCGAGCAATTGGGCCACGGGCAATCCATCGATGCGCAGAAGTGCCTTGTCGCGACCCATGCGCCGGCTTTGCCCACCTGCAAGCAAAACAGCGGTGACGTCGGCAAAGAGGGCAGGGTGCGTCGATGCTTCGAGATTGTTCACGGACGAGCAGATTATCAGTATAAGTACGAAGGTTCAACCGCTCGTCGACGCAAGATGGCCAAACTTAAGGGAGCGTGAGTCCCGGAGGCGCTAAGATATGCTCGCTGTCGCACTTGGACTTTGACCTGGACCTTGAGGTGGACTTGGACTATCTGGCCCGACGCGAACTTTCGCAGGCTTGACCGCCTTAGAAGCTGGGTTCTATACTATGGTGTCATTACTAGCGGCAATTCATCCGCGCGGTTCCCTCGGAAAGGTGACTCCTGCAATGACGAAACGATGGGTTCTGGGGGCAGTGCTTGCTTTGTTGCTGCCGTCTGCTGGCAACGTCTGGTCGCAAACCGAGTTTTTCCGGCTCGAGGACCTGCGTCCTGGGATGAAAGGAATTGGCAAAACCTGCTATCTGGGCAGCGAGCCGCAGGATTTCCAGGTTGAAGTCCTTGGTGTAATGCGCCACATGAGTCCGGGTGGCGACGCTGTACTGGCGCGCTTCTCGGGAGGCCCACTGGCGGACACCGGTGTGTTTGAAGGGATGAGCGGCAGCCCTGTGTATATCGATGGCAAGCTTTTAGGAGCGGTGGCGTTCTCATTTCCCTTTGCGAAGGAATCGATTGGTGGCATCACGCCAATTGCTCAGATGGTGGATGCCTTTGCCGAGGGTCCGCAGACGGATCTCCCGGGCGTTAAGATTCTGAAGAAGAGCATGCTCTGGAAGTACCTGCCGCCTGGTCCAGGAGTTTTGGGCCTGGCGCCTGCCGTCCCAATTTCTGCACTAGAAACGCGGCTGCAACCCTCTCTTGCGGCTCTGACCGGCACATCGATGCTGCCGATTTCGACGCCGCTCAGCCTCGCCGGTTTTAGCTCGAGTACCCTGCGCTTGTTCACACCTGATTTTCGCGCCCTCGGGTTTTCGATCTTGCAGGGATCGGGTGCCTCAACAGGTGCCGGCCAATCAGCCATGCCCTCGCCGGCCGCCGACAATTCGCCTCTCGGGCCGGGTTCCAATCTAGTGATCCCCCTGGTTCATGGCGATCTTGACGTTTCCGCGGGAGGAACCGTCACATACATCGACGGCAAGAAGCTGTACGCATTTGGGCACCAGCTCTTCAATCTCGGCTTCAGCCAGTTGCCAATGTTCAAGGGAAAAGTCCTGACGGTTTTCCCAAGCCTGCAGAGCTCTTTCAAGATCCTGGAGACTACGGAACCAATCGGAACACTCCGTCAGGACCGGGAGATGGGGGTTTACGGCCTCCTTGGTGAGACTCCTGCCATGATCCCTATGCACATCCGCATGGCGACAAGCAGAGGAATCAAAAAGGTGTGGAACTTTGATCTGGCGCAGGATCGCTTTCTCACTCCTCTATTAATCAACCTGACCATATTTGAGACTATCAACTCAACGGAACGTGCCATGGGCGCGTCCACGATCAGGCTGAAAGGCAAGATCAATGTGGCGGGAGAAAAGCCCATCCTGATTGAAAACAGCTTCTCTTCCGACAGCAGTTCGCCTGCCAACGCGGCGATCTCCATCGCGGCGCCGGTCAACTTCTTGATGGCGTCCGGCTACAAGAATCTCAAGTTCGATGATATCGATCTCGACATTTCGGCAGTTGAGGACAACCGAACCGTTGTGCTCGATACCCTTCGCCTGGACAAGACAGAATTGAAAGCCGGAGAATTTGTGAATGTCGACTTTTTCTACCGGGCGGTGGATGGAGAAATGACCAAGGATTCCTATCCCGTGAGAATTCCGCCGGAGATCACTCCCGGGCCGCTCTCCATGCTTGTGGCCGATGGATCGACGATGATGGAGCTGGATGCTCAGGAGCAGGGAGAGGATTTCATTCCGCGGGACCTGGCGCAGGTGATCCGGTTTATCAACAACATGCACAGCAACGATCGTCTTTACCTACGCATGTTTCGCCGACAGGCCGGGGCTGTGGTCGACGGGGAAGGCTTCCCCGGTTTGCCGCCATCGATCCTGTCGATTTTCAGGTCCGACCGCAACACCGGCAGCATGCTTCCTCTCCAGATACTGCCTCTGATGGAATACGAGGTGCCTCCCGGCGATTATGTCGTCTCGGGATCCAAGCAGTTGAACCTCATAATCAACCCATGAACCGGAACCCTCTGGAGGATTGGATTTCCGATCCACCCAGATTCGAAGGGTTCCCAAGAACATTGATATTCGGAGCCATAGATGCGAGTTCGAGGCCCAATCCTAGTGATTTCCATGCTGGCAACATCGTGTTTGCTGTTTGCCGTCACCCCGCAATTCTGGGAGAACTTCAGCCAGGACGAGTTGTTGAAAGGAACGCTGACACGCGTTTCCCTCGGACCGGAAGGCAAGCTCTTTCTGGCGCCTGCCTACAGCCAGTTCTTCGACACCGGCCAGCCTTTCATTTTCTCAATGGTTCAGGACAAAGCCGGGAACCTCTTCCTCGGAACCGGGCATGAAGGGAAAGTCTTCAAGGTCGATCCCCAGGGCAAGGGCAGTGTCTACTTTCAATCGAAGGAGCTGGATGTTTTTGCTCTGGCCGTCGATACGGCAGGAACTCTCTATGTGGGAACTTCTCCAGAAGGGAAGGTGTACAAAGTCACGGGACCAAATCAGTCGACGGAATTCTGCAACCCTGAGGCCAAGTACATCTGGGCGCTCCTTTTCGATGAGTCCGGCAACCTCTACGTCGGCACGGGAGCGAAGGGATCGATCCTCAAGGTCTCTCGCGGCGGCGAGAAATCGACCTTTTATGAGCCGCGCGACGACAATGTCGTGTGCCTCGCGCGGGAAAGCAATGGCAACTTCCTGGCAGGCACCTCGCCGGGCGGCAAGCTGATCGAGGTCAACCAGCAGGGCAAGGCGTTCACGCTGGTCGACACTCCCATGGAAGAGATCCATGCCGTCGCAATCGACCGTTTCGGAACGATCTATGCGGCCGCGACAAGCTCAAAAGCAGGTACCAAAGCAGGTCCCGCCGCTCTGGTGCCATCAGCCGGAGGGGCGGCGCCCGCGGCCTCGATCCAGATTCTGACCAGCCTTGCGGAGAAGCCGAAGGAAGGGAAGACGACAGTCACGGCCCCGGGCGGCGAAAAGGACACGAGCGGCGCCAGATCGGCAATCATCGCAATCTCGAAAAACGGCGGCATGGAGACCGTGTACAACTCCGAGGACCGTGTAATCTATGATCTTCTCGTTCGAACCGACGACGCTCTGCTCGCGGCGACTGGAGGCAAAGGGAGACTCTTGTCGGTCGACGGCGCCAAGCAGATCACCGTCGTGACGGATTCGCCAGAGGACCAGATGACCTGCATGATCGCTGCCGGTGATGCGGTTTTCGTCGCGGGTAGCAACCAGGGCCGGGTGTACAAACTACAGGCTCAGACGGCACAGAACGGCACGTTCGAATCACGTGTGATGGATGCGAAGGTTGTCTCTTCCTGGGGCAAGGCCTTCTGGCGCATCCCGACGAGTGCTGGAGGAAACATCAAGTTATCCACCCGGTCGGGAAATACGTCCGATCCAGACACTACCTGGAGCGATTGGAGCGCGCCTTATACAGCGCCAGGGCAGCAAATTCCAAACCCGAACGCTCGATATATGCAATGGCGGGCCGCGTTCGAGCGTGGCCCCAGCGCGACGGCCCCGGACACGCTGGAAGGAGTGCAGTTTTCCTACTTGCAGCAAAACCTGCGCCCGCAGGTCGTCAATATCTCAATCCTGCCTTCCGGAGTGGCACTGCAAAAGAATCCTCCTATGCTGTCTGGATCGATGAGCCTTACCCTGAGCGCCGTCAGCAGCGACGGCGAATCCCTTAATTCGCCGCGGCAACGAGGGAAAGAGCTTAACCCCATGCCGCCACGCCAGGTGTTGCAGGGAGGAGCCCAGGCGTTTACCTGGAAGGCCACCGACGATAACGACGACACCTTGGAGTACTCGATCTATTTTAAAGGGGAAAATGAATCTGACTGGAAGCAGCTTGCGAAAAACCTCCCCGACACTTTTTACACACTCGACGGTACTGCGTTGCCGGACGGAACCTACCGGCTGAAGGTGGTGGCCACCGACGCTCCCTCCAATCCTTATGGCAAAGCCCTGATCGGGGAGCTGGTCTCCAAGCCCTTTGTGATCAGCAATGCCACGCCTGCCATCACCATCACGAGCCACTCGGTGACCGGCAAGCGGATTGAGATTCTATTCCATGCGAAAGTCAGCGTGGGCCATATTGCCAGCGGAGAATTCTCGATTGACGGCGGTGAATGGAACCTCGTGTTCCCGACTGATGGGATCGCCGACTCCGCGGAAGAGGACTTCCAGCTGACGACTTCCGAGCTTACCCCCGGGGAACACATGATCGGCTTGCGCGCCAGTGATGGAAACGGCAGCACGGGAACCACCAAGCTCGTCGTAAGAATCCAGTGAAAGGCCTCAGACTTCAGATCTCGAACAGGCTGCTGACTTCTTTGGCCGGCGCCCTGATGTCTGCCTGAGGAAGGTGATCTCTGCGCGGGTGAGCCGGCGGAAGGTGCCTATCTGCAGGCCTTCGAGAGAAAGCGGCCCTATTCCCGTGCGCACGAGCTTCAGTACCTTGAAGCCGACGGCTTCCACCATGCGGCGCACTTCCCGGTTCTTGCCTTCCTGAAGGACAACCTCCAAGCGACTATAATTACCGCGGTCCTCCAGGTGCCGCACCGAACGCGGCTGCGCCCAGTCGCCTCGCTTCATTCTGATGCCGGAGGCAAGCTGCGCGACGGTATCGCCGCTGACCAGGCCGTTCACTTTAATCAGATAGGTTTTTGCAATGCCCGAGGCGGGATCGGATACGAAAGTGGCGAACTCAGTGTCGTTGGTAAGCAACAGCAGCCCCGAGGAATCCTTGTCAAGACGCCCGACGGGAGCGACCCAAGGCACGGTTTTATCCAGATAATCGTAGATGGTCGCGCGCGCGTCAGGGTCCCCGTGACTTGTAACGACTCCTTTGGGTTTATAAAAGAGCAGATATACTTTGCTTGCTCGCTTGAGACGTTTTCCGTCCAGGCGGAGGGAGTCGCGATCCATGTGAACCCAATGATCGGGGTCCCGCACAACCAGGCCGTTGACTCTTACGCGGCCGGATCGAATCCATTCGCTTGCGGTCGACCGCGAGGCAATCCCGAAGCGCGACAGCACACGGTCAAGAGTCATTGCGGTTTTGCTCTGCACACAGTGGATGTACCATAAGCGAGCGTGGAAGTGAATTCGGATCGGGAGGGGCGCGCATCCGACTGGGGAATTCTCCGGCTCGGACTTTGGCCGCGCGCGAAACCTAGCGAACCGCGGGGCGTCTGCCCCGACAATGACACCCAGTCGCCGGCGAGCAACACCCGGCATGATGAGCGGAGAGGCAATGAATCCCCAATCGTTATTACACAACCTCCTTTCAAAGCTGACCCCGGAGTACTTTGCCGGACAGGTGATTCCCGGCGCTTTTAATGTTCTGGTCATCTTGATTCTGATGCTCCTCGCATTGAGAGCGGCGCGGATGGTTTCGACCCGCTTGTTCGCCGTGTTCCAAAAACGGAAGGGGGACACGGAGTTCATGAAGCGGGCTGATACGCTCCGCTCCGTCGTGCGCTACATCCTCAATCTGACCATTGTAACAGTAGCCCTGGTTATGATCCTCGGAGAGCTCAGAATCGACATCGCGCCCGTCCTTGCTACCGCCGGCATCGTCGGGCTTGCCGTTGGCTTTGGAGCGCAGACGCTGGTACAGGATGTGATCGCCGGGTTCTTCATTCTGCTCGACGACCAGATTCGCGTTGGGGATGTCGTGGAGATCGCGGGGAAATCCGGTCTCGTTGAGAAGGTAGATCTGCGCATGACCACCCTCCGCGACATGTCCGGGAATGTCCATTACGTGAGGCACGGAAAGATAGATTTCGTCACCAATATGACAAAGGATTTTTCTAATTTCGTATTTGACATCCCGGTTGCCTACCACGAGGATGTCGATCGTGTGGCAAGCGTCATCCAGAAAGTGCACGAAGATCTCCGCGCCGATCCCTCTTTTAGCCACGATATCATCGCTCCCATGGAGATGCTCGGCCTGGATCGTTTTACTGAATCGGCGATCATCCTTAGAGCCCGCACTACCACCAGGCCTATCCAACAGTGGCGCGTTGCCCGGGAATTCAATCGCCGGCTGAAAATGGCTTTTGACGAGAAGAACATCGAGATGCCGTTTCGCGAGATTACCGTGCACATGGCCCATGACAGAAAAGGAGGTTTTCCGCGATTTGCCGCGGAAGCCCATGGGAATGCAGACACGAAATAAGTGAGCGGAAACCATGATGATTTCCATTTTGCCTCTCGTTGTGCAGGATCCCATTATTGTCAGGGTCACGGATTCCCCGGCATCGCCCTGTGCCAGCCTCGTTGAAGGAGTGGAGACGGACAGGTTGCTGATACGCTGGCCGACCGCATCCGGGAAACGCATGTCGATTGCGGCCGATAGAATCCTCACCGTGTGTTTCTGCAGGGGCGGGCGGGCATTCGAGTTTCAGGCGAGGGTTTTGGAAACTTCCGAGGGACCGCTGCCTCTTGTGGCCATTCGGCCCTCGACCTCTCCGCGCAGCGTTCAACGGCGGGAAGATGTCAGGGTTCAGACACTAGCCCGGGTCGAGTTGGCCCCAAGAGTGGTCGAGCTTGCCCGATTCAAGGGCCCTGGTCATAGTTCACCGACAATCAAAGGGGAAGCAAACAGTATCAGTGCCGGAGGATTTTCGGTTTCTGTCCCGATGCCGATCCCTGTCGGGACGCTATTCCATGCGTCGCTGTCTCTCCACGGCGAGCGCGGCAATCCGCTGAGGGTGACTGCGAAGGTGGTGCGGTGCAAGCCTGTCGAGAGCCATGAAGCCGCACCGCAGGCGTTCGAGGTGGGTTTTGCTTATGCCAATTTGGCAGAGGCCGTCCGAAAACGGATCGTGCGTTTCGTCTTCGGAGCGCAGCGAGAGCAGGTTGAGGAAGAAGAGTGATCGAAGTCGATCCGCGGGTAACCGCTTAGCTGCAGCAACGAGGATTTGGTGCCCTCGGCATAATGAGGATAGTCCCATTGCCCCGGAATCACACCTCCACCTCGAAGCTTCGCGTTGTCATCGCTAAGCACGCGCCAAATGTGCATGGGTGATTTGACCCATGGCTAGGCGATTTCAACAATCTCTTTCTGTTTAAGAATGCAACAATCGGCGATAGCCACGACTGACCCAGGGATGGCAGAAAGTCGATCAACAGAGACGCATTCTGTCCGCAATTCATTTAAATTATTGACTATATCATGTGACATGCAGGCACTTGCGACTTTCCCACAGCTGGTAAGTGCGGTATCTGATCGTTGAGGTTTGCAATGGTGCTGATCGTGCATACAGATTCTGTTTACGACCTCGTACATTTACGCTGGGATGGTTTTCCTGTGCGGGAACCCTGGGGGAGCTCACCTCAGGGGAGGCGGACTGCAGTTCTGTGATGAGACTACGCGTTCATATTTTACTCCTGGTGGCCATGATGAGTTTTCCCGTCTGTGCTGTTGCACAGAAGGCGGAAGACTGTCTGATGTGCCATGACAACAAGGATCTGACGACCAAGAGGGATGGCAAGGAAATCTCTCTCTACGTGGATGGCAAGAAGTTTTCAACTTCAGTGCACGGGTCGCTCGATTGCGCGGATTGTCACAGTGACCTGCAAAACAAGGATCTGCCGCATGAAGAAAAACTGGCCAAGGTCGATTGCGGCAAGTGTCACGCGGACGAGCAGAAGCTACAGTCGCAATCCATCCACGGCCAGAAGGTGTCGCGCGGCGATCTGCTGGCGCCGCGCTGCAAAGACTGCCATGGCAACCACGACATTCTTCCGGTAAAGGATCCCAACTCCGCGGTGGCTCCCGGGCGCATTCCATACGTCTGCGGCAAGTGCCATTCTGAAGGCACGCCGGTTCAGCGCCAGCGTGAGATCCGCGAGTCGAACATCATCGAGAACTACTCCGAAAGCATGCACGGGGAAGCGCTCCTGAAGAAGGGGTTGGTGGTGGCGGCTACGTGCGTTTCGTGCCACACGGCGCATCAGATTTTGCCGTACACCGACTCGCGTTCTTCCATCGCGCGCAAAAACATCGCGGCGACCTGCACCAAATGTCATGCACAAATCGAGCAGGTGCACCGGAAGGTGATCCGGGGTGAGCTTTGGGAAAAAGAGGCGCACGTTCTCCCCGCCTGTCCGGACTGCCACCAACCGCACAAAATCAGAAAGGTATTCTACGACCAGGGCATGGCCAACGCGGACTGTCTCCGATGTCATGCGCGTCAGGACATCAAGTCTTCGAAGGACGGGCACTCCCTTTACGTGGACGAGTCGGAATTGAGCCACTCGATGCACGTGAAGCAAGGCTGCAGCCAGTGCCACATTGGGGTAACTGCGTCACTCGTTCGTCCGTGCGAGACAATCACGCAGAAGGTCGACTGCGGCTCCTGCCATGCCGAGGTTGTCCAGCAGTACCAGCAGAGCACGCACGGGCAACTTTTTGTAAAACAGGATCCCAACGCTCCGACATGCCACGAATGCCATGGCACGCACGGCGTTCTTGGAAAGGGGGATCCTGCTTCTCCCACTTTTCCCCCTAATGTTCCGGTTTTATGCGCCAGGTGTCACCGTCAGGGCCAAAAAGCGGCCGTGCGTTACACGGGTCCCGAGAAAGAAATCGTGGAAAGATACACGGAGAGCATCCACGGAAAGGGGCTCCTGAAGAGCGGGTTGGTAGTGACGGCGATGTGCACGAGCTGCCACACGGCGCACCGCGAGTTGCCGCGCACGGATCCTTCTTCGAGCGTCAATCCTGCCAATGTTCCGGCGACCTGCGGGAAATGCCATAATGGCATTCAGGAGCTGTTCGAGCAGAGCGTCCATTCGCGGAAAATCACCAACACCAAGGACCCGCTCCCGGTGTGCAACGATTGCCACAGTGCCCATACGATCACTCGCACTGACGACGAGGGCTTCAAGCTGACGATCATGGGCCAGTGCGGGCGCTGTCACGAAGCGATCGCCAAAACGTACTTTGACACGTACCATGGCAAGGTATCGCAACTGGGGTACACAAAAACCGCCAAGTGTTACGACTGTCATGGTGCCCATGACATTCTCAGGGTGAGCGATCCGCGTTCCCACTTGAGCAGGACCAATGTGGTTGCAACCTGCCAGAAATGCCACCCGGGCGCAACGCGCCGTTTTGCCGGCTATCTGACTCATGCCACTCACCATGATCCTGCCAAGTATCCGTACCTGTTCTGGACCTTCTGGGGGATGACCGGGTTGCTCCTCGGCACCTTTACACTGGGAGGGGCCCATACGTTGCTTTGGTTGCCACGGGCTCTGCAGATGCGCCGGAAGAGCCATAGAGTCCATGCGGCGACGCAGACGGTCGAGTATTTGCGTTTCACCCGCCTGAATCGTATCCAGCACGCCGTCATGATCGTAAGCTTCATGAGCCTTGCGCTCACCGGTCTTACCCTGAAGTTTGCTTACACCAGTTGGGCATCGACGCTTTCGCACCTGCTCGGCGGCTTCGAATCCGCCGGTTATATCCATCGAGTGGCGGCCTCGTTCATGATCGGCGTCTTTGTCAGCCATGTCGTGGACCTCGTGCGCCGCAAACGGCACGAGCACGGCTCCTGGCGAAAAACGTTGTTCGGGCCCAACACCATGCTTCCGACTCGCAAGGATTTCAGCGACTTCTACGGCTCCATCAAGTGGTTTCTGGGAATCGGGGAACGTCCTGCGTATGGCCGGTGGACTTACTGGGAAAAATTCGACTATTTCGCCGTTTTCTGGGGTATCGCTGTAATCGGAACCACGGGGCTTACTCTCTGGTTCCCGGAATTTTTCACCCGATTCATGCCCGGCTCGTTCCTGAACATCGCGACCATCATTCACAGCGACGAGGCGTTGCTTGCGACCGGATTCATTTTCACGGTCCATTTCTTCAACACGCACTTGCGCCCTGAAAAATTCCCCATGGACATTGTGGTTTTCACCGGCCGGATGCCGGTGGAGGAATTGCGCCAGGATAAACCTATGGAATACGAGGCGCTGGTGCAGAGCGGCGAACTTGAAAAAAACCTCGTCGAGCCCTATCCTGCGGTTGTTGTCAAAACCATTCGCATCTTTGCCTGGGGAGCGCTTGCGCTGGGGTTCTGCACGGTGATCTGGATTGTCTACGCAATGTTGTTCGCATACCGCTAAACCATTTCCTCGCGGGCATGCGCCATCTATCGTGGCTATTGGCAGTTCGTGGAATCGAAGGTCTATGAGAGCAGCCGTTCATGGTGTTTTGATCTCGGTCTTGCTCCTGCTCATTCCGGGCTTCGCTCTGGCCCAGTCGAACGAGGCATGCCTCGCGTGCCACAGCGAGCCCACTCTGACCAAGCATCAGAAGGGTCAGGAGATTCAGCTTTATGTTGACAAGGATCTGCTCAAGCGCTCCGTCCACCAATCGCTGAACTGCGTGGACTGTCACCGGGGTTTCAATCCCGCGCAAATCCCGCACGCAAAAAAAATCCAGCCGGTCCAATGCCAGACCTGCCACGACGTCGGGACCTACGAAAAGAGCGTGCACGGCCAGGTGTTCGGCGCGTCCGGATGCTCGAATTGCCACGGCACGCATAATATTCTCGCTCCTGGCAACCCGGAGTCACGGGTGAACCGCGGCCATCTCGACAGCACCTGCGGCAAGTGCCATGAGGACGAAAGAGATCGCTACTCCAGTTCGAAGCACGGCGCCGCCATGGCCACGGGATCCAAAGGGGCTCCCTCCTGTGCGGATTGTCATGGCGCGCACGCCATCGTGCCGGTGTCCGATCCGGAGTCGGTGCTGTACAAGACCAAGGAGCCTGCTGTTTGCCTGAAGTGCCATCTGGATAACGCACAGGTGCGCCAACAGGTAGGGATGTCGGCAGGTTTTATCGCGGGATACGAAGAGAGCGTGCATGGAGTAGCCTTGGCGAAGGGTGACATCAAGGCGCCCACTTGCAGTGATTGTCACGGCGCCCATGACATGGCGATCGGCAGCAATCCAAAATCGCGGGTCAGCAAATTCAAGGTCCCGGATACATGCGGCAAGTGTCACAGTGACATTGTCGCGGTGTATTTCGAGAGCGTCCATGGGAAGGCGCTCAAGGCGGGGAACGATGAGGCGCCGAACTGCACCGATTGTCACGGCGAGCACCAGATCTTCTCTCCAAGCGACCCTCGGTCGCGCGTATCGGGGAGGAATGTTTCCGCACGCGTCTGCGCAGTCTGCCACAATTCCGTGACGCTCACGCAGAAATACGGTCTGGCTTCCCAGCGCTTTGCCTCGTTCGAGGACAGCTATCATGGGCTGGCTTCCAAGGAAGGCAGCGTACAGGTGGCCAACTGCGCAAGCTGCCACGGCTTTCACGGCATCAAGTCTTCGTCGGATCCCACCTCCACAATCTACAAGGCGAATCTCCCGACCACATGCGGCAAATGCCACCAGGGGGCCAATGAGAATTTCACCAAAGGCGATGTGCATCTTGTCATCGCTCAGGCCTCTCAGCCGGTCCTGTACTGGATCAAGCTGTTTTACATCATCCTCATCGTGATGGTCGTAGGCGGCATGCTCGCGCACAACTTGCTCGATTTCATTCGCAAGTCAAAGTTGCGTTTTGCGATACGCCACGGTCTGGTGGAAGCAGAGCATTTCGGCCCGGCTCAATACCTACGAATGTCGCGGGGAGAGCGCATCCAGCACGTGACGCTGGCGGCATCGTTCATCACCCTTGTGATCACCGGCTTCATGCTGAAATTCCCGGACGCGTGGTGGGTGGCCCCGATTCGCCAGTTGAACGAAAAGATTTTCGCGGTGCGCGGTCTCGTACACCGCATTGCCGGTGTGGTGTTGATCGGCGTCAGCCTTTATCACGTCTATTATGTCCTGTTCGCTGCCCGGGGCAAGAAGCTGATTCGCGACCTGCTGCCGCAGTTGCGCGATTTGAGCGAGCTCTGGAACGCGGTCAAGTATTACCTCGGCTTGTCAAAGTCCAGGCCGCAGTTCGGCCGCTTTACCTATATCGAGAAGGCGGAGTATTGGGCTTTGATTTGGGGCGTAATCGTGATGGGCGGGACGGGGATCATCCTCTGGTTCAACAGCTACTTCATCGGCAAGTTCACGCTCCTCGGGTGGAATGTAGCCCAGGCCATTCATTATTATGAGGCCTGGCTTGCAACGCTCGCGATACTCGTGTGGCATTTTTATTTCGTTATCTTCAACCCCAATGTATATCCGTTGAACACGGCCTGCGTCACGGGAATGCTTACGGAAGAGGAAATGGCGGATGAGCATCCTCGAGAACTGGAAGAAATCCGCTCACAGCAGATGGAGGAAGGCATGGTTGGGGGGGATGAAAACCTGTTCTCCACTTCCTAGTTTCTTTCGCTTAACCGGCGATTAGCCGGTTAAGCGAAAGAAACTAATTAGAGACGTAGACCCTGCTGAATGTCAGCACCAACTGCGAGTCCACAGCCCTGCCGTTGCGGCTGGCAGGCCTCCAGTTCGCCGACATGATCATCTCAGCGAAAGCGCTAAGCAGGGACTCGTCGACCGGGTACTCCAAAATATCCTGAATCTTCGCGGCGCCGCTGCGGTCCACAATGGCGACGACCGACACTGTATCGTCCTGAGCGGTGCCGGGCGCGCTCTGGCCGAAATTCACCATGTTCAGATCGTTGATTTTCGGGCCACTGGGACTGATCGGTATTTTCTGGGCTTGCATGGATGTGATCCCGAGATTCCCGAGGACTGCAATTCCCAGCTGTTGAGATCGCTGCGTTTGGGACATCGCGCCGCGCGCCGATAACTGATCCACAAACTCCAGATTCATCGGACTTACGGAAGCACAGATGGCGATAAACATTACAACAGTTGCCATCACGCCAGACAACCGGGTCAGATACCACATCCCCTCGGTAGTCCGAATCTTGGACCAGCGGTATTCAAAAGCGGAGCGCAACACGCTTCTCCAGGAATCCCGACAGGCGGCACGGATCTTGATCTCGACAAGGTCACGGAGAAACGCGGGTGTTTGGACCGGCTGCAGCTTCCTCAGACCGTCCTGAAGCCTTCGGAGACGCGCGAACTCCCGATTACACTCCGAGCAGTCACGCAGATGCTGAACCACACGGGCGGACGGTTCGTCCTCGAGCATCCCATCAAGGAACAACGACAAGTTGCCAAGCACCTTCTCACATCTCATGACTTTGCCCCCGGTAATTACTCATCCCAGAGTTCCGTTGAAACGACGCTTAAGCTCTTCGCGTCCCCGCGCGATGCGCGATTTCACCGTGCCAAGCGACAAGCTCAGCGAGTCGGCAATTTCCTCGTAAGACAACCCTTCGACATCCCTCATGATCACCGCAATCCGCTGTTGTATCGGCAGACACAAGAGCACGCGCTCTATCTCCTGGCGTGCCTCCCGCATCCGCAGCGCCTCTTCCGGGGTACGCTCGCTGGACTCCAGCGACTCCGATAGAGTGCGGCTGTCATCCTGGCTCAGGTGTGCGTCCAAGGAGACCGTCCCGCGCCGCCTGAGGCGGCTCCACCACCGGCAACGGTTCGAGGCACGGTTAATCGCGATCCGGTAGATCCAGGTCTTAAGCGAAGCCTCGCCGCGAAACCTGTGCAGCTTGCGGAACACCGCCAGAAACACCTCCTGGGATACATCAAGCGCTTCTTCACGGTCCCCCAATATGCGCATCGTCAGGTTGAACACCATGGACTGGTAACGTGCAAAAATCACATCGAACGATTCCGCCGCGGCGGCACACGTCTCTCGCTCGAGCGTAACGTCCTTTTCATAGCCGGCAAGAGTCAACTCATCCGGAAAGCCCGTGTTCATGCGACCATCCGTTTCAATATGGTTTCAACCACAGCCCCAGATGTGTTCCGAAAAACTGTGCCTGATACATTAGACATCACCTGACGCCGAAAAGTTTCCGAAATCTTCAAAGAGCGCGCCCCCCAGTTCAATCGCCCGGCAGCAATTCGTGCAACTCGGCAGGAGTCAGTTTTTGAACCTTTTCGAGGTAGTTGGATAACGTCAACAGTTTCAACATCTTATCTTCCGTGCGCGTTACAGCCATGACTGCCTCGAACCGTTTCCTCACCGCCGTCGGGCTCATACCCTCCGGGGCTTTTTGCACCAAAGCCTCCTCGACAACGTACCCCACGATCCCTGGCGAGTAGTACCTGCCAATTCCATAGATCAGGAGAAACAGAGCCGCCATGAAGCTTAACAGCGTAATTCGCCATTTGAGATTTCTGTTCATTTGTAGCTCAAGTATATCAGATTGAGCAATGGTTTAGCCGCAGCAACGAGGATTTGGCATCCTCGGAATGATGAAACAACCAACCTTGTGCTATAATTCGTCCGTTTTTAAAAACTTGTTATCACGCCTATGTACTGTCCCAAATGCCGAAGTACGGAGATTGACGATGCGGGGGTTTGCCTTGTGTGCGGCTTCCAGGTGCCGACGGGACAGCTGCCCGACGGGATTCCGGCACAGGAGGTCCAGCCAGACCACGGCAGCACCCTTCCCATGAACGAGTCTGAGGATAGAGAAGAGCTCCCGGAGTGGCGGCAGGAGCTCACTCGGCGTCTGCAGGAGATCAAATCGAGGCGGGAAGGGCACACGGGCAGCATGCAGGAACCGAGCCGCGATGCTCAGATTGCGACTGCCACCACGCCGCCGCAAGAAATGCCGGAACCCGAGGTACCGCCAATTCGGTCTCCGAGGCTCAGGAAGCCGCGCCGTGCAATTCCGGCTGAGGACGTACGGCTTGCACCCGCACCTGATGCCGTCGCTCCGGCTATTCAAACATCGGAGTTGCCGACGGAAAGCACGGGCTGGAAGATTTCGGTGCCTGAGAACAGGGCCGAGAGCTTGTCTGCGGTCGACGTCGTGGTCCGCCCCTTTGCCTCGGGCGCCGATCCCTCACGCCGACGACACTCCCAGGCTTTGATCGATGCCGTCATCGCAAAGCAGCCCGTCGAGACGCCCGGCTCTGCGCCCGCGCCGGAAATTGAAACTCAGGCTGCCATTGCCGGCGAGCTCCGGAACGACAAGTTGATCCTCATGTCGCGCACCCTGGCGGGTATGGTGGACCTTATCATCGTAGTGGTGTCCGCGAGCTCCCTGATTTTTGCGGTGGATGTTTTCGAAGGAATTGAAATATTTGATGCGGTGAGCATGGTGCATTACATCATGCTCTTGCTGATGACCTACTTTCTGTATTCCTTCTTTTTCCTCGGAACGGCAGGCCAGACCGTGGGCATGATGCTTACGGACCTGAAGATCACCGAGAGTTCATTTAGGCGGCCGCGCACGAGCCAGATTTTCGTCCGCTGCGTCGTCTATCTTCTCGGAACCGCCGGATTGGGATTGGGATTGTTGTGGGGCTGTTTCGATCGGCAGGCGATGTGCTTGCATGACCGCCTGTCCCGAACCCAGGTCACACGGATTCCATTCTACTGAGCGGCCGCGCACGTGGTGTCGCGCCACTGCGATCGACGGCCCCATACCTCTGATCCGTCCTGTCTTGACCGAAGGTAGCGGACTACTTGCCTTCGAACTTTTCGGAATAGGATTGAGGCAAGCCGACAATCAGGCGCACGGTTGTCCCATGCCGCCGGACTGACCGGTACTCTCCTCCGGAAACCAGACCGAGCTCATTCGGGGAGTGCCCGACATCGTTCGCTTGGGGATAGCGGTGCTTGAGCCAACCTGAGAGCGCTTCATAGAAGCGGTCAGCGCTTTCTTGATCATCCCATGCCGTTTCGAGGAACACGGCGCTGCGGTTGCCGATTCCCTCCTCTACGAGCATGACTTGGTCTCCACCCCATCCGGACGCGGCCGCCTTGGCCGCTTCTTCGGAGAGGCTGAGCTTCAGAAGCAGATAGAGAGAAAACTCGCCCATCACATTCTTGTAAGCGATCTTCCAGTCCTTGCCGAGCTCCGGCGTGGGGTCCTCAATTTCCACTGCCTTCGGCGCGTCACGAGGGCCCATATATTTCTGAGGGTGGATGATCTGTTCGGTTGACGCCGGGGGATCTGCATAGATCTTGTCGACCACGGACCACGGCTGGTTGTCTGCACGTACCTTTTGAAGAAAAGAGGCCCCATAGCTGTAGGGAAAAACCAGGGTCTCCTTCACATATTCCGGAGCGGTCCTAAGCACCTCGTACTGACTGCTCTCCACCTCGAGCTGGGCGTGCCCGACGAAGACCAGATCCGGAAGTTGCAGAAACGTCCTTCCCGACGGCTCCAGAAGATAATCGAGCATGACTGCCGTGGCATCGCCTTCGACGAGCGCCTGGTGGGCCATTTCTGCATCGTCATTGTGCGCGTTGCGATCCTTCTTGAACATGGCGTCCAGATCAAAATACTGGTCCTGCACCGCATGAGTCAGCTCATGAACCATCGCCGGCTTTTGTTCCTCCAAGGGAAGCCACCCGGCAATGAAGAATGCCTTCTTTTCGGGATCGTAAAACCCTCCCACTTGTTCTCCGAGAAGTTTCAGTGTGAACGCCGCGTAGTCGAGATCGGAGGGAATCAGACCGAGTTTTTGGAGAAGGATCCCTTGGTTTTTCAGATCACTTTTCTGATAGTGGTCGTCGACCTCCTGCCTCAAGAACAGCGAGATCTCCTCGCGGCTCTTCACCCCTTTTTGGATGGGCGCTTTCGGTGCCAGACCGCGGAGACGCGCCACTACGGGAATCAGGTCATCGACTGCCGACAGGAGCCTATCGGGCTGGGTTGCTTCCTGCCGGTGTGCAAGAGCGCTTCCCGCAACGCACAAAACCGGTGCCAGGATCAAAAACCACGTGGTTCGCCATCGAATGTTGCGCATTGACACTACCATCTCCAAAAGAAGTTAACCGGCATCACTGTCTGCCTGCGGGGAACGCGACGGTGTGTCGGCAAAATCCGCCCGGATCCGCGAATTCTCGACTCTCTGATCGTTGCCCGACTCCCATGCGAACGCATGGATGATATGCGCTGGACGGTAGGCAGTCAATGCCGGCCGCCAACTATCCTTCCCTGCGGTTTGAATTGATTTTGGGCTTTTCAGGGTGTAAATTTTCACCTTTGCGTTCCCCGTAGGAAGAGGCTTTGCTCCCCATGACTGACGTTGTTCCCATACTTGTAATGGCGTTATTGGTCGGCGGTATTGCTGCCCTCTTTATCGCCGGCTCGATCCTGCTGGGGCCCAAAAAGCGCACTCGCGTTAAGGACGAACCTTTCGAATGCGGAATGCTGTCGGAAGGGATGGACCGGCACGCCATGCCGGTCCGTTTCTATCTTATGGCACTGCTTTTCATCCTCTTCGACATCGAGCTCGCGTTCCTCTTCCCCTGGGCTGTCGTCTTCCGCGGTCTCGGAGTTTTCGGCTTCATGGAAATGTTCATCTTTTTCCTTGTCGTGGGTGTTGGCTTCGTCTACGCCTGGAAGACGGGTGCCCTCGAATGGGAATAGAGATACCTCCGGAGAGCGCGCACGACCTCCCGGCGCAGCTCACCTTGCTCAAGGAGAGATTTCCCAAGGATACTTGCGAAGCCTTTCTGTCGCTGGGTGATGCCGTGGCCGTGGTAGCTCCAGGTGCGTTGCGCGAAGTCATGCAATTCCTGAATGCCGATAAGCGGCTGCGATTCAACGTGCTTTTGGACCTCACGGCAGTTGATTACCTTGGTCGCGAGCCGCGGTTCGAAGTCGTTTATCAACTTCTTTCGTCGTCGCATAACTTGCGTCTGCGCATCAAGGTGAGCTTGCCGGGGGAGAAGCCTGCCGTGGATTCCATGACAGGACTGTGGGAGAGTGCGAACTGGCTGGAACGGGAGGTGTGGGACATGTTCGGCATCGAATTCCTCGGACATCCCAACCTTGAGCGCATTCTCCTCTATCCCGAATTCCAGGGTCATCCGCTACGCAAAGACTATCCGATTCGCAAACGCCAGCCACTGGTAGGTCCGAAGAACTGAGGAAGCGGTGCCGGAAAAGGAATGGGTCGCATTCACGATCGACGGTCAGCCGGTGAAGGCTGTCAAAGGGACCACTATACTCGAGGCGGCGAAGTCCATAGGAATAGAGATTCCGTACTATTGCTACCATCCCGGGCTTTCCATTGTGGGCAACTGCCGGATGTGCCTGGTGGAGGTCGAGAAAATCCCCAAACTTCAACCCTCCTGCGCTACCCCCGCGACCGAAGGGATGGTCGTGCGCACCCGCACTCCAGAGGTCTTGCGCAATCGGCAGTCGGTTCTCGAGTTTCTGCTCCTCAACCACCCGCTGGATTGCCCCGTATGCGACCAGTCAGGTGAGTGTGAACTCCAGAACTATTACATGGACTATGGCTGCTACGATCCTCGTTTTAACGAAAACAAGAAGAAGCGGCGCAAGGCCTGGCCGATCGGTCCCCACGTGATTCTCGATCAGGAGCGCTGCATCCTCTGCACGCGCTGCGTGCGATTTACCCAGGAGATTTCAAAGACTGGTGAGTTGGCGGTGCACGATCGCGGGCACCTCAGTGAAATAGCCATTTTCCCCGGGGTGGAGCTCGACAACAAATACTCAGGCAACGTCGTGGACATATGTCCTGTCGGGGCGCTTACGGATCGAGACTTTCGCTTCCAATGCCGTGTCTGGTTTTTGGGCAGCACGCCCTCGATCTGCCCTGGTTGCAGCCGCGGCTGCAACATCGAGATTCATTACAACGAACGCTTCAATCCGCGTTACCACGACCGTCGTGTGCATCGCTTAAAACCTCGCTACAATCCGGATGTCAACGGCTACTGGATGTGCGACGAGGGTCGCTACGCCTATCACGCGATCGATGCGCTGGAGCGCCTGCGAGTGCCGATGCTGAAGCAGGCAGACGGACGCAAGACGGTTACATGGGATGAAGCGATCGCGCAGGTTGCAGACGCGCTTCAGCTGACCCTGGCGAAATATGGCCCCCAGGCTGTGGCGGTGCTTGCTTCGCCCCAGATGAGCAACGAAGAACTTTTCCAGTTGCGCCGCCTTTTTTACGGGCTATTGAAGGTCGAAAACCTCAGGTACCGTGTGCCCCCGCTCGAAAACGTCTACTTCGACGACTTCCTGATCACCGCCGAAAAGAACCCCAACACTCGCGGCGCCGAAGTTCTAGGTTTCTCTGCATCGGAATGCGGCGAGCTTTTGGATGCCTGTAGAGACGGTCGCGTCCGTTTTATGTATATCTGTCATCACGATCTGACCCTTGCCTACCCGAAAGACCTGGTGAGCATGTCGCTGGAGTCGTTGGATTGCGTCGTCTATCAGGGCGCCTTCGATCACACCACGGCGGAGTCGGCGCGAGTCTGCCTGCCGAGTGCGGTTTATGCGGAGAAGGTGGGCACTTTTACCAACATGCAGGGCAGAGTCCAGCGGTTTGATGCCGCGATATCGCCGCTGGACCAGGCACTGCCGGACCTCGAGATTATCGCGAGCCTGGCTGATGCGCTCAGCGCCCCTCTGCCACGAGGGTCGGCGGAGCAGATATTCAAGGAAATCGGACTCCAGGTGCCGGCGTTCGCCGGCATGACGTATCAAACACTGGGTGCGCTCGGTCAACTTCTGAAGGCGGGTTAGTCATCCTATGTGGCTTGATGTGCTCATCACCCTGATCAAAGCCATCTTCCTCCTCACCGGCGTGCTGACGCTTACCTCCTTCCTTACATGGATGGAGAGGAAGCAATCGGCAGTGATGCAGGACCGACTGGGCGCAAACCGTGCGCCAATCCTCGGAATTCGCGCGTTTGGCCTGCCTCACATCCTCGCCGATGCGGTGAAGATGTTTTTCAAAGAGGACTATGTTCCCCAGGGGGGCGATCGCGTTCTTCACACCGCCGCGCCATTGGTGGCGCTGTTTTTCGCGCTGATGAGCTTTGCCGCCATTCCCTTCGGCGGCTCCGTTCACATCGCCGGGCGCAGCATACCGCTGCAGGTCTTTCCGTTTAGTGCAGGATTGCTATTTGTCTTTGCCATGATGTCCATGGGCATCTACGGCACCTTTTTAGCGGGATTTTCCTCCAACAACAAATATGCTTTCCTGGGTGGCCTGCGAGCCTCGAGCCAGATGATCAGCTATGAGATCACCATGGGTGCGACGCTCGTGGGTCTGCTCATGATTTTTGGCACGTTGGACCTTGGGGAGTTGAGCCGGGCACAAGGCACGCTGCTGTGGGGCTGGCTGCCGAAATGGGGAATCTTCCTGCAGCCTCTCGGTTTTTTGCTCTTTCTCGTTGCTGGCTTTGCTGAAACCAAGCGCGTGCCCTTCGATTTGCCGGAAGGGGAATCGGAAATCATCGGATATTTTCTGGAGTACAGCAGCATGAAGTTTGGCGCCTTCTTCATGACTGATTTCGTGGAAACGATTCTTGTTGCGGCGCTCCTGACGAC
>Ga0187861_10000724_pt1 | contig 37421 bp, 33 predicted proteins | sample June2016WEW_10_1_3_FD_132986 | JGI IMG/M metagenome (GOLD analysis project Ga0187861, IMG submission 132986) | Peatland microbial communities from SPRUCE experiment site at the Marcell Experimental Forest, Minnesota, USA - June2016WEW_10_100 | ecosystem: Environmental > Terrestrial > Soil >...
CATGAACAAGGTTATCACGATAAATCTGGAGGGCACCGCGTATCAGCTCGAAGAAGGCGGCTATGATGCCCTGCGCGCCTATCCGGAGACCGCGACCGCGCGGCTGCAAGGCAACCCGGATCGGGATGAAATCCTTTCGGACATCGAGCGGGCGATCGCGGAGAAGTTCCGCGCGCTTCTGGGTAGTTACAAGACGGTGGTCGTGACAAAGGAGGTTGCCGCTGTCCTTGCGGAGATGGGGACGATCGAGGCGGACTCGGGCGAAGCCGCGGGCCCGGGTGCGGGCGGCGCCGGCGCCCCGAGCAGCGCGAGCGGACACGGGACGGCGGGAGAAGAACAAGCGGCGTGGCGCGGCGGGACGCCAAGGCGGCTCTATAGGATCCACGAGGGCGCGATGATCGCCGGCGTCTGCAACGGAATTGCCGCCTATACGAACGTTGATCCGACCCTGGTGCGGATTGGCTTCGTTCTCTTGACGTTCTTTGGGGGCACCGGGTTGCTCTTCTATCTGGTGATGGCGTTTGTCGTGCCCGAGGCGCGTTCGCCGGAAGAAAAGACGGCGGCGTGCGGTGCCCCATCGACGGCGCAGGAATTCATCCGGCGCGCGAAGGAAGGGTATTACGAGGCGATGAAGGACTTTCCTGACCGCAAAGCGCGCCGCGAATGGAAGCGCCGGTTCAGGCGGGAAATGCGCGGGTGGCGCCTGTCGTTTGACCGGGAAATGCGCGCGAACGCGGATCAGTGGCGGCATAACTGGCATAGCTATTGGGCGGAGCATGCCCCCGTTCATCCCGGGATGGTCTTCGCGCTGCCCTTGCTTTCGGTGCTGCACGGTGTGGCGACGGTTCTGTGGATCTGTGCCGTGATCTCGCTGCTGGCGACCGGCACCGTGTTCGGGCTGGCGCCGGCGGCGAACGTGCCGGTGTGGGTTGCGGCGCTGCTGCTGTTCATGGCCTACGGCATTCTCACGTGGCCGCTGAAAGCGGCGCGACGCGCGTGCTATCGGGGTTTCGGACGGCCGATGTGGGCCTGGTCCTTCGTGTTTCTTTTGGATGCAGTGGTCTGGCTGGCGATTGTCGCCGCCCTCCTGTGGCTGGCCGTGCATTATTCCCCGGAATTGCGCGAGGCGGTTCGGAGCATTCCTTCGCTCGCGCATCAAGCCGCGGACGACATCCGGACGTGGTGGAAAGGGATGTGATCCGCCTTCGCTGAAGCTTCCTCCTTCGCCGAGGCTACGGCGGACAAGATGGCGGACACGTGGGACGGATAGGACGGGTCGGACGGAGTAGAGCGTTGACACCGTAGATGATAGTCTCCACTGGAGACCATCATGGCAGGCAGCAGGTCGTGTGGCGAGAGGCTGTTGAAAACGATTCGAGGTCCCCCCGACCCCCATTTGCAGTAATGAAGAGCTGACCCCGTAGACATTGGCGAACAACAAGAGGCAGCAGCGAACGTGGCGCGCGCTCGGCTCAGTATGGTAACGAAAAACGAAGTGACGCCTTCTTGGTGCGATTAGGACAAGGCACAGGCTATCTCAACCCATTCGCTTTGGCGCCGCGTCGGAACGAATAGCGTGCGGGTGCAGATGTAGTAACGGAGACGATAGGAGAGCTTCGTTTGCGTTTTGGGCAATGCAAGCATAGTCCAAGTTTCGATGTCCTTTCCAAAGAGCGCGTCCTCGTGCTTATCGAATCTCCATTCACAACTGGAATCTCCAATTCCGACCGCGGCAATGAATGGAGTAACGACTTCCGCCTTGAATCTGAACCCCACTTCGCCGGACGCCATGACACCAATGCTCAGCTTGCCAAGTGCTTTCTCAGTATTGAACTGCAAATCCTCCGGTGTGGGGGAAGCATTTCCAGCCGCGCTGACTTTGCCTTGAAACAATCCTTGAAACCCGACTGTTCCGTGATGAACGAACTGTGGCGAGGGGATCAATGAAATGACGCTGCAGGTTGTATCCTTGTGGATGTATTCGATTTGGATGCCAATCGAGGTTGCCTCCGCTTTGCCGCGACGGCGGATAATGGAAACCCGATGCGGCACAAGCCACACTTCGAACATTTCGTAGAGGGTAACCTCCGGGGGCACCGGCCGCTTGAGCGTTTCACAAATATCGCGCAGTTTCAACGCAATGGGCTGCTCGGCTGGTTTGGCAACGAACTTTTCGTCCTCTAACTTCCCACCAAGCACCGGATCGGTTTCCAACTCGGCGGTAAGAGCTTGGTCAATCGGAATACATTCGTCCTTTGAAGCTCCCATAGTATTACGCTTCCTTAACGCCAATGATTAATTTGGAGATCGTGAATATCCCGAACAGGCCCTTGCTCCGGGAGCTTTCGATCAACAAAGGCACGAATTTATGTGCCTCACTTCCTTTGAGCCTCTCCAAGAGGTCGAGCATGTAGTTTTGAACAGCAGACGCTCTTATCTCGCCTTGAAATGAGAAGGTTCCAACAGCTCCATATTTCGTGTTGATTTCACTGGCCAGCGCGGTTGCAGGGCCAACTCCGCACGAATTCAATACCACGTAGTTGTCTCTAAAGAAGCCCGCCTCTCCTACCTGTCGCACGAAAGTGACCAATTGCTCACTGCTGTGGCCAGTAATCACAAATACAGCCCGGCCTCGTTCCCCGTCGTACAGCATACCCACCTTGAATTGCTTGATTTCGACATTTGCCTTGGCCAAGTCTTCGCGAATGTTGGTAATGGTCCGAACGTATTGGATTTGCGCATCCGGCCCGGGATTATCAGGAATCACAACCAATAGGTTTTTCGCTCCAGCAATCTTGAACTCGTTCAACTTCTGGGCGCGAGCAGACGTATCGTCGCTCAGGGGATCGCGGTAGACGTTTGCCTTCGGATACGCGGCTTGAAGGCCAAAGGCCAACGAGTTCCGCTCCATCACATAAGCAGCACTGGTTTCCAGCTGTGGGTCTGAATACAGGACATGGGCGATAGCACTCTCTTCCGAAAAGCGAGCCGACAAGGCATGAGTCGGTGGAAGCGGTGTGCCCGCTTTGAGCATTTCCAACTCGGTTGCGGTTAGCGCCACACTTGTTCCATCAGCAAACACCAATTCCGATTCACCGCCTTTTGCCGAGAAGTGGAACAAGCGCATCTCCTGCGTTGAGCGTCGACGGATGGTGTCGCGTGCCACGCGGTCGGTCGCCAACGATTCCGGAGGTGATGTTGGTTCATGAGGCTGCGACGCAAGTAAAGCCTGTTGGCGCCACACTTCATCTTGATCCGCGCCTCCCTTAAGAAGCTTGGTAACATTGTAGTTGAAAGCCCCGCGATCACCGGCGTCGAGCACTGCAGGCTGATTGACTCTTACTGAAATGGGTTTGCCAGAAAGATTGTGGACACGAACTTCGTCAATGTAAGCTTCTGTGCCAAGAGGACTGGACACGCCCGAAATGCCAACCAACTTTTTATCAAGCGCTTCCTGAAGCGGGATGGTGTGCCCATCGATTTCGACCGTTACGGCGTTGGCGCTGGAAGCGTTAAGGACATTGACATAGCTGCTGGATGTTGTTGGCGGTTCGTCATGCTCATCTAAACAGACCGCGGGCAATGTGTCGCTGCCATCCGCTGGTATTCGAGCGCTTCCTCCAGAAAGCAGCCCCATTCGCTGAATGGCTTGTGCAGAGGTGGTGTAAATGAACAAAGACACAATGGTAAGGAACAGGAGTGCAGTGAGTGCTTGTTTCGGCATAGTTCTATCCCTTCGCGTGTGCTTGTTTGTTGTCGGGCGGAAATGTAACGTCACCGCGCTTGGTTGCGGGAGGAGTGGCGAGGCAACGAGTATGGCCAGCTATAGCCTTCGTTATCGCGACCATCCTCATAGTATCCAAAGGTGTGGTGCAAGTTATAGCGACCCGCGAGAAGTGGTCAAGCAGAAACGAACAACTCTTTTTATGGCCTAGGTGTCAAGCAGGGCCAACAGCTATAGGGCGGTGGCGACCGGGGTAGCGACGCACTGATCCGACGCATGGCGACGGGGTCGTTTCCCCGTTCGTGACAGGTTGTAGTTCCCGGCAGGCTGATTTGTCGGCGGATCAGAAGTCGCGTCGGTTCATTGTTCGGCGTAGTGGGGCACGAGGGCGGCGGTGTTTCGCGATTCGGAAACCGACAACGGGGCCCGTTGTCCTACAAGCAGCCCGGATGCGCTAGTGACAGCTCCGTAAACGGCACGCGAGCAGGCGCACGCTACACCGACCAAGGAGGGAGCGGACGCCTCGGAGAGGCGTCCCTACCCCGATTAGGAATCGCGGGCGGGCCAACAACAGGGCGGCGGGACGGAGGGGTGCGAACCCGGCGTTACTGTTTTTTGTTGGCGGATTGTTTCGCGAACACGGCCTGTTGCTTCTGCTGTTTTAATTGATCGGCTTTGGCCTGCTTCTGCGACGACTGTTTGTGGACGGCTTTCGGGGATTTATCGCCCATAATCGATCTGCCTTTCGTCGGCGGGTTGGAATGATTGGTTCCTCCGCAGATGGTGGGACAGTGACTGATCCGGTCGGGTATGTAAACAAGATTGACGGGACGTGGAGGCTGGGGAGCGCCAGACCGACGGGGCTATAGGGAAACGACGGCAAGCGGAGCGGTTGCCCTACAAACCAAGAAATGCCGAGTATCGGAAATTGATAGTTTTTGCTGGACAGGACGGTGCGGGCGTGGTATAGGGGCGGCGGTTGTTTGACATAAGAAGAACAGTTCGGGGCAACCTTCTAACCGGTTGGCACGGGGGGGCTTTGCACTCGCTCGCGCCCGCTCGGCTCGCCCTGATGGGACGCCTGCGGCGTTGCGTCTCCTCCGACAATTCGCGGAATTGTCGGAGTTGGCTCTCTATAGAGAAGAGTGTTTTTACCAAACGAACCCAACTGAAACATGCACATGTGTTTCGACATGAAACAGTTATGAAAAAACAGAGTTGGGTTCGTTATGCAAAAAAGGACCTAAAAATGGGGGGAAAAGTACCAAAACACCGCTCCGGGAGGGTGGTTTTGGGCACAAACGAAGCCGAATTGCGGCATGGATGGGGGCGAAACGGCGCGGTGGGCGGACGAGAGAGCACGCCGACAGCTCCGAAAAGGATTCGCGAGCGGGCGCGGCGTGGCTACAACGGCGTGGCGCAATTGCCAAGGAGTATGATGCTTGACTTTGGAATCGGGTTGCGGCCTCTTAACGGGCGTATGTCCGTCGGCGAAGGCGCTCACAGAATCAGGCCGTCAGTGGATATGGATGCGCATTATCCGACGGCGGCGCTTACCTACCAATCGAAGCTGAGCGATCCGTATTCGAGTCACTCGGTGATTCTGGCGCGAGTGGGCGAGGGGAAGGGGCGCCGGCTGCTGGATGTGGGTTCGGCGCAAGGAGTACTCGCGCAGAAGTTTACCGAACGCGGGTTCGACGTGACCTGCGTCGAAGGCAGCGCCGAGTTGGCCGCCCTGGGTCGGGACAAATGTCAGGAGATGATCGTGGCGGATCTGGACAAGCCGTTGCCGCAATTGAAGGAACCGTTTGACGTGATCGTGTACGGCGACATTTTGGAGCATCTGAGGAATCCCATGGAGGTGTTCCAGGGATTCAATCGTTCGCTCCGCCCCAACGGCCGGGTGATTGTTTCCGTGCCGAACTTTGCCCACGTGTGGGTGCGGCTGAATTTGCTGGTGGGACGCTTCGAGCATGCGGACCGCGGGATTCTGGACCGGACGCATCTGAGATTTTTCACGTTGCATTCATTCCAACGCTTTTTGCAGGAGGCCGGGCTGGAAACTGAGGAGATTGTGGCGACGCCTGTGCCGCTGTTGCTGGTGGTGCCGCCGCGTTGGCACGGCGTTTGGTTGCGGGCGTTGCACGGTGTGAATGCGGCACTGGCGAGAGGCTGGAAAAGCATGTTTGGCTATCAATTTGTTGCCGTCGCTCATCCGAGGAAGGCGCCATGAAGCCCAAGGTCGTCGTGGTGATGCCCGCCTATAACGCCGGGCGAACTCTGCGGATGACGTATGAAGAATTGCCCAAGGACACCGTGAGCGCGGTGATCCTGGTGGATGACGGCTCGACGGACGAGACGTTGCAGATTGCCCGCGAGTTGAAGCTCGAGGTGTTCGTGCACGACCGCAATTACGGATATGGCGCGAACCAGAAGACCTGTTACGCCGAAGCCATGAAGGCGGGCGCCGACATCGTCGTCATGGTGCATCCCGATTATCAATACGACCCGCGGCTGGTGCCGCAGATTGTGGAGCCGATCACGAAGGGGGAGGCGGACGTGGTTCTTGGGTCGCGGCTCAAACAGGGCTTGGCGTTGCAGCAAGGCATGCCGTGGTGGAAGTATGCCGCCAACCGTTTCCTGACCGGCGTGGAGAACCGCACCTTCGGGCTGCATCTTACCGAGTTCCACACTGGCTACCGGGCCTTTCGACGAGAGGTGCTGGAGTCAGTGAACTACGCGATCAATTCCGACGGATTCATTTTCGACCAGGAGATCATCGCCCAGGTGGTGGCCGCGCGGTTTCGGATCGCCGAGATTGGCGTGCCGACGCGGTATTTTCCCGAGGCTTCTTCGGCGAGCTTTTCGGCGAGCGTCGTGTACGGACTGAAGATCCTCGCATTGACTTCCCGATTCACACTGTTTACCTGGAAGGTGATCCCGGGGCGGCAATTCGTCAGCCTCCGCGCCCGGTACACAAAACTGGACGCTGAGGCGTCGTAACGGCCAATCACCGCCCGATCCGCCGTTTGGCTCTTCCGCCGGCCCCGATGGCTTTCCGCGTTAGGATCGGTGGTTCAAAGCGCACAACGCAGCCGCCACACTGCTAAGCGACATGAACTTTCCACTACGTACAGCCCTGAGAAGACTGGGCGCGTCCAGCAACACAATCTCCATGTCCTCCAAGTCGCCCGAGTTGGGTTCGGTGATCTTGCGGGCATTGCGGGAGATGAAGACATGAGCGCGGCCGCAGCCATAGTTGGAATTGGAGACATAGACTCCAATCTCCCGCCAGCCATCGGCCTTGTAGCCTGTTTCCTCGAGGAGTTCGCGTTTCGCCGCCTGCTGCGGCTTTTCCCCGTGATCGATCACGCCGCCTGGCAGAAACAGGCTGACGGTGCCGATGCCGTGTTTGTACTGGCGCTCGACGACGAACTTTCCGTCAGCGGTCTGCGCGGCGATGATCGCGTAATCGGGCAGAACAATCTGATGGTAGCCCACAATGCGTCCATTGGGCAGGCGTATTTGTTGGCGGTGGACCTTGATCCAGGGCGGTGCGGAATAGACTTCCGCGTCGTCCAGAATCTGCCAGGGGGCTGTTGGTTTGGTTTTCATTGGATGGAGGTGATATTGCCAGCTCAACGTCGAACACGAAGCAACTCAACGCCAGAAAAAGACCTCGCGGATGAACTGGAAGTAGTACGCCGCCCCCCAGCGCCAGACCTGGAGCTTGGCTTTTCCGCCGATGCGGGGTGGCTCGTCACCGGGGATCTCAGTGACCTTCAGTTTCCGTTTGGCGCAGCGCGCCGACAACAATGGTTCCCAACTGATGCGGGTATGGAACAACCTCTCGGGGGTGGCGTAGCTTGCGTCCTTGTCGAGGTCAAGAGCGTGGATCAGGTCCCGCTTGTAGGCGCGGAACATGACCATGCAGTCCGTGTAATTTCCCCCGTGGAGCACGTTCACGGTTTTCGTGAACAACCAATTGCCAAAGGCGGTGATCCAATTGTCGTCGTCACTTTTCGCGTTCCCCAGATACCGCGAGACGATGACCATATCGTAGCCTTCCGCCATCTTGGCGATGAGCGCCGGGATGAGTTCCGCCACCGAGTTGCCGTCCGGGCTGAAGGTAATGACGATATCACCCCGGAGAAGGGGCCACATTTCCAGGTACCCTTGTCTCAATCCCCGCTCCTTTTGCACGTACACCTCATACCCGTTGGCTCGCGCCCACTCGATGGTGCCGTCGGTCGATCCACCGTCAAGGATGATGATCTGGTCACACCACTCACGTTTGATTTGGGGCATGATGACCTTCATGCCGGCAATTTCATTTAGTGTCGCTACCAATAAGGTCGTTTTCAACGGGCACGCGGCGTCGGCCTGGGAGCGCGACGAGGATGGAAGTGACGGCTCAGGCAAATTGTCTTTCGAGCTTGTGGGACGCCATTTCGCGGATGTGTTCGACGGTGGCCGGCCCAAACCGTTGGTGAATCATGTCGAGGTATTTCGCGTTTTGGAAATAGACCTGGAACGCATGGTCACGAAAACGGATGACCTCCGACGCGGGCAGGTGCTTCGTGGCCAGCGGAAGCATATCGACCGAATGCTGCGAATAACCCGTCCAAGTCTTCGGCAGCGGCCAGTGTTCCGCCAGGGCCATGCTGTAGAGCTGAGAGCCGGGATAAGCCATGGCACAGTAGAAGTTTGCGAACTCAGCATTGAGTTCCAGTGCCATGTCGAGCGTCTCCTGCATCGTCTGCTGGTCGTCTTCGGGCAAACCGAAGATGTAATTGGCAATTACGTAGATATCGGCGGAGCGGACGTGGTTGATGGTCTTAAATATCTCCTCCTGCCCGAAACCCTTTTGGACGTCATCCCGTACCCGTTCGTTGGCGGCCTCGACGCCGAACGCCAGCCAGTGGAACCCGGCGCGTTTGAGTTTGTCGAGCATGTTATCGCGCACGGTATCGACGCGCGCGTAGGCCCAGATGTTCAAATCCAGTTTGCGCGCGATAATCTCGTCGCAGATGCCTTCGACGTGGCGCGGATTCAGCACGAACATCTCGTCGGCAAACTTGATGTTGCGGACGCCGTAGGTTTTCACCAGCATCTCAATCTCGTCGACGGTGCGTTTGGGGCTCCAGAACCGGTAGCTGTTGACGCTTTCCTTGATGCCCAAGGCCTTTTCGCCGCTTTTGAATGGGGCTTGGATACAGCAAAACGTGCAATGATAGGGGCAACCGAGCGTGGTATACATGGCCGCGTATGGCTGGCGCTGCAGGTGGCCGAAGCAGTGCCAGTTATGGGCCCGGTATCGATCCATCGGCAACAGATCCCAAGCAATGCCCGGCATTTCGTTATCCAGGTCGCGCAGCAAGGGGGCCGTCGGCGTGGTGTGACAGAGCCTGCCGTTATCACGATACCAGAGATCGGGAATTCTGCTGAAATTCGGCGTCTGCGATTTCAACGCTTCCAACAACGCCTGCAATGTGGACAGTCCTTCGCCGTTGCATACAAAATCGATTTTCTCCTCCTGCAATGTGCGCTCCGCGAGCGCGGCCACATGGCCCCCGACCATCAGCACGGGCAATTCCGGGGCCGCCTCTTTGAGAAGAGTGCACACCTGGCCCGCTGAGGTCATGTTCTGCGTGGAGGCTGACGGCTGGTGCCCGTACACCACCATCGCTACCAGGCGGGGACGCATCTCGATAAGGCGTTTGGCAGCTTCCTCGGGGGTGAGGTTCTCCGCCTCGGCGTCCAGAATGGCCACGGAATAGCCTTTTTTGCGTATGAAAGTGGCCATCAATCCAGCCCAGACCGGCGGCTCGATAGCGCTCAGGTCCTTGCTGAGCCCTTGATAGACCCGTTTCTTGCTATTGGGATTAATGAGGACAAGATCAATTTGGTTCGACAAGCTCATTTACGCGACCCTTTGGAGATCCACAACAAGATCGAAATATATCACGCAGCGCGCATGGCGCGCACTACTTTTTTCCCTCGGGCAGATTATTGAGCAACTCGCAGAGTTGCAGGATCTTCTCACGTTTCAGGCTGGGATAATTGCCGATGTAGCAGCCGTAAAAATGGACATGGTTCACGTTGGGGTATTTTTCACACTCTTCATTGCCAAGGACACGCCTGAGGTACGGCTGGCGCAGTTGGTTGCCACCGCCCGACAAGCCGCGGCGGAATTCCACCCGATGCTGCCGCAGCCCGGCGCTGACCTTGTCCCACAACACGGCATCGGGATGTTTCAGCACCAGCGTAAACGCATAGTTGCAGGCGCCTTCGCGCTCGAAATCCGTCTGGTATTTGTCGGGATCGAGATTGTCCAGGAACAACTTCAGATTCTCCGCGCGAATCTTGTTGTTGCCGTCCAGCCGCTTCAATTGCGAGCGGCCGATCACGGCACCGATTTCCGTGGGCCGCATATTGTAGCCGGGATAGGCAAAAATGAAATCAGGCATGAGGTCCGGGCGTTGCTGGTAATAGGAGCGTTTCAACTCCTCGGAGGTGGCTTCCCGCACCATGCCGTGGGAGCGCAGCATCCGCAACATTTCGTAGAGGTTGAAGTCGTTGGTGGAAATCATGCCGCCCTCGATGGTGCTCATGTGGTGGGCATAGTAGAACGAGAAGTTCGACATGAGCCCGAATGTGCCCAGCTTGCGTCCGTGGAACGTGCCGCCATAGGATTCACACGCGTCTTCAATGAGAGGGATGTTGCGGGCGGCCAGTTCATCGAGCAGCCGTTGAGTCAAGCCGTTGTAACCCAGGATGTGTGTCAGAAACACAGCCTTGGTCTCGGAAGTCAATTCTCCCAAGACCTGCTCGTCATCCATGGCGAAATTGCGGGGATTGATATCGACAAACACGGGCTCAAAGCCGCATTGGATGACGGATGCGATGTCCGAGACCCACGTGAGAGGCGGGACGATGATCTCCCCCAGACCGCAGGTCTCGCGAAGCGCTGTAATGGTCAGCAGGTTGGCCGACGCGCCGGAATTGACATAGACACTGTGTTTGACACCGAGCCACTCCGACCACTCCTGCTCGAACGCCTGGACTTGTCTGGAGTGCGTCAGAATCGGATCGTCCTGCTTCAGGAACTCGATCACGGCATCCAAATCCGCGCGGGCGATGTTGTTCTCCATCAATGGCCAGTCCAGATTCATGTTCAAAATGGCCCCTTGAATTCGATAATTTCTGGTGACTCTTCGTGCGGTGGTTCCCACGGCGTAGCATCCGGGCGAACGAGCCGAAACGCCGTCGCGGCGACCGTCTGTGCATTGGCGTAGAACAGGTTCTCCAGGTTCTTCGTGGTCGGGCAGGGGACTGCCGCGTACCCTTGCCGAGCGACCCGAATGTCCGCTTGTCCCTGCATACGCTCCACGACCTGGGTGATGATTTCTGCCGTCATGCCGCAGAACAGCCACGCGGTGTCCACCACCACCAGCCGGCGAGTTTTGCGGACGGATTCGATGATCGTATCCACATCGAGCGGGCTCAGCGTCACGGGATCGATGACTTCAGCACCAATGCCGACGCCCGCCAACTTATGCGCCGCCCGCACGCATTCGACCGCCATGTAGGAGATACCCACGAGTGTGACGTGGGCGCCTTCTACCAGGACGCGCGCCTTGCCCAGCGGCACGGTATAGGGTTCCTCGGGCACGATTCCCTTGCAAAGATGCGCCATGCGGTGCTCGACAAACACGACCGGATTATCATCGCGGATGCTCGCGGCCAGACAACCTTTGGCATCGTAGGGCGTGCTCGGCGCGACGACCTTCAAGCCCGGGATGTGCGCTGACAGCGAGTGCAACCCCTGGGAATGCTGCGCTCCCTGGCCCCAGCTACGACCGATGACGGTGCGAATTGTGAGCGGGACCTTCACGGTGCCGCCAAACATATAGCGGCTCTTGGCGGCGATGTTGACAATCTGGTTCATGGCCAGCAGCATGAAATCCATGCGAATGTGCGTATGGATCGGGCGCAGACCGGCCAGCGCCATGCCGATGGCGACGCCCGTCATCCCATCTTCGGACAACGGCGTATCCATGACTCGACCGTGCCCGAATCGCTGGACGAGACCTTTCGTGGTGCCGACGAAACCCTTGAAGTCGTCCACGCCCTGGCCAATCACGATGACACTTGGATCCCGCTCCATTTCCTGGGCAGTGGCCTCGCAAATCGCCTGCGCGTAGGTGATTGCTCGAGTCATGCGAACACGTCCAGGAAGAGTTCTCCTGGCTCGGGGAACGGACTGGCTTCGGCGAACGCGAACGCCTCGGCGATCTCGGTTGCGACTTCCTTCTCGATGCGCGCGCGAACATCCGGTGCGATCATCTGGCCGATGCGTTTGACCTGATCTCCCTCGACCCACGGTCGCGCCTCCTCGTAGGAGCGGTAGCCCGCTTGATAATCGTCGGCAGGACCCACGTGTTCTTTCCAGCGATACGTCATGCATTCGAAGAATCGCGGTCCGTCCGCGCCGGCGCGAAGGTCGGCGGCTGCTTTCGTGACGCGATCATGAATCGCCAGCACGTCGTTGTCCGGGATGCGTTCGGCCGGCATTCCGTAGACCCCGGCGCGTTTGTAAATATCGGTTGCCGACTGGCGGGCTTCCTGACGCGAATGAATCGCGTAGGAATTGTTTTCGCAGATGAAGATGATGGGCAGCTTCTTGAGCGCCGCAAAGTTCATGCTCTCGTGGAACGCGCCTTCCTCGATCGCACCATCACCGAAGAAGCTGGCCACGAGCTTGTCCGAGCGCTGCAGCTTCAGCGCGAAGGCGAAGCCAACAGCTTGGGGAATCGTCGTGCCGACCACGGCCGACCCGCCCATGATCCCTGCGGCGACATCCACCAGGTGCATCGAACCGCCTTTACCCTTCGCGCAACCGGTCGCTTTGCCGTAGAGTTCGGCAATCATCTTCTTCGGGTCGCCGCCCTTGGCGAGGTACAGTGCGTGGTTACGATAGGTGCCAAACACGATGTCGTCGGCGCGTAAGGCTTCGCAGACGCCGACCGACACGGCTTCCTGTCCGATGGACAGGTGGACCGGGCTCTTGACCTTGTCCGTCGGGTACACCCGCACGATTTCCTCTTCGATCCGGCGGATTTGGTATAGCGACCGATAAATTCTCTCGTGAAGCTTGCTCATCTCAGGTCTCGATACGGGCTCGCTGGGCAGCGACGTGCGCCTCCCGCCGCCAGTAGGCCAACAGATCGCTTAGGCTTTGGTCAAACGGAATTTCAGGTTTCCAACCCGTGGCCTTGATAAACTTCTCGACGCTGGGAACCTGAAGCGTTACGTCCGCGGGACGCAAGAGATTGGGGTCGCAACGAGTGTGGATTCTCACCTTCGCGAGGGCGACCAGCTTTTCCAGGAATTGCCCCACGGTCATGGTCGTCGTGCCGCCGATATTGTAGATCTCGCCGGGCTCACACCAGACAATGGCGTCCCAATAGGCGCGCATGGCGTCGCGCACGTCGATGAGGGTACGAACACTCTCGAGGTTGCCGTGCGCGACTTCGTTCTCCTGCAATCCCTGCTCAATCCACGCAACCTGCCTGGCAAAACTTGTGGCAAACAGATCGGTGCGGCGCGGGTTCAGGTACGCGAACATGCGGGTGCGGATGATCCGCATCTGATAGCTCATCCAGTACGAGCCGCCGAGAAGGTCTTGGGCGACTTTGGAGACGGCGTAGGGACTGGCGGGCCGGATTGGGCAATCTTCCATGATCGGCACGTATTTCGGATCGACTTGGCCATAGACTTCCGACGTGCTGCAGAGTTGGATGATCGGCTCCAGCCGGGCGAGCCGAACGGCTTCGAACAGGTTGGAGGTGCCGAGAATATTGTTGGCGAGAACCGCGTGCGGCGTGATGAACGACGCGCGGACGTTAGCGTGGGCTGCGAGATGAAAAATGGCGTCCGGCTTAACCTTGTCCATGACCGCGAGGACCGAACTCAAATCCATCAAATCCGCTTCGTGGACGTGCACCCTGTCGCGGATGGCCGCGAGGTTGTCGGAGGTGGTCGTGCTGTGCCAGCGAGAGAGGCCATGCACCTCCACTTCGGGGTGGTTCTGGACGATATGCTCGGCGAGGTAGCTGCCCCCGGAACCGGTCATCCCGGTGATGAGCACACGCTGGAAAGTACGGGGTTTATCCACGGTCGGAGGTGGGCGCGGTGGATCCGAGTTGCGTCAGTTCCTTGAAGGCGCCGATGTCCTGTTTGGCGCGGTCGGCTTCAGCAGCCGAAAAATCCTCGCCGGGATCGTAATGAATGACCTGGCTGCCATTGAATTCGAAGCGAAACGGAACCAGCAGGAGCTTATTAAGGGTTTCGCGCACCTTGTCCTGTCGTTCCCGCGGGACGAACAACAGCATGAAGCCGCCGCCGCCTGCGCCGGTCAACTTGCCACCGAGAGCCCCGGCGGCCTGCGCGGCCTCGTAAATGGTGTCCACCTCGGGGTTGGTCACCTGGGGACTCAAGCTGCGTTTAGCCTGCCACGCCTCATGCAGGAGGTGTCCGAACCCGGTCAAGTCATGTCCACTATTGAGAAGGGTGACGCATTCATCCACGAGATCGTACATGATGCGAAGCTGTCGTTTCTTCGAGTCAATGTCGGCCACGTAACTCTTGGCCACGTCCGACGCCGTCCGTTTGATGCCTGTGTAAAAGAGCATCAACTGGTCGTTGAGTTGGTGGAGGCGGTCGCGGGGCAGGGTCATGGGCTGCACCGTGATCTCGCCGTTCGGCTGGAACGTAATGTGGTTGAATCCGCCGTGAGCGGCCTGCACTTGATCCTGTGAGCCGACCGTCTCCTTCAGGATATCCTGTTCGAGATGGATGCTCTCGGCGGCCAATTGCTGTTTGCTCGCCATTTGTCCCTGCAGGGCGTGCAACGCCTGCAGCAAGCCGACCGTGAATGCGGAACTCGTGCCCATGCCGCTCCGCGCGGGCAGATCGCCATCGTGGTGAATCTCGACCCCGGAGGTGACGTTCATGAACCGCAGAACTTCACGTGCGGCGGGGTGCTTGATGTCGTCGAGGCCTCCGACCATCTCAATGTATGAATAGACGAGCCGATGCTTGTGTTCGAAGAACGGCGGCAAGTGCCGGCAGGTGAGATAACAGTATTTGTCGATGCTCGTCGCCAACACGGCGCCTCCGTGCTGGCGGTACCACGCCGGGTAGTCGGTGCCACCTCCAAAAAAGGAGATGCGAAACGGTGTTCGGCTAAGGATCATGGAAGAACCTGTTGGGCCACAGCATACGATTCGGGCGTTCCAATATCGAGGAATTTCCCCGCGGTGCGAAAGGCATGGAGCCCCCGCCCAATCCAAGCGGGAAAGACCTCGCGTTCGATGGAGACGGCACGTCCCGAAGGGATGCCCTCCAGAACGGCGCGCTGGAGCATGTAAATGCCGGCACTCATCCACCCTGCGGCGCGGGCGGTTCCTTTCTCGACAAAGCTGGTGATGGCGCCCGTGTTGTCAAACGTCACGCGCCCGCCGTCGCGGGTTTTCGGTACCTCGATGACCACGAGTGTGGCATTTGCGCCGCTCCGACGATGTGACTCGAACAGGGCACTCAAGTTAACTTCGCAGTAGGAGTCTCCATTCATCACGAGGACGGTATCGGAATTGATCACGGACAGGGCCTGACGCAGGGCGCCTGCGGTGCCTAGGGGCGCAGGCTCGGGAGAATAGGTGATCCCGAGACCGCGATAGCTGGCGCCGACCAGTTCGGCGACTTGCTCGGCCTTGTATCCCGTGCACAGGATGACGCGCTGGAGACCGGCCTCGGCGAGTTGGTCCAGAAGCCGAAACACGAAAGGCCGACCCGCCACCGGGGCGACGACCTTCTGATGGTCCGGCAGCAGCGAACGCAGGCGCGTTCCAAGCCCCCCGACCAGGATCACCGCCGGGATATTTCCGAGGCGGTCAGGCATTTTTCAACGGGGAATGCCGCAGCATCCGATAGCCCTTGATCAATTCCTGAATCCCGTCGTCCAGCGAGCGGCGCGCCTCGAAACCCGCTTCACGGAGGCGCTGGTTGGAGACGATGTAGTTTCGCTTGTCGGGATCCTGCCCGAACTCGGCAAAGTGGATGAAGAAATCGGGGACGTATTGCTTGATCTTCAGCGCCAACTCTTCCTTGGAGAGATTGGCGGCGTCCAAGCCGCAGTTATACGGGCGACCGGCCATCTGGCTGGCGTGGTCGATGCAATGGAGGAACGCATCCGCCACGTCGCGGATATGCACGTAGTTGCGCTTAAAATGCTTTTCGAAGATGACCATGTAGCGATCGGTGACCGCGGCGTACACGAAGTGGTTGACGAGCAGATCGAGCCGCATGCGGGGGGACATGCCAAAGACGGTGGCCAATCGCAGGCTGATGGCGTTCGGGCTGTCGAGCAGTACCCTTTCCGCATCGACCTTGGTCTGGCCGTATAACGAGATGGGCTCCAAGGGGGTTTCCTCGGTGCAATACAGGTCGCCGGTCTTCGTACCGTAGCCGCTGTTTGTCGTCGGATATACGACGAGTTGTTCCTTGCTGCGGATTCGGTTGAGCAGCTTGATGGCATCGACGTTGACCGAGCGCGCCGAGATCGGGTCGCGGTTGCAGGCTGGAGCGCCGACAATGCAGGCGAGCGGGATCAACACGTCAGCCTTCTGGATGAGCGGGGCCATCACCCGTTCGTCGCGGACGTCCCCAGCGATGAAATCGAAGGCGGGCTGGGCGCAAAGGTGGAACAGCGACATTTGTTGGTGGAGAAGTGAGTCGATCACGGTGACCTGATGCCCCGCCGCCAGCAGGTGTTCGCAAAGGACGGAGCCTAAAAATCCAGCGCCGCCGGTGACAAGAATCCTTTTCGCCATGTGATTTCGATTCCTTGATTTGCTGTAAGTAGTCGGATGTGTCGGAGGCACATTCTAATTGGAATCGTGGTACTGTCCATCGGATTCTGCGGGAAGGGAAAGCTTGCATTCCCCTGAAGAGCCCGCTACTGTGCCGTCCCGCGTGAGTCCCAAGCCGATCATGAATTCACCACCACCGCCGCCGCCAAGCAAACCCAAGCGCATCCTGGCAGGCGTCCTCCTCGGCCTTCTTCTCATCCAAGTGCTTTCGTTCTACTTCGGGCTGATGATACCCGTGAATCATATCATGCTGCTTTGGAACAAGACCGTTGAGGAGCGTCGCACGATCCTGAACCAGCCAGGGGGCGTCATCAAGGGTATTGGCGATCGTCTTCCCCTGACGGCACGTGTCTACCTGATGGATCCGGTCGCGGTCACCCATAAGAACACGCTCTATTATTTTTACCCGCGTGAGGTGTCGATCACGATGACCGATGCGTGCTACGAAGGCGGCTACGACACATGGAATGAGCGACCATCAAGCGAGTGGCTGGTCGCCCATCATTTCACATACGTGCTCGATTACAAGCAAGGTACGTTGACGGCTGTCCAACCAGACCGTCCGCCGCACAATGACACTCCCTGATTACATCTCGGTCGGCTTCGCGGTCCTGGTCATTCTGGCCGCGGGGATGACCGTATTCTACGGGCTGGAACATGAGCCGGAGAATTACTTTCGGCTCGAACGCCTTGCCTACTGCTGGCCGCTGGGAATGGCGGCGCTTGGCATGCCGATGTTTCTGCTGTCCTTGTCCGGGTACAAGCTCAACGTCCTGGTGGTTGTCGGAGGCGTTGCCGCGGCCGCGGCGATTGTGTTTGGGTTGCGGCGTGCTCCGGTCCTGGAGTTCTGGCGTTGCCGCTGCAAATACAATCTGCCACGGGAGCCGTTGACGGACTTCGAATGGATGCTGATCTTGATCATTGCGGCTTGTTTGGGGGCGCGCATCGTGGCGAGTTCGCTGACACCGATGCACGATTGGGACGGCGTATGCACGTGGGGCATCAAGGCGAAGATTCTCTTCTTCGGTTCGTTGAAGTCGTCCCTGAGATACTTCCAACTTGCGGAGTTCCGGTGCACGAACCAGAACTACCCACTGTTGTGGCCGCTCATGTATTCGTGGGTCTGCACGGTGTTGGGACGCTGGGACGACCTGGCCATGATCGCCGTGGTCAATCCCCTGAATTTACTGACGTTCGTCGGGCTGCTGTACGTTACGCTCCGAAAATCGAATTCCCGCGTGATCGCGCTGCTGATCGCGTCGCTGGCAGCCTCGTTACCCACGACGATCCACTACACGGTGTGTGCGCAGGCGGATATTCCCTTGATGTTGCTCAGCGGGGCCTCCGTATTCTGTTTGTTTGACTGGGTGCAACATCGTCGACGAGGCTCGATATTGCTGGCGGCGGTGCTGATGGGCGGGGCGATGTTCACGAAGGAGGAAGGACGTCTCGCATTCGTCACGCAATGCGGGGGGACAGCCCTGGTCATCCTGACACTGTGGAAGTCAAAGGAACGCCGGAAGGTACTCGGCCAGTGGGTGGCGTTCGTTCTGATCGCCGGCCTCTGGGTGTTGCCGTGGCTGTTGTTCCGGCGTACGATCCCCGTGTGGGAACAGTACTTCGGCCCACTCGGTCTGTCCACGTTGCGGTGGGGACAGATCCCGAATCTTTGGCGGGTCATGCTTTACGGTGCACTGGGCTTTTATAACGGCGTCGGGCTTCCGAAGTGGGTTTTTCTCTGGCCGATCGCAGTCTTGTTCATGCTCGTCTCGAAAGCGCCGCGCCAGGCTCCTTGGAATTATGTGATGGCCATCCTCCTACTCCATGTTGTCGGGCTCTCGGTTGTCTATCTCTGCTCGAATTTGCGACTCGCACCCGGCGAGAATGAGTTTGCCTATGAACGGAACGTCCTCATCATGTTGCCACCCGTTTGGCTGGTGTTGGCGCAATGCGCGGATGAATGGTGGGCGATTTGGAAACGTCCGCCAGCGGCAGACTCGGCGGCACGACGGACGGCGTAACCGCTGAGAGCTTGGCGGTGTCGACGCCGCAGGTGCGGGCATGGTCAATCTCTTTTCGGTACGGAAAGGTTGCCCTTTCCAAGGATGGCTGCTGCGCTACAAGAGCGTGCAGTCCGGTGAGCCGGCATGGATTCGCCTTGGAAAGATTCACGCTAACGATGATTCCTCCTCTCTGGTTGCTGTTGGCGAAGTGCGTGGACGACTGGTGGGGCGTGTGGAAAACCCGGCCACTTAGCTCTGAGAATCTGGCTGCGCTTCGTACAGGATGCGCACAATCTCCACCGCCAAATCGAGCCCGAACATCTGGCGCGATCCGCCGCGGATGCCTTCCACGAACGTCTGTACGGCACGCGTCAGCGGCAACTCATGGGGTACGAGAAAAGGGGTGCCGGTAGCGTTCGCGAGTTTGTGCGGAGCCAGATCATCAAACACGAGCCGGCCGCCGACGAATTCCACCGCGAAGCGCCGCACCTTCTCGCGCTTCACGTTACTGACCCGGATGGTGGCTGTGACATCGTCCGGGAAGACCAACGCCAACTCGTACGACCCACCAATACCATCTTTCTGCGGGAGAACATCTGCGTGGGTGAGTTCCATGCGTACCGGGCTTGTGCCGAGGAGATCGAGGCACAGCGATATGTCGTGCGGGCCGTAGTCCCACAGGGCAGTATAATTCGGGCGGAAGGGTCCGTGGTTGCCGCCTTCGGATTGAATTGAGCGGATGGGCCCGAGCTGCGAACTCAATCGCTTCAGTTCACGATACGCGGGGTGGAACAAATACGTGTGATCGACCAGAACAGGCGTCGGGTACTGCCGCAGCAACTGCTGAAGGTCGAGCGCTTCCCGCAAATCGAGGGTTAACGGCTTTTCGACCATCGACGGCAGGTGCGCGTGAATCATTGTCCCGAGGATCTCGGCGTGGGTGTCCGGCGGGGTGGCGATAATCACCCCGTCGCAGAGATCGTTGCCCACGAGATCGTGCCAGTCACGCAGAATTGTACAAGGGGAGTCGACGAGACCGCGGCTGTCGGGATGGCGGCTGCAAAGCGCCGAGAGAGTGACGCCGTCGAGCCTGCGGATGGTACGGATGAAGTTCTTTCCCCAACGACCTGCGCCGATGAGTCCCAGCCGGATCACCGCTTCTGGGCTACTGCTCACCGGTGTAGACCGAGTTCGACCACGCTAGGAATCTTTTGAGGCCTTCCTTCAGGGCCACGCGTGGACGGAAATCCAACTGCAACGACGCTTTCCTGATATCCGGGCAGCGGCGATTCGGCTCGTCGGCGGGATAACTGTCGGGGTAGGTGATCGTGGCAATCTCCAGCGAACGACCCAGCACTTTCCCAATCTCGCGGGCCAGATGCAGCATCGAGATCTCGGGCTTTGGATTGCCGATGTTGTACGGTTCGCCCGGCACGCCGTGCACGAGCACTTTGAGAAACCCGGCGATGGCATCGGTGATATAGCAAAACGTGCGGGTCTGGTTGCCGGAGCCGTAGATGTGGAGGGGTTTGTTGCCCTTGATGCGGCTGGCGAAGTTCGGCAGCACGCGGTAATCGGTCTCCTGCATCCCCGGTCCATAAATGTTGAAGGGACGGACCATGTTCGTCTCGACCCCGAACTTTGTGTGATAGATGCGACACAAGGTCTCGCCGAGCCGCTTGCTTTCGTCGTAACAGGCGCGCGCGCCGAGGCAGGAGACGTTGCCGTTGTAGCTTTCAGGCGTGGGCACGAAGTGCTGGTCGGGGTCGCCGTAGATTTCGCTGCTACTGAAGAACAGGAGGCGCGCCTTGTGTTTGCGCGCCAGTTCGAGCATGTGGCGCGTGCCGGTGACGGCGACGTCGAGGGTTTCGAGCGGGTAGGCGCGGTAGTAATACGGACTGGCAATGCCCGCGGCGTGCAGGATGAAATGCAACGGCTTCTTGACGCGGATCGGCTCGATGACGTTGTGCTTGAGGAACGTGACGCCGTCCTTGTCGCGCACGTCCTTGCCGAGCGCGCCTGCCGTGATGAGATTGTCGGTGGCGATGACTTTGCAGGGATGTTTCAGGCGCTTCCGATTCAAATACGCGAATGTTTCCGCGAGATAACGGCCGAGGAATCCGCGGGCGCCCGTGAGGAGGATGGTTTTGCCGGCAAACGCGTTCGCCGTGTCGCCGAGGAGGTCGGCGATTTCAGCAATGTCGCTGGGAAGAAGGTATGCGTTCATGGTTAGACGGTGCGTACAGTTGGGACGGGAATGATAAACACGCCGCCTTTCCGCCGAAACTCGGCGTGCTTGGCGATGATGGGATCGGCAAAGTTCCAGGCGAGAATCACCAGGCAGTCCGGATTGCGCTTGTCGATTTCCGAGGACGGAACGACCGGGATGTGGAAGGCCGGCGAGTAAAGTCCCTGTTTGAGTGGACTGTCGTCCACGATGAAGTCCACGAACTCCGGTCCGATCCCAAAATGCAGCATTAACGTTGTGGCCTTGGCGGGCGCGCCGAAGGCCGCGATGCGTTTGCCTTCACCTTTGAGCCTCTTCAGCAACGCGTTCAGGTCATCGCGCAGTTTATTGATCTTGGCGGAAAAGCCTCTCAGTGTCGCTGCTTTATCGAGACCGAGAGTTTCCTCGCGCTTGATGAACTCTGCGACCGACGGCTCGACAGGGTGCGGTCCACGCGCGAGTTGCGCCATCGCGCGCAACGAGCCGCCGTGGGTGTCCACGGATTGCGCGGCGATCAACTCCATGCCGTTGGCTTTGAAGAAGGCGCGCAGCGGTTTGACTGAGTGATAGCAGAGATGCTCGTGGTAGATCGTGTCGAACAGTGTCTTCTCATAAACGTCCACGAGGTAGGAAACTTCGAACACGAACACACCGCTCGGTTTGAGCAGCGTGCGGATGCCCTTGACGATGTCGTGCAGATCATCGGCATGCGCGAAGACATTGTTTGCGACGATCAGATCGGCCTGACCGTGTCGCGCCTTGATCGTTTCGGCCAGCTTGGACGTGAAAAATGCGGGGATCGTTTCGATTCCCTTCTTCGTTGCCTCGGTCGCGATAGCTGTGGCGGGGTCGATGCCGAGCACTTTCAGGCCGGCTTCCTTGAAAAACCGCAGCAACGTACCGTCATTGCTGCCGATCTCGACCACGAATGCGTCCTTGCCGGGCTTGAATTTCTGGATCAGGTCGGCGGCGTAATTCTTGAAGTGTTTCACGAACACGGGTGACGTGCCGGAAACATAGACGTAATTTTTGAAAAGGACCGAGGGATCGACGACGTCGAGAAGCTGCACGTGCGCGCAGTCTTTGCAGAAGAACACGTCCAGCGGGAAGCGCTCCTCATTTTTGTCGAGGTCGGCGGCCGTGATGAACGCGTTCGCGGGCGGTGTGGGCGTGAGCGACAGCACCAACTCGAGGTTCCGCGAGTGGCAGAGTCGGCACGTCGCGCGGCGGATGCAGGGCTGGCTCATGCGGATGGCGTGTAGGAAGTGACGACGTCCACGCGGACGACGTCCGCCTCGTAAACCTCTTGCGCGCGCGAGTTGCGTCCGAGGCAGACGAAAGCGGTGTCCTCGGGGAAGCACATCGCATGTTCGACCATCGGCGGCGTGAAAAAAATCTGTCCCGTCTTCACTTTTACGTGTTGGGGCGGTTGCTGGCTGCCAACCGGGCGAAAATAATAGTCGATTGACCCCGAGAGTACGTAGCAATAGTGCCAATCGGTCTTGTGATAGTGGTTCGCGCGAATGGAGCCCGTCTTCGAGGTGATGAGGACGGCGCTTTTCATCTCCTCATCCGCCAACGGCAGGATCGAGCCGCGCGGGTCGGTGAACGGCTTGGTCATCGGGACGATGGGGTCGTCCAGAAACCGCTTATTGTCACTGAGCTTGCTGTTCAACATCGGGAAACCCCGGAGGGACGGGCCTGCCGGCCCCGCCGTTTCGGCGCGTAGTTTCATTCAGGCGCTCGCCGCTGTCAACGCGATTTATTTCCAAGCTTGCATTCCCCGGGGAATCCTTCTAGTTAAGGCCGCGACGCCATGACCAAGGTCACGATCCTCGTCCCCGCCTACAACGAAGAAAAAACCATCATCCAGGTCCTGCAACGGGTGAATGAACAGGTGGTGCCGGGAGTTTCCTTCGAGATTATCGTGGTTGACGACGGTTCGAACGACGCGACGGTCACACTCTTGGAGCAAAACCCGAAACTTTACACGCGGCTCGTCAAGATGCCGAGCAACGGCGGCAAAGGCGCTGCGGTCAAGGTCGGGTTGGCGGCCGCGACCGGCGAATACATCCTGTTTCAGGACGCCGACTTGGAGTACGACCCGGCGGATTACGCAAAGTTGCTGATGCCGGTGACGCGGTTTTCCGCCGACATTATCATGGGCAGCCGGATCGCCGCGCCGCCGTGCACGCGCGTGGCGTATTTCTGGCACAAGATCGGCAATCGGTTTATCACCCTGTTGTTTAACGTGATCAACAACACGACGTTTACGGACATTTACACGTGTTACCTGATCTTCCGGCGCTCGCTGGTAAAGCCCGAAGAACTAAAAACGGTGGGGTGGGAACAGCAGGCCGAGATCCTGACGTTGGCCGTTAAGCGAAGCAAGGTGTATTACGAGGTTCCCATCTGCTACTACGGGCGTACGTACGAAGAAGGGAAAAAAATCCGTGCCCACCACATGGCGGCGGTGCTCGCCACGATTATTTCGCGGGGCCTGTTTGCCCGGTAACGGGCAAGGAATACACGAACAAGATGGCGCCAATCCGCGCCACCGGTGTATGGGATGCCCGGAGCCAGTCGTACGGGGGCGACATCAGGTGCGTCGCCGACACCACCAGATAGCCGTCGGAAAGCGTGCGCACTTCCGCCGCCTTGACGCGCTCGTTCGGGATCTGCAGGTGCTCGATCGCGACGCCGGTGCCGAAGTAGTCGAGATAGACGTGGGCGACGTGGTTCTTCTCCATCCATGCCTTCAATCGTTTGCCGCCCTGACCCCAGTCGAAATTGGAATCCAGAAGATAGTCCTGGCCATGGGCGGGGCCGCCCGCGAGTTCATTGAAATAGGCCAGGTAATCGTCACGGGCCGCGAATGCCGCCACCGCCAGCCAGGCTGCGAGAAGCCAGCCCGCGAACCGAGTCAGCAGCCTGGCCCGGCCGTATTCGATTCCGGCCACAACGGCGAGCAACGGGTAGATGGGCAGAATGTGGCGGATGCCGATGTCGGCCTTGCTGGAGATGGCACACGCCAGGTAGACAACGGCGGCAATCAACGGGGTGGCTTCGGCGAAGCTCCACTGGCGTATTCGCCGCAGCGCCATCACGACGGCGGAAGCGAGCAGCAGCAACAGCGCGACCGGTGTTTTGACGAGGATGGCGACGGGATAGTAGTACCACCAGCCTGTCCTTGACCATTGGCCCAGCAAGTACGAGTCGTGGCCACCGAACACATGCGTCAACATGATCGTGAATCCCTTGAAAAAATCCCGCGGAATCAACAACCACCTCAGGTTGGTGAACCACGACGGTATTTCGAGCCGATGCGCATCTTCGACCGGGAGAGCCGGCGGCGGCGACCAGTGCGGAAAGTAGAGCAGCAGGACTGTTCCCCAGACCACGACGGCGAACAGGCAAAGATTGGCGAAGATTCTTCGCGCCGGCTTTTCACCGGCTGAGCGCCACAGTCGCCACCAGGCGACCGCCGCGAGCAGGCCAAAGATGGGGATGAGAATGATGGCGGTGTACTTGGTGAGCAGCGCGCCGCCGAAAGTGAGCCCCGCCGACAATGCCGTTCGTGGTCGGGGCGATTCCAGAAAGCGGGAGAACGTCCAGACCGCCAACGGCAACATCAGCGCGATACCGGGGTCGGTGATGATCAAGTGTCCATAAGCGAGGGCTAGAGGATTGAAGGACCAGGCCATCAACGCGAGGAGTCCGCCGCCCAGGTTGCTGAGGGATTTGGCCCAGAGGAACACAAGGACACCGGTGGCTAGGGTGACCAGAGCCTGCATGAATCGACCCCAGAAGAGCAGATCGTCCGGATTGTTTTGGCCGCCATAGACCAGGTCGCGGCCAAAGAGTTGGGCTTCGTTGGCGGGGTAATGATAGAAGGGCGGTAGCGCGGGCGCGAGTTTCTCGCCCGGATCTGGCGCGTACGTCCACGTAACGGCCAGATCCGAGAAGAATGTTCCGTGGAAGTAGACGGCCTCGTCCGTCGGCGATTTCACGTTGAGGTACAGCAGGGGCAACGCGCTCCAGAGTTGCATCAGCGGTGGGTGCTCGGGGTTGAGATAGTAGCGGTGGCCCTGCCAGTAGGAGTAGCCTGCGCCCAGAAAGACGGTTTCGTCCGAGGTGGCGGTATCGTTGCGCATCGGCGGCCACATCAAGCCGAGGGTGATGCCGAGCACCAGCGCGACGGCGACCCATGGGAGGCGGCGACGAATCATGGGGTCTTGGTAGGCGAAGCCGGCGGGCGAGTCGAGATTTTTCGTGATTTTTGCGGGGAACGGCCTTACAAAGTGCGGTCTAATGAAAATCGTTGTCGCATACTCCGGCGGACTGGACACCTCGGTCATCTTGCACTGGCTGAAGGAAACTTATCGGTGCGAGGTGGTCGCGTTCTGCGCCGACATCGGGCAGGAAGAGGAACTCAAGGGTCTCGACAAGAAAGCGAAGGCCACGGGCGCGAGCGAGTATTACGCGCTGGATCTCGTGGAGGAATTCGCGCGCGATTTCGTTTTTCCGATAATCCAAGCGAGCGCGATTTACGAGAACCAGTATTACCTCGGCACGAGCATCGCGCGTCCGCTCATCGCCAAGGCGCAAGTCGACGTCGCGCGCAAGGAGCATGCCGACACCGTGGCGCACGGCGCGACGGGGAAGGGCAACGACCAGTGTCGATTTGAACTGACGTATGCCGCGCTTGCGCCGGATTTGAAAATCATCGCGCCGTGGCGCTTGCCGGAATATCACAACCGATTCAAAGGCCGCGCCGAGATGCTCGCGTATTGCGCCGAGAATGGCATTAAGGTCGAGGCCAGCGCCAAGAAACCGTACTCGATGGACCGCAATCTCCTGCACATTTCGTTTGAATCCGGCATCCTTGAAGATCCGTGGGCCGAGCCGCCGAAAGACATGTTCAAACTCACTGTGTCGCCCGAGGACGCGCCGAACAAGGCCGAGTACGTGGAACTCGATTTCGAGTTGGGCAACTGCGTGGCGGTGGACGGCAAGAAGTTGTCGCCCGCCAACGTCCTGCGCACGCTCAACAAACTCGGCGGCAAACACGGTGTCGGGCGTGTCGATCTCGTCGAGAACCGGTTCGTCGGCATGAAATCGCGGGGTGTGTACGAGACGCCCGGCGGCACGATCCTGCATTTCGCGCATCGGCAGATGGAAACGCTGACGATGGACCGCGAGGTCATGCACCTGCGCGACTCACTGATCCCGCGCTACGCGGAGCTGGTGTATTATGGATTCTGGTTCAGCCCCGAGCGGGAAGCGCTGCAGGCCTTCGTCACGGAGAGCCAGAAGAACGTTACGGGAACGGTGCGATTGAAGCTGTACAAAGGCAACGTCATCACCGCCGGCCGCAAGTCGCCCGTGTCTCTCTACAATCCATACGTCGCCACCATGGAAGCCGACAAAGGCGCGTACAACCAGACCGACGCCACCGGTTTCATCCGCTTGAATGCGCTGCGATTGCGAACACGAGCGAGCGTGTTGAAGAAGAAGAAATAGATACCGAGTTCCACAGGTGTTCAATTCTCCGAATGCGAGAGCTTCTGGAAAGACTAGAAAATGAGATGCGCCACCAGTTTGAAGTGGTGCGAGCCAAATTTGAGAATAGCGGAAACAAAGGGCGAATGCGGAAGCGATCGTGCGAGATTTTCTCCGTGAATATCTGCCCAGACGGTATGGTGTTGGTCACGGTGAAATCATAGATTCAAAAGACGGTCGCTCCGCACAAACCGACATTGTGATTGTCACAGACGAGCATCCATTCACTTTCACTGCTGACCAACCAGGCCTCTTCTTCGTTGAAGGTGTTTTTGCACTGGGCGAAGTGAAATCTGTGCTGACTTCCCAAGAGCTGGAAAGGACTATCGCGAATGCGCTAAAATTTCGTGAGCTTAAATGTGATCCACCAGGAATGACGATACTTTTGAGTATGAATGAATCGGATCACAAACGGTTTGTTGGCAACCCTCCATATTTTCTCTTTGCGTTTGACACGCAGATGGCAAAGGAAACTGTTCGGCAACGTTTGGTTGGGCAAGGCACACGTTCCATTGACGCGGTCTTCATCCTGAATAGAGGGGCGATTGTGGATTGCGGCGATGGGAAAGGGTGTCTGCAGCTTGCACAGACTGACGGCACGAAGGTACAAGGTTGGAATCACGTCCCAGGCTCGAATGTTCTTGCTCATTTATTGCTTTGGCTTTCATTAATACCTGAAGTGCGTCACGGCGAAAGCATTTCGTCCAAATACCTTTTAGCTGCGTCAAGAGCTTGAGATTCCGTTTCGCACAACTATCATCCGGTAAGCTGGCGACGGTGTCCTCGGCGTGAATGAGACTCACTATCGACTTGTCATCCGCCGAATCATGTCGGATATACCAAAGAAACTAACCGGCCAGCCCAGGATGACAGCCGAAGATGTGCCAGCAACCCCGAAAGCCTTGGTTTTGTTGGCCTTGTGGATGGCCTAAAATGTAGTTGATATTTGGCGGGGTTTGGGTATCGTTTTCGTGCTAGCATTATGGAAGAAGCTCGCAGTGAGATTGGTGGAATGGCCAACAGCCTAGTTTGCTTCGTGGCAGTCCGAAACCCGATGAGCGGGAACAGTCACTGAGACCTCCCTACCGCAGCAGAAGGAAATAACAACAGCACCTATGGCAACCAAGCTATTCGTGGGTAACCTGTCATTCAATACAACGGAAGGCCAGATTCTCGATCTGTTCAAGCAGGCGGGTAATGTGGTCAGTTGCGAACTCATCATGGACAAGTTCACGGGCAAATCCCGCGGCTTCGCGTTCGTGCAAATGGGGACGCAGGAAGAAGCCAACAAGGCCGTGACCGATTTCAACGGCAAGGAAATCGATGGTCGCGCCCTGACCGTCAATGAAGCGCGTCCGCGCGAAGAACGTCCCCGTGGGGACTTCGGCGGCGGCGGCGGTGGCGGTGGATTTGGCGGTGGCGGCGGACGCGGCGGCAAGCGCGACTTTGGTGGCGGCGGCGGTGGCCGCGGTCGTCGCTAATCCGACACTCGCAAACTGCAATCAAACGAAGGACGTCCTGCGCAAGCAGGGCGTCCTTTTTTTCCGGCAGCGGTCCGCGACCGCCGCCTGCGTCGTTACAACAAGGCCAGCACGTCTTCGGGCCTAGCGACAATATGCTCGGCGCCGCTCCCGACCAATTCGTCGCGGGCGCGAAAACCCCACAACACGCCGACGGCGTGCATGCCCGCCGCGCGGGCGGTGCGCATGTCGGTGTTGGTGTCGCCGAGATAGAGCCAGTGCGCGGGGGGGATGCCGAGTTCCTGCGCGATCTGGAGCGCGGCGGTGGGGTCAGGTTTCAGCGGCACGTTCGGCAGTTGGCCGCGCACGACGGCGAATGGCGACGGCTGGAAGTAATGCGCGATCATTCGCTTCGTGAAATCGTCGGGTTTGTTGGAGAGAACGGCCAGACGGTGGCGGCGCCGCGCGAGCGCCGAGATCAATTCGGGAATCCCGGCGTACAGTTTCGTCAGGTCGAAGCAATGCCGGTCGTAATGCTGGCGCATCCGGCGCAGGACTTCATCCTGCAATCCCTGCTTGTCCGCAGGCAAGGCGCGGGCGCAGAGTTCCCGCGCGCCGTCGCCGACCATGTAGCGGTAACTTTCCACGGGATGCGTGGGGCAACCGAGTTGCGCGAGCGCCCAATTGGTCGCGGTTGCCAAATCGGCCAGTGAATCGGCCAGCGTCCCATCGAGATCGAAAAGCACGGAGCGAACTTTCGTCATGAGCTGTTTCTATAGCAGACAGGCGGGGCGCTGTCGTCTTTTTAGTTGTCCGTCGCTGGCGCACTTGGTAGTTTCGCCCCATGAAAACAACGCAATTTCTCAGTGTGGCTTTGGCGGCAGCCGTGGTCGGGGTGGCAACCGCCGCGATGGGGCAGGGAACGATGGGGCGCGCGGCGCGCGACCCGGGCGAGCAACTCGCGCAACTTTTCGGCAGGAACAAGGCGTTTTCCGCCGATGCAAGCGTGAGCGTCAAGGATCCCAGCGGCAAGGAGATGCCCGCGATGGAGTTTTCCTACGCGATGCTTGATGGCAAAGTGCGCACCGACATGGACATGGCCAAGATCCACGGCGGCGGCATGACGCCACAAGCCATTATGCAAATGAAGTCGATGGGCATGGACCGCATCGTGCACATTTTTCTGCCCGAGAAGAAGGTGTCTTACATGATTTATCCGGGAATGAAAGCGTACTGCCAGATGGACACGAGCAAGTTGGCCGCCCAAAGGGAAGCCAAGGAGCCGAAGATCGAGAAGACGGAACTGGGCAAGGAAACGGTGGAAGGCCATCCTTGTGTGAAGTCGAAGGTCGTGATCACGCAGGATGACGGCAAGAAGTTCGAGTCGCTCCAGTGGCAGGCGACGGATTTGAAGGATTTTCCCGTCAAATCAGAAATGACCTCCGAGGACGGCACGGTCGTGACGACGCTTTTCAAGAACATCAATCAAAGCAAGCCGGACGCGTCGCTGTTTGATCCGCCGGCCGACTTCAAGCGGTACGATACGATCCAGGAACTGATGATGGGTAACATGCAGCACATGATGCCGCCCGGTGCCATGTCCCCGCACGGTGGAATGCCGCAGGGCGGCAGCCAATGACCGCGGTCTGGAGGATTATTGTCGCGCGTCCGGTGGCGACGTCGGAGTTGAGGGCGGGCGCTGCCAGTAGAAGTTGTTCTCATCGGCCAGCGTCCGCAGCGCGTTCTTATACTGCTGCAACCGTTGATCGCTCACCTGGCGCGCCTTGAGGTCGGCCACGAAGGGCAAGCTATCCAGATCATCACGATGGCGGATCAGATCGCTGTTGAACACGCCCATCTGATGTTCGAGAAAGTAGCGTCCCACCTCCAGGCTCAAGGCCCCGGAGATCGGCTCGGCGGCACGATACATCGTGAAAAACTCCAGTCGATTCACCTGGTACTGCAAGTAGGTCGAGTACCCCAGCCCCACGACGGTCACCGCCACCATGGCCCATTTGCCCGGGTGCCGCGGCGTGGCGGCGAGCCATTCCAGGTACAGCAGGAAGGGGAGCGCCAGCAATGGCAACATGAAGATCACGAGCCGTGGACCATAGCTCCATTCGCCGCGCCACACCGGCGTCTTGGCCAATACGAGGAACAACGCTGACGGCAGCAGGAAGATGACGACCGTGTCCAATTTATAGCGGCGGTAAAACGTTCGCAGCCCCAGCAGGCCGAACATGAGGATTGGAAAATGCAGGAACATACTCGCCTGCGGGTCGAACAGCATTCCCCAGATTCCCTCCTGCCATTGCCCCGTCGGCAAGCATTCGCGGGATCGCCACTGGTGGTATCCTGTCAGCCACGGCGCTCCGAATTTGACCTGATTGATGCACGCCAGGGCCGCGATCATCACCACCACCGGCGCCAACAGGCAGGCGGCCTGTTGTCGAAGCATCCGCCGGTACTGGTTCTTCTCGAATCCCCAAGCCTCATAGGCCACCGCGAGCCAGATCGTCGGGATGAGTAGTCCAAAAAGAACGCGCGTCAACAACAGCGCCGCCACACAGATCCAGGTTGCCAGCAGCGCCAGCACGGACTCCAAGTCCGGCTGTCCGCGCGTACGGCGCAACCCGCGCAGGTAGATTATCAGGAAGTAGAAAGCGGCAGTGAAGTACAAGACCTGATAGAGCTCCGCCGTTTGGGCCCGCTGGTAATACCAGAAGAAGGTCGCATAGAAAGTGGACAACACATAGGCCACCCGCACCCAGGATCGTTGCGTGTACCAGCCGGTGATCCGGTACAGCCACGCGCACACCAGCAAGCTGAGGAGGATATTGTACAGATTGAAGATCAGCAGATTCGGCTGCTCACCGACGCGGGGGATGCGACCGTGGATCAGATACTCCGCGATCGTCGGCGGCAGCGACATCAGCGAGTTCATCACCCCGTACTTGCTGTACCACTGGCGCGTCTGGGGATTGAACACGTAATACTGTCCGTACTCACCCGATTCCCTGGCGAATGACGCGTCCACATGCAACGTGCCATCCCGCAGCAGGCTGCGCGCTTCCTCGCGCCACACATACGGGTCTCCGGGGAACCAGAGCGCCGGCATGGCGGCGAAATTGATGGCAAACACCACCGCGAGCAACGCGCCCGGCACGATCCAACGTCGCCAACGCGCCGGCCTTCCTGTCGCCGGTGCGGCGCCTTCCTGCATCCACGCGGGATTCTCCGCGGATTCGCCTTCTGTCATGGGACGATTCTAGCGCAGATGGGCCGCGCATGACAACCCGACAAGTCCACCGTCACCAATGGGCAAATGTCTTGATTCTCATCGGCGTTTCACGACAATCATCGTCACCATGAGCAAACAACATCAATCGGCCTGGGGCGGTCGTTTTTCCGCGGCACCCGCGGAAGCCGTCAAGACGTTCACCGAAAGCGTCAGCTTCGACTGGATGTTGTCGCGGTACGACATTGCGGGTTCGATTGCGCATGCGAAAGGTCTCGCCCGGATCGGCATTCTTACCAAGGCCGAGGCCGCAAAAATCGAGCGCGGTCTGCGCGCCATCGAGCGGGAAATCGAAGCGGACAAATTCAAGTGGGATCCCGCGTGCGAAGACGTGCACATGAATATCGAGACGGTGCTGGTCCGCAAAATCGGGGCCATCGGCAAGAAACTGCACACCGCCCGCAGCCGCAACGACCAGGTGGCGACCGATCTGCGCCTGTGGTTGCGCACGACCATCGAACGAACGCGGTTGAGCATCAGCGAACTGCAACGCGCGCTGGTGTCGCTGGCCGGGCGCAACGCGGACGTGGTGGTGCCCGGTTACACGCACTTGCAGCGGGCGCAACCGGTGCTCTTCGCGCATCATTTGCTGGCGTACGTGGAAATGCTGGGCCGCGATTCCGAGCGATTCGGGGACGGCGGGCGCCGCGTCAACATTTGCCCGCTCGGCGCGGGGGCGATGGCGGGCAGCACGATCCCGCTCGACCGCGAATACGTCGCGAAGTTGCTCGGATTCGACGGCGTGACGCAAAACTCGATGGACGCCGTGAGCGACCGTGATTTCCTCATCGAATTTCTGGCGGCAGCGGCCATTTGCGGGATGCATCTGTCGCGGCTGGCGGAGGATTTGATTTTGTGGTCGAGCGCCGAGTTCGGGTTCGTCACGATTGGCGACGCGTATACGACCGGTTCGTCATTGATGCCGCAAAAGAAGAACCCGGACATCGCGGAACTGGCGCGCGGCAAGGTGGGGCGGCTCTACGGCAATCTGATGGCGGTGCTGACAATGATGAAGGGGTTGCCGCTGACGTACAACCGCGACATGCAAGAGGACAAGCTGCCGATCTTCATGTGTTCGCAAACGCTGATGACGACGCTGCTGATCGTCGCCGACATGCTGCGGGACACGAAAGTCAACCGCGCCCGGTGCGAAGCGGCCGCGAGCGATCCGATGCTGCTCGCGACGGACTTGGTGGATTTTCTCGTGAAACGGGGCGTGCCGTTCCGCGACGCGCATCACGCGGTCGGCTCGCTCGTGTTGGTCGCGGAAAAGACGGGGGTCGCACTGCCCAAGCTGGCGGCGAAGAAGTACGGCGCGGCCGCGGGCAAAGTGTTCGACGTCCGCCGCGCGTTGGAAGCGCGGAAAGCGACCGGCTCGCCTTCGCCCAGGAATGTGCTCGCCCAACTCGCGCGCTGGAAGAAGCTGTTGAAGTAGTTTTGGCCCGTGCGGTCACGTGGCGCCACCAACTTTCCCTCACGCTATTACCGGGTGCGGCTGGGGCCGTAATCTGGTCGTATGGAAAGGGAGCGGTGGGATTGAAGCATTGGCCTGGATGTAGTACACTGGACCCATCACCGGATTTGCGGAAAGACGGGAGGTTTGTATGGGCCAAGGTCGGTCGGGCAGCCTTGGGTTGAGGTTGCTGCTCGTGTTGTGGGTCGTGTGGCTTTGGCTCGCCTCGGACGGGCTGGTTCGTGCCGGCACGCCTCCCTTGCCGAACATTCCCACCAACCAGTACAACATCCTCAATTTTGGCGCGTCCGGAAACGGGGTTTTCAACAACGCGGCTGCGATGCAGAGCGCCATCAACACGGCCGCGGCAACGGGCGGAACCGTCATCGTCCCTTCGGCCGGCTCATTGAGCACGTACCTATGCGGGCCGATCACCCTTACGAACAGCATCAACCTGCAAATCAACAGCGGCGCAACGCTCAAGATGCTGCCGTACGGCAACTACCCCGGCAGCACGAACTTCATCACCGGTTCGAAGCTTCACGACGTCGAAATCAGCGGATCGGGAACCATCGATGGCCAAGGGGCCGCTTGGTGGTCGGCTTTCTCGGCCAATACGAATCTGGCGCGGCCGTGGATGATCAAAATCAGCGGCAGCACGCGGGTGTTGGTTCAGGACGTGACGCTGCAGAACCCGCCGATGTACCATCTTGTGTTGGCGGACGGAAACGCGGGAGTGACCGTGCAACGCGTTACCATCAACACGACGTCGCCTTCCCCCAACACCGACGGAATTGACCTCGGCGCCACCAATTGCCTGATTCAGAACTGCTTCATCAGCGGTGGAGATGACAACATTTCGCTCAAGCCCAGCAGCGCAGTTTCGGCAGACATCGTCATCTCCAATTGCACGTTTGGCACGGGACACGGCGTGTCGGTCGGCAGCGGCACCACCGGTGGATTGCAGAACATGACGGTGAGCAACTGCACGTTCAACGGCGGCGATTATGGCATTCGCATGAAATCGGATCGCGACCGGGGTGGGCTCGTGCAGAACCTCACGTACAGCGACATCACCATGACCAACGTGAAATATCCGATCGTGATTTACAGCTATTATGACTCGATTGGAACGCCCAGCGGTATCACCCCGTTCCGGGCCTCCACGGACGTGGTCCATTCGGTTACCAGCAAGACCCCGATCTGGCGCAACATCAGCATCAGCAACGTCACGGCGACGGCGACGACGGGGAGCAGTATCGCGGGCATCATCTGGGGCCTGCCGGAGATGCTCGTCTCCAACGTCACGCTGTCCAAAGTCAACCTGGCGGCCCCGACGAAAACCTTTTGCATCTATAATGCCCAGGGCATCCAGATCATCGACTCCAACCTCACGGCGCCCAACACGACCACCAACACGTTGACCGTGTACAACGCCCAAATCACCGTCACCAACAGCGCGCCCAACACCAATTGGGTGACAATTACCGGCATGGGGTCGCCGTCCAACAGCGTGTTGTCCCTGTTCAACGGGCAGGCCGGTATGGGCAACGCCAGTGTTCTCGGCGCGAATCCGCGGCTCACGTTGGCCAGCAGCACACTCACGGTGAGTAATAATATGAGTGTGGGCAGTTCGTCCTCGCTGAATTTCGGTCTGGGTACGAACGTCACAAAAACGGTCGTGACCGGCAACCTGACCTTGGGTGGCACACTCAACGTTGCGGACGGCGGCGGCTTCACCAACACGACGTATGCGCTGTTCAACTACGGTGGCGCGCTGACGTACAATGGGGTGACGGTCGGAATGACGCCCAACGCAAGTTTCACGTACACAGTTTCCACGAGTACGGCCGGTCAGGTCAATCTGGTCGTCAGTGGCCCCGCGCCGCCACCGGTTGATCCGTTCGTGACGTGGCAACTCCGGTATTTCAACTGCACGAATCTGGCGATTTGTCCGCAAGCGGCAGGAAATGCGGATCCCGATGGTGACGGGATGAGCAACACCAACGAATTTCTCGCGGGGACCGATCCGACGAACGGCGTCGCGTTTCTCGGGATTACCTCGATCGCGCAAGTCGGCGCCAACGTGCTCGTGACATGGGTGATGGGCAGCGGCAGGACCAACGCGCTCCAAGTCACCACGGGCGCGGGTGACGGAAGCTATGCGACAAACAGCTTCATTGACCTGTTCACAGTCACCAATGCCGTCTGCACCACGACCAACTACCTTGATGTGGGTGGCGCGACGAACGTTCCCACGCGGTATTATCGCGTGCGACTGGTGCCGTAGCGCGCCAGGGTTGACCCGTATTTCTCTGGACAGATTGTCCATTCGGAAGCACAGTATTGTCAGAGTGTCAGATTCGCGCAGGGTAGAGACACGGCCTGACGTGTTTCGAAACTGACTACGGCGGAGAACGTTGCGCGTATGCATCGAGGAATTGTGGGGGGGTTGGCATCGGTCATGCGGTGAAGAATGGCCGTAGTCCAACAGGGTGAAAGGGGACGGACATGCGAGAATATGTCATAGAGATTTCCACCAAGGTTTTTCGGGTGCTGCAAAGGCAAGAACCGGGGTATATAGCATGTTCCGAGGAGAAGCCCGGCCCGACGCAAAAGATTCTGTTGGGAGAGGATGTGTACACGGAGTTTATTGATCGGGCGATCGCCCACCGACAAACGCTCGATCAGGTTATCCTCGCCGCCTGTACCCGCACCACGAGCCAGATTTTCTCCGAGGGTGGTGTTGGCGGCAAAGCCAAGCGGGTCAAGAGAACGAACTAAGGCGCGGCTTCTGCCGATTGCCTGTTTCCGCAAGATGATCCTTACGCCCGTCTGCTCCTGACTTTCGTCTTTTCGGCGTCGCGTGTGGCCAGCCCGCCAGAGCCGTGTGTGGCTGGTGCCGTAGCGGCGAGTTGAAATCCCGCCAACGATTCTCCAGGGTGACGCCCGGAAAGGGGCCGGTCATGAAGATGCGGGTGCTTGTATTGATGGCGCATTGGGTGTAGAGGAAACAGTCACGCATCATGAAGGGGAACCAGGGACAACGAGCGGTGTGGCTGGGGCTTTCGCTTATGCTCCTCTGGTTGCCCCGCAGCCACGGTGTCTTATTCGTGTCCACCGGCGATCCGTCAGTCAACACGAATGCCCCGAGCGGTTCACTGGCCGGTAGCGGGTGGCAGTACGAAGGCCAGTGGAGCGATTTTCTGGCAACGCCGATTGCCCCGAAATTTTTCCTGTCGGCGCAACACGTGGGCGGCGCTGTCGGCCAGACGTTTGTGTGGAACGGGTCCACGTACCACACGGTGGCGGTTTTCGATGAGCCGGACACGGACCTGCGGATCTGGCAGGTGGCGGAGACGTTTCCCAGCTACGCGCCGCTCTACACGAAGACGGACGAAGTGGGAAAACGGTGCGTGGTATTCGGGCGCGGCACGGACCGCGGCCCGGCCGTGATGGTCAACAATGCGGTTCGGGGCTGGGAGTGGGGCAACACGAACAACATCGAGCGTTGGGGGGAAAACGTGATCACGAGGGTTGTCACGGACGGTGGCATGGGCCCGTTGTTAGCCGCTGATTTTGATCGCAAGGGAGTTCCCAACGAATGCGGCCTGTCGTACAACGATTCCAGCGGCGGGGTGTTCATCGAGGACGGGACGACGTGGAAGCTGGCGGGTGTCAATTACACCGTGGACGGGCCGTTCAGTCACGACGGCACAACGGACACGCTATTTAACGCGGACACGCGATTCAACGCGGCGCTCACGGATTTGCGAGGGTTGTATTACCTGAGTGCCACAAACAGTTGGACGTTGGTTCCCACCAATTATCCGGTGGCAGTCCCGACGTCGTTCTATGCCAGCCGCGTCTCGGCGAGCATTTCCTGGATCAGCAGCGTCCTTAATTTCTTGTTGGGCAACGAGGTGCAGATCAAATCGCCGCCGGTCGCCACGAACGCGCTGGGGACCCTCGGCGGCATCGCGGTGGTAAGACCCGGGGACACGATCGGGTTTTCGGTTGGAGCTTTGAGCACGAATGGGAATCCGCTGAGTTGTCTGTGGAATTTTGCGGATGGCGACAGCAGCGCGGACTGCGCTCCGACGCATGTGTTCACCAACTGCGGGGCGTATGCGGTATCGGTGACGGTGACGGATGACGTCAGTTCGGCGACCACGGGCCTGACCGTCGCCGTGGCGTGTCCGATGGATATCAGCAGCCTCAAGTTGCAGGCGAAGTTCAAACGGGTCGGCGCGGATACTTGCGCGATCAAGGGCACACTGCCAAGTCTGGCGGCGACGGCTTCGGTGGCCAATGCGGTGGCGACGCTGGACGTGGGAGATGCGGCAATCGCGTTTCAGTTGAATGCCAAGGGCAAGGGTGCGAACAAGAACGGAAGCCTCAAGGTGTCCTTCAATGCGAAGAGCGCCAGTTGGACGTTCACCGGCAAGTTGAAGGGAGATATGCAGGGGTCGTGGGCGACATTTGGACTAACGAGCGACGCCGTGACCAACAGCCCGGTCACGGTTCCCGTATTGCTGTTGCTCCAGTCGGATACGGTGGAAGCGTTCGAGGTCGCCCCCGTGCTGAATTACACCGACAAGACCGGTGTCTCAGGAATTGCCACGTTGGCGCCGTGAGGTGGCGTGGTCGAAGCGGCTTGGCTTGCCACAAAAAGGCGCAAGGGACGCAAAGGGAATCAACATTGAACGTCCAACATTCAACGCTCAACGTTCAAGTGAGGCCGGGGCGGGGATTCGAA
>Ga0187861_10000735_pt1 | contig 37055 bp, 29 predicted proteins | sample June2016WEW_10_1_3_FD_132986 | JGI IMG/M metagenome (GOLD analysis project Ga0187861, IMG submission 132986) | Peatland microbial communities from SPRUCE experiment site at the Marcell Experimental Forest, Minnesota, USA - June2016WEW_10_100 | ecosystem: Environmental > Terrestrial > Soil >...
CCACGCGGGCGAACAACACTACAACCACCAAGACACAGGCCACTACCGCCAACGTCAACAACATTACCCTGCCCCGCGTCGGGACGGTCCTTGGCGGCACCGCGGCTGCCGGCGCAGCGGCTGCCGCCGGGGCGGCTACTGGCGGCAACAAGACCTTTGCCCTGGACCTGCTGAACTCCAATCGCACTTCTGCTGGCGGCGGCACGATCGCGAACACCGGGAACATGACAACCACAGTCAGCACCCAAGTAGTGGAAGTGCTCCCCAACGGGAACATGGTGCTGGTGGGTTCCAAGGAAGTGACGGTTGCCGGAGACGTGCAGGTGGTGACTTTGCAGGGCGTCGCGCGGCCCACGGATGTCCAGCCAGACAACACCATCCTGTCAACCCAGTTGGCTGAGGCACGGGTCAGGGTCTCCGGAACAGGACCTCTGAGTGATGCGCAGCGGCGCACGCTCCTCAATTCGTTCTTTGATTGGATGAACTTGTTTTGAAAGGGGTGCTGACAATGAAGAGGCCTATCTTGCTGGCCTGCCTGCTGGCTGGTCTGGCGCTGGCAGGCGAAGAGCCTAAGCCCGCGGCCCCGAAAGAACCCGTGGCCTTGAGTGTGCGCATCAAAGACGTGGCGGAGATCCTGGGGGTTAGAGAGAACCAGCTTTCGGGCGTGGGGTTGGTGGCCGGGTTGGACAGGGCTGGAGACCTGACCGGAAAACTGACACCGCAGGCCCTCGCCAACTTCGTCAAACACTATGGCATCACTATTGACCCGAGCACGTTGCTGCCGCGGGACGTGGCGCTGGTTGCGGTTACCGCCCAGTTGCCGGCTTTCGCGAAAAAAGGCGCGCGCTTGGATGTGCAGGTTTCAGCTCTCGGTGACGCCTCCTCGCTTCAAGGCGGCGTGCTGATTCAAACGCCGTTGATGGGCGGCGACGGCAAGGTCTATGCCACGGCCCAAGGGGCCATCTCGATAGGCGGTTTCAACGTGACCGGAGGGGGCGGAGGGCTCGGCGCGGCCACGGTCCAGAAGAACCACACCCTGGCAGGCAGGATTCCGAACGGCGCGTTGGTGGAGAAGGAGGTTCCGACCGCGTTTGAGCGGGACGGCACGGTCCGTATCGTCCTGCGCAAGCCGGACATAACCACAGCACAACGCATGGCCGAAGCCATTGAGAAACGCTGGCCCGGCCTCGCCAAGGCGGTAGATCCCTTTACCGTCGAGTTTATGATTCCCGTCACGCAGAGACTGAACGGCGACCGCATGGCCGTGCTGGCGGAACTGGAAACGCTGCGTTTCCTGCCGGACGTGGTGGCACGCGTGGTCATCAATGAGCGGACCGGCACCATTGTGGCCGGCTCTCACGTGCAACTGTTGCCTGCGATCATTTCTCACGGCAACCTCATTGTCACCATCAAAGAGACGCCTGTCATCTCGCAGCCCGGGCCGTTCTCACAGGGGACGACAGTGGCCACTTCGACCACGACCGTCACGGCCACGGAAGAGGGCGGCCGCGCCCTGGTTGTAGAGCAAAAAGGACCGACGTTGGGCGATTTGGCGGCAGCCCTGAACGCCCTCAAGGTCAAGCCGCGGGACATCATCTCAATTTTCCAGAACCTGAAGGAAGCTGGAGCGTTGAATGCGGACTTGGTCATCCTGTAGGGTTCCCCTCTCCCCCGTGGGGAGAAGGCCGGCGTGAGCGAAGCGAACGCGGGGTGAGGGGGAGAAGACAAGTGTGGAGTGGCCCCCTCACCCGGCGCTGAAGCGCCACCCTCTCCCCACAGGGGAGAGGGTCCGCAGCCCGCAAAGGAAAATCCGGCGATGAGCGCTGTACCTATCAGTTTGAACGTAGACCCGTCAATCGCGTCAGCCGAACCGCGCGGCGCGACAGACAAGGCCGCCCGCTTGCGGAAGGCGGCTACCGGACTGGAGGGGCTCTGGATCCACCAGATGTTGAAGGAGGCCCTGCCGAAAGGCGGCATGCTTGAGCGCTCGTTCGCCGCGGAGACTTTTCAAGACATGCTCAGCGATGCCTTGGCGCAGAACATGGCGCAGCGGTCGAAGTTTGGTTTGGCGGATGTCCTGGTCAAGCAACTGGAGCCCAAGGTGGCTGCCCAGCCAGCGGCGACCAACGGTCTTGGGGAGGCCAGAAACAAATGAGCAGCGGGTCGAACACAGTTGTTGAGAAACTGGAGTATTTGGCCACGCTGCTCCAGGAACTCAACCGCGCTATAACGGCGGTGGATGTCAAGGCCATCGCGAAGTCTGCGGATGAGATTGGCCAATTGCTTCCAGGCCTGGAACAGTCCGATCTGTCCAAGCTTGCTCCTTCCCAGATGGGCAGAGCACGTTCTGCGGCTGCGCGGATCCGCGGCCTTCAGGACGTGAACCAGAGTCTGTGCAACACCGGTTTGAAGGTGGTCAATCAGGCCGTGAAAACGTTGCGGCAAAAATCCGGCAATGCCTATGACGAGGATCCCTCGGAGGGCGTGCCACAGGGGCTGAATGTCTCGGTTTGAGCAGGGGCCGGCTTGGGAGCAGGGATTCACCCATTTCCGGCCTTCAATCCGGCGCTGTTGTGCCGATGAGAAAAGTACGAGGAGAAGTGTGCCATGCCAACTCTGAACAGCATTCTGAACACCGGGGTCACGAGCCTGCGCGCCAATCAGGGCGCGCTGGCCACCGTTTCCCATAACATCTCTAACACCAACACCCCAGGCTATACGCGCGAGGTCACCAATTTCGCAACGGAGTACTACCTGCCGGAGTGGCCGAATTTCTACGGCATGGGCGTCAAGATCACAACCGTGCAAAGCATGCGGGACAATCTTCTGGATGCGAATTATAGAAGCGAGTCCGGCCAGCAGAGCAAGTACGATGTGACCTCCACGAATGCTTCGTCCCTTGAGTCCGTGCTCGGGGACATCAACGGCACCAGCATTGGCACCGGACTGACGGACTTCTTCAACGCTTACCAGGACTTGAGCAATAATCCAGCGGACTCGGGCACCCGCCAGACGGTGTTGGACAAGGCCACGCAACTGGTGGGCTACTTCAACACTGCGGCCCAGCGGATGAGTACGATTGCGGACACTGCGACTCAAACCAACGGCACTCTCGACGAAACAGTCATTGACTCCACCACGCAGCTCAACACCATGCTGCAGCAGGTCGCTGCCTTGAACAAGCAGATAGTTGCGGCTGAGACGCCGTCGGTCATCAGCCAGGCCCAAGCCAACGATTTGCGCGACCAGCGGGGCTTGTTGCTCGACCAGTTGAGCTCCTACATGGACTTGACGGTGACCCCGACGGTGGTGGGTGGCGCCCCCAGCGACAAGATGATTGATATCACCGTCAACGGCCAGAAGTTGGTGGTAGGACAGAACGCCAACCCGGTGGCGGCCGCCAAAGTAGTCTTTGCGAGCGGGAACACCCACTTGCAGATTCAGGCCGGCGGTGTTTCGTTGGCGACCGCGGGCGGGAAGATCGCCGGGTACCAGCAGGCCTACACGGATTGGGACACGACCAATGGCAGTTTGAACGACCTGGCCAAAGCGCTGGTTAACACGGTCAACACCCAGCACACGGCCGGGTTTGACCAGAATGGCGTTGCGGGCGTCAATTTCTTCGACCCTGCCGGCACCACAGCGGCCACCATCGCCTTGAACCCGGTGGTGAGTGGCGATCCGTCAAAGATTGCCGCTGCGTCCACAAACACTGGTCCGGGGGACGGCAATAACGCCGTCGCGATCGCCCAGTTGCAGGATGCGCTGGTCTATCCGACGGTGGGCGCCAACCCGAACACCATGACTCTCAATGGCGGGTTCACCGACTTGGTCACGACAGTCGGCTCGAACGCCCAGACTCAGCAGCAATTTGAGACCGAGCACCAGACTGCTCTTGACACTGCTACTTCGGCGCGCCAGGCAGTGGAAGGGGTCAACACAGACGAGGAACTTACAAACTTGGTTGACTATCAGCAGGCGTATCAGGCTGCTGCGCGAATTGTAACCGCAGTAGACGATGATATGTCTCTGATCATCAGCCACATGGGACGCGTCGGATTGTAGGGGGGCAACCGCCCAGTCCGAGCCGCGACCGTAAGGGAGCGGGCATTACCGCTTGCTTACGCGCGCGGCTCGGAGACTGAAGGGTTACGCAGGAGGCATAGACAATGGCTGAAGTGCGAATCTCCGACCAGGCACGCTACCTGGGGATGATACCGAACTACAACTCCCTGTTGGCGCAGGTGACCAAGTTGCAGCAGCAGGTGGGGACCGGTCATCTCCTGGCCAATGCCCAGGATGATCCCGTGGCGGTTTCGATCTCCGAAGGTGATAGCACGCAAGAAGCGCGCCTGACGCAGGATAGCCGCAACGTCACTCAGGCCAGCGGTTTCGTCAACGCCACGGAACAGGCGCTTAGCAGTGCTGTGGGCTACGTTCAGCAAGCCGGGCAACTGGCCATCAGCGCTGCGGATCCTTCCCTGAGCAACACAGACCTTCAGAACTTGTCCAAGCAGGTGGACGGGATATTGCAGAACATGGTCAACCTCGGTGCGACCCAGTACGATGGCCGCACCTTGTTCTCCGGGTCGGGCACTGACAAGCCGGCCTTCCAGACCACTGTTGTCGCAGGGCAGATAACGGCCGTGAATGCCGCCCCCACCAGCAACACCGAGAGTCTGACCACGGAAATCACCCCAGGCCAGACTGTAGCCTATAATCTGGTGGGCTCTTCCGCAGTTGCCGGCGTCCCCGGCGTTTTCCAGGACGCCACCAGCGGGGTGGATGTGTTCAAGGACCTCATCCAGTTGCGGGACGATATCGCCAGCAACAACCTGGGCAACGTGACCGCCGATCACCAGAAGTTGCAGGGGGACTTCATGAACATTACGACTGCCCAGCAACGCCTGGGTGGGATTCAGGGCCACCTGCAAGATGCGACCACCACCAATGGCGCTTATAGCAACGTGCTCATGAACATGGTCTCGAGCCTGACGAGTACCGATGTGGCGAAAGCCGCCACCGAACTCACTGCCACGCAGACGGCATACCAGGGCGCTCTGGCGGTCGGTTCAAAAATCGGGCAACTCAGTCTGCTCAACTACCTCTCTTCGACGGTGGCTTAAGCGCTATGGCCACCGATTCACAGGCACAGCCGCCCGCACCAACGCCAGACACGTCCCCGGCGCGCATCCATTTGCTGGGGGGGTTGCCGCCATTCAATGACGCTTGTGACTTCACTCTGCTCATTTGCGTGGAGGCCCCCCCGTTCCTGACACTCCAGTGTGTTGACAAGAAACTGGCCTGGACGCTGGTGAATCCCTTTCTCATAGTTGAGAATTACGCCCCGCATTTCTCCGAAGCCGATTGGCAAGCTGTAGGTCTGGCACCGCAGGACAAACCCTTGGTGCTGGCGATTGTGAACCTCAGAGAAGGTGTGCAGCGAGCGACAATCAACCTGATTGGGCCCTTGCTTATCAACCCGGCCACGGGAAGAGGCAAGCAGGTTGTGATCGAGAACGCCTCTGCGTACTCGCCGCGGCATCGGCTGCTGCAAGATTGATGGCCCGAAACAGGCGCCTGTAAGAAGGCGGGTCCTTCGCGATGCTGGTACTGACGCGGAAAGCCGACGAGTTCCTCCTCATTGGGGAAGAGGTCGAGGTGCGGGTGCTGCGCATCGAGGGGGACCACGTCAAACTGGGCATCGTGGCGCCCCGCAGAATAGGCATCGTGAGAGGCGAGTTGATTGAAGATATCCGCAGTGAGAATGTCTCTGCTGCGGCTGGAGCAGTGCACGAGCTTGCCGGCCTTTCTGCAAAACTGCGGCAATCAGGCCTCAAGCTCCCCACCAAGCCCGGCACCCAGGGGCCGTAAACCGGATTTCTCAACACAGAGGACGCAGAGGGGTTTGGAACCACAGATGAACACAGATGAACACAGATAGGAACAAGACCCAAAACCGAATACCCCTGATTCCATCTGTGTTTATCTGTGTTAATCTGTGGTTTCAGGAGTTCCGCGTTTCCTGCGTTGAATGAGTTGTGGGAAATATAGGCTAATGGCAAAGCATCGTGTAATCCAGCCGCCGCACCAGAATGACAGCGCCGCTTCCAGCAACGCGCAAGCGATGAGTCTGTTCCATACAGCCTTGGAACTGCAAAACAAGAATCAGCTTGAGGAAGCGGTAGAGTGTTATCACAAAGGCTTGGCCTTGTTCCCAGCAGCTTGGCAGGCCCAGTACAATCTGGGCCTGATCTTCTACAAGCAAGGCAGATTCCAGGAAGCCTTGGCCTGCTACCTCCGGGCTCTGGAATTTGCCCCTAATGAGGCGGACATTCTCAACAATATAGGCGTGATTCACAAGGGGTTCTGCCACTACGATGAAGCGATCAAGTACTATCTCCTGGCCATCGAAAAACGCCCGAACTTCGCGCAAGCCTGCAACAACGTTGGAGTAGCGCTGGAAGAGCTGGGCAGATATGACGAGGCGCTGACCTATTATCGCCGCTGTCAGGAAGTGGATCCTGACTTTCCGGACTGCCACAATAACATTGGGGTCGTCCACAAGATGCAGTACCGGTTCGCCCAAGCCATAGAATGTTTCCGGCGCGCAGTACAGTTGAACCCCGAATTCGGCGAAGCCTACAGCAATTGGGGCACCGTAGTCAGAGACCAGGGCGACAACGAGGGCGCACTCGTTCTGTTCACCAAGTCAGTCGAGTTGAAGCCGCGCTCCGACCTGGCCTCCAACGTCCTGTTCACCCTGAACTGCCAGCCCCGTGGGGACGCGGCTGAGATTGCCGCGGCCCACAAAGAGTGGGGCGCGCGGTGGGCGCCGGCCTCCCAGGCCCGGCAAGCTCATGCCAATGCTGCCGACCCAGACCGCAAGCTCCGCATTGGTTACGTCTCTCCCGACCTGCGCAGCCATTCCGTGGCGTACTTCTTTGAGCCAATCCTGGAGGCGCACGATCCTGCAAAGGTAGAGTTGTTCGCCTATGCCGAAGTGCTGAAACCTGACTTTGTTACGGCGCGTTTGAAGCACCGGTTCAAGGAGTGGCGGAGCACCTTGGGATTGAACGACCAGGAAATGGCTGGGCTGGTCAGCCAGGACCGCATTGACATCCTGGTGGACTTGGCGGGCCACACCGCCTACAACCGTTTGCCTGCTATGGGCCTCAAGCCCGCGCCCGTGCAGGTAACGTACCTGGGTTATTCCAACACCACCGGCATGACGATGATGGACTACAGACTGACGGACGCGCTGGCTGACCCGCCCGCACTCCAAGCCCTGTATTCAGAGGAATTGGTCCGTCTGCCCAACTGCTTCCTGTGCTATCGGCCCCCGGAGGGCACCCTGGCCGTGGCGGCTTCGCCGGCGGCAAGAGGGCAAGTGACCTTCGGCTCTTTCAATGCGGCACACAAGGTCAACTACCGTGCCATTGCACTCTGGGCCAGAATCCTGAAGGCCCTGCCGAGCGCGCGCTTGTTCCTCAAGTGCTTCTCCCTGGCCGACGAGGGCGTGCGCGAGAAGTACAGGGCGCATTTTGCCGGGCAGGGCCTCGGCAGGGACCGCGTGGAGTTGCTGGCCTTTGAGCCCGACCGCACCCACCATCTATCCCTGTATGGCGAGGTGGACATCGCCCTCGATCCCTTCCCCTACAACGGAACCACGACGACTTGCGAAGCGGCCTGGATGGGAGTCCCGACGATTACGCTGACCGGCGACCGCCATGTCTCGCGCGTGGGCACCAGCATTCTGAGCTGCCTGGGATTGCAGGAGTTGGTGGCCGCCACTGAGGAAGAATACGTGGCCAAGGCGGTTGCGCTGGCCGGCGATTTGAGCCGTCTGGGCAATCTGCGGGCCACCCTGCGCCAACGCATGGCTGCCAGTCCGTTGTGCGATGCTGCCGGCTTCACACACGCCCTCGAATGCGCTTATCGCGCCATGTGGCAGCGCTGGTGCGCCCGGCGCAAAGGCCAACCGGATCCTGGACCGGTAGACAGTCTGCTGGGGAAGATACTGCAAGCCACTCCGCCACCTGCCCGGGGACCTGCCACTCCAGCCGTGCCTGCCCGGCCGGGAGGGCAGACGCCTCAGCCGGGCAACCCGCTGCCCCCTTTCGACAAGGACACCATTGTCATAGGCCGGGCCGCCGAAGCCGCTATGGTTGCGGACGCTATGGCCAGCCTGGGCCGGCGGGCCTTGGCTTACCAATACGCTTTACACGGTCTTCAGACCGTGCAGCGGGGCCAATACGCCGGTGGCGTTCCGCGAACACTGCTGAATATGTGGCAAGCCCCATCTTGCGAAGGGCTGTTGCTGCGGCAGTGTTTGTCTTACTCCGCGGACAGCAGTTACTTCGATTACACCAGAAAGCAATCGCGGGACTGGTTGCTGGCGTGGGCCAGGTTGGAGCCTGATAACCCTGAGCCATTCCTGCGCTTCGGCCTGCTCTTCACCCTCCAAGCGGCGGAAGCAGGCGAACCTGTGCCCGGTCCTGCGTTGGAAGCCCTGCGCTGTGCACAGAAGCTGCGTCCGGACGCCCGTGTTGCGGCCGCCCTTGCCTTGGCGCAAGTCCGGCCCAGCGAACTGGCTCTGCCCTATGATGGCACCCACATCTGCCTTCAACCGGATATCAGAGCCCTAAGCACTTACGTTCTGTTGGAGCAGGGCGAGTGGTTCGAAGAGGAACTGGAGTTGTTCCGCAGCCTTATTCGGCCCGGGGATGCCGTGCTGGACCTGGGCGCCAACGTCGGGCCTTTTGCTCTGAGCGCAGCACAGCGAGTTGGTCCTGCCGGACGCGTGCTTGCGGTTGAGCCGGCGGCTGCGGCCTTCACTCTGTTGTCGAGATCTGCCGGCCAGCACCCCAACCTGAAGGTTCGACAGGTGGCGGTGAGCGACGCAGTTGGCCACGGTTGCCTGGAACACGGGCAGCAGCAAAAGCCTGGCCGGACAGTGCTGCACGCCAGCGGGAGAGAACCAGTCGAGTTCGTCTCTGTGGATGGTTTGGCAAAGGAAGCCGGCATCGAAAGTTTCAACCTGATCAAGATGGATGTCGGCGAATGCGATCTTCAGGCTTTGAATGGAGCTGAAAGAACGCTGAAAAAAGGTTCGCCTATAGTCTTCTATGAAGTCAAGGAAAACCTTGATCTGCGCACGCAGGTCGTGCAGCGCTTCAGGGAAATTGGCTGCGAGTCATTCCTCTACTGCATGGGCAAGAAGACGCTCATACATTACGACAAGAATACAGAATGGGATCAGTGCTTCCACTACTTTGTGGCCGTGAATCTCAAGTCAGTTCCCCGGTTGGAAGGCCTCGCACGGCTGTTGTGATGCGTGGCGCGGTAGGGCAGGCATCCTGCCTGCCTGGACAGGCAAGATGCCTGTCCTACGTTCCGAGCCGCGACCGTGAGGGAGCGGATATTGCCGCTTGCTTACGCGCGCGGCTCGGAAACTGAACGGTTACGAATTCCCTAAAATTGCCCCTTAAATCCAGAAGCTGGATGCCGACTAACCTTATGTAGGTCAAGGAGATATCAGCGTTCAAGTACCTGTCTGTGGAGATGGGTTCGCTGATAAACAGTGGCAGGGAAGCCGCTGCTCTCCGGGTCTCCAAGGAAGGAGCTGCAAATGTACATTGTCAACAATACCAGCGCTGCAACAGTGCTCATGGCTTACACCTCGAACACTAACTCGCTGGGAACGGCGATGGAGAGATTGTCAACCGGGTTGAAGATCAACCACCCGGTGGATGATCCGGAAGGTCTGTCACTCAGCGAAAACGTGCGGAACTATATCGCTGGCCTTCAGCAGGCCTCGACGTCCGAACAGAGTGCCATGCAGTATCTCAACACCCTCGACGGCTGGTATCAGCAGGTCAACAACACAATGGACCAGATGCAGTCGGTGGCGATCAGGATTGATGATCCGAACCTGAATACCCAGGACAAGTACAACCTGGCCACTGAGTTCAACAACCTGGCCTCCGAGGTCAACAATATCATGACCGGCGCCGTGTACAATAATATGAGCTATTTTGGCGTCCTGAGTTCCACTGGCGGAACAGTGGCTGGGACTGGATTCCAGGGCCCGTTCACCCAGACCAGGATCGTCGCGCTCGATGGCAACGGCACCACCTTATGCATGAATGGCAAAGGTGTTGTGGGTCCAGGGGCAGACTTCCAGACAGTCGGGTTTGGCAATATCGGCGTCGCAAATGCTACTGCCCTAAATGCCCTGGCTATCGCCGCCGCACCGGGTGCCGGCGCCACGATTGGGCTGATGGTCGCAACTTTGACTCCGATTGTCGCCACCTCGCGAGCCATGATCGGGGCCTACGAAGTCCAGATTCAGTCTGCGTATAACAACAATCTGAACACCGTGAACAACTTAACGGCAGTGGATACCACCATCAGGAGTGCGGACATTGCCGCGGAGTCGCAGAACATGGCGAAGTACCAGATCCTGACGCAGTCAGGCCAAGCCATGATGGCGCAAGCCAATGCCACGATGTTGAACGTGTTGACGTTGCTCCGCTAGAGCCTGGTTCAGACAGAAACCCATAGTTCAGTCCAAGTTAGAGCTCTCGGCCCATAGTACCGTTCCAAGGAAGTTGGATGCCTCAGGGTAGAGAGCTCGCCAAGGAAGTGCAGTAGAACCAGCCCAGCAGCGAAAAACTAAGGCTCAGCGCGGCAGAGCCGCAACCAAGGGGCCTGCCTGACGCGGAGACGGGTGACGGGTGGTGAGTCATGGCATAACTCCCCTACTTCCCATAACTCCCATCGGACAGGCCTGCGGGCGCGTTGTTCCATGCCGTGTGCAGGGAATTGGACGGTCAGCAGTGTAGAGCCAAGGGCTAGGAGGTAAGAACTGCTACAGAGAGATACATTCCTTTGAAGAGCAGTACTTAGCTCTTTGCCCTCGGTGAAATGCCGCCGGGATGCGTGACCATTCGCGGAGGCAGGAAAGAGGGTCGTGGCGCAAGTTGCCAACTTGCGCTACATGCCTCTTGCCCCACGGGTTGTGGTCTGGGGCGTGGCGCAAGTTGCCAACTTGCGCTACATGCCTCTCGCCTACACGGGCTGAGGTCTGGGGCGTGGCGCAAGTTGCCAACTTGCGCTACATGCCTCTCGCCTACACGGGCTGATGTTTGGGGCGTGGCGCAAGTGATTTGTGGTGGTAGGACAGCCTTTCCAGGCTGTCCGGACAGGCTAGAAAGCCTGTCCTGTCTGTGTGGACAGGCTGGAAAGCCTGTCCCACCTGTGGAATCAGGCCTTGCAGGCGCACTAGGGGGTGGCTCATAGGCTAAGTAAGTAGCGATCCGGTAAGGATTTGTGTGTGACTGGATGTGTGTTATGGATGCTGCCAGAGCGGATTCATTTCTGTTTTCCTTTCCTTATGCAGGAGAGGGCGGGGTGAGGGAGGCAAAATTCTTCAGATTTGCCCCTAAAATCCTCGATTCATCTGCCGATGAAAAAAATGGAGGTATCAGCGTGTAAGTGCCTGTTCGTGGGAGCAGGTGCGCTGATAGAAAGCGGCACGGAGGCCGCTTCACTCCGAGTCTCCAAGGAGGGCTGTACAGATGTACATTGTCAACAATACCAACGCGGCCACTGTTCTCATGGCTTACACCGGGAACAATGCCTCGCTGGGGACGGCGATGGAGAGGTTGTCCACAGGTTTGCGCATCAACCACCCGGTTGATGACCCGGTTGGCCTGGGGCTCAGTACGAACACGGAGAACTACATTGCCGGGCTCCAGCAAGCGACGACTTCTGAGAACAGCGCCATGCAGTATCTCAACACGCTGGATGGCTGGTATCAGAACGTCTCGGACACTATGAACCGGATGTCGCAGGTGGCGATCAGGATGGATGATCCCAACCTGAACACTCAGAACAAGTACGAGCTGGCCACTGAGTTCAACAACTTGGCCTCCCAGGTCAACAATATCATGACCGGTTCAGTGTTCAATAATATGAGCTATTTCGGCGTTCTGAGTTCCACTGGCGGAACAGTGGCTGGGACTGGAAACCAGGGTCCGTTCACCCAGATCAGGATCGTTGCGCTCGATGGCAACGGCACGACCATAGCCATGAATGGCAGAGGCCTAACAGGTCCAGGCGCAGACTTCCAGACAGTCGGGTTTGGCAATATCGGCATCGCAAATGCCGTTGCCATAAATGCCCTGGCTATCGCCGCCGCACCGGGTGCCGGCGCCACGGTTGGGCTGATGGTCGCAACGTTGACTCCTATTGTCGCCACTTCGCGTGCGATGATCGGTGCCTACGAAGTCCAGATCCAGTCGGCCTATTCCAATAATATGAACACCATTAACAACTTGACTGCCGTGAACACCACGGTCAGGAGTGCGGACATCGCCCAGGAGTCGCAGAACATGGCGCAGTATCAGATCCTGACGCAGTCCGGCATGGCGATGATGGCGCAAGCCAACGCAACGATGTTGAATGTGTTGACGTTGCTGCGCTAACTTGGCGGTCAATGGTCAAGTCTGAAGTTGTGGATCTTGGCCTTGTCTCTGTGTCACATGTGCCCCACAGGCTCCGGAAGCTCGGAGCCTGTGGGGTTGTAGGACAAGGTTTCCAGCTTGTCCGGGCAAGCTGGAAAGCTTGCCCTACACTTGCGGGAGAGGGCTTTGGAGTGCGGCGCCTTGGCGCCGCTTTTCAGGGAGAGGGAGGCGGCATGTATGGACACCACTATCTCAACCACAGTCGGCAGCAGTGTAGGCAGCATTAGCGGCCTGCAAACTAACTCCCCCGTGGGGCTTACCGGCCCAGTGACCCCTGCTGGGGAGATTTCCGGCATAGCGCAGGAGATGGTGTCTCCAGTCACCGAACCACAGGATTACTATGATAATCAGAATCCAGATAAGGCCTTCCCTTCGCTGGATGTGCTTATGCAGCGCATCCTGGTGATCGTAAGAACAGCGATTGCCAAGGCGCAGAAAGAAGCCGCTGACAAGGCTGTGGAGAATCGCCAGGCAGCGCAGAAGAAGGTGGTCAAGGAACTGGACGACGAGGTAGTCCAGAAGGAAGTTGGGGGCCGAAAAGCCGCGGAATTGCAGGGACACAAGGCCCCCGTTAAACAACAACCGCCGCCGGACATCGTTGGGGACGGTGACCTCGGACGCACTGGCAAGGCCGGCGTGCCGGGTACTGCGAAAAAGGACGCCACAGGCGGCAAGAGTGAATCTCCGGCTGGCCAGCCGGAAGCTGTCCCAAGCCAGCCCGCGCCTCTGTATCCCGCAGGAGTGAAGCAGCAGGAGACAGATACCCCCAACCCCGTATCGGGCACGCCCTCTGTGGCTGCAACCGAGCAGCAGACTGCCACTACCCCATCCAGCGCGACGGCTGATAGCGCCGTGGTCGGGCCAACCTTGCCTGTGACAGAAGGTGTGCAGACAGCGTAATCTTGGGCTGCGATTTATCTGAGAGTGGCCGCGTTTTTGCTCTTTTGGTTCAAGGAAATGCTGTGTGGCAATAGTTGCCTGGTTAGGTGGCAGTGACGGGTGACTCTTTGCCTTAGCCTGAATTTCTCACCGTAGCACGGGCGTCTCGCCCGTGCGCATGGGCGGGACGCCCATGCTACAAGAAAGGCGGTGAGAAATGCGGGTCAGGATTGCTGATGCTCTGGCCGATGGGCTAACAGCCTGAAGCCATGTCAGACAAGGGTTGAAAAGGAGCAGATCAGTGAGCTCGAACTTGACTGCAGCGCAATTGGCTGCCGGGACGACAACCGGGTCGTCATCATTAACCAGTGTCCCCGGCTTGGCTTCCGGGATTAACACGGCAGCCATCGTCTCCTCATTGGAGTATGCCCAAGCGGCCAATCTGCGCGCGTTGCTGGCCCAACAAACCAGTGCGCAGAACCTGCAAACGACATACAATACCCTTAGCACCAAGCTGCACACTCTACTCGACGCGGTCAATACTCTGACTGATCCGAATACCCTGGCTGCCACAGTGGCCACGGTATCGAATCCCACGGTTCTCAGTGCCACAACGAGCGCCGGCTCGTCCCAGGGAGTGTACGATGTAAATATAATACAAAGTAGTACGCCGTCAAAGCTTATGGGGGCTCAGTCCATCAGCGGCGGCAGCTTGAACTTGTCCAATCCGCTGAGTTCCGCGGGCCTCACTACAGCAGTGGCCCCCAGCACGGGCAGTTTCACCATCAATGGAGCATCCATCTCCTATGATACGACTGCGGATAGCGTGAGCAGCATTATCGCCAAGATCAACAACTCCGCAGCCGGCATCACGGCAACCTACGACGCGGGTGCAGACCGCATGATCTTGAACAGCAACGGTGGGGGAGGGGCAATCACGGTCTCGGACGTAACGGGCAACTTGGCTGCAGCTTTGGGTTTGACCGCAGGCTTCACCATGACGGCCGGCCAATCCGCGCAGGTCTCGATTAACGGCGGCAGTCCCGTTTCCAGCAGTGATAACATTTTCACGACCGCTGAAACCGGCATTCCCGGCCTGTCCTTTACGATAAGTCAAAGCAGCGGGTCGGCCCAAATCAGCCTCGCGACGGACACGGCTTCTATAAAGAGCAGTATCAGTTCTTTCGTAACCGCTTACAACGATGTGATGAACTACATCAGCACTAACTCCGCCATCACCACGTCCTCCGATGGGACAACCACCACAGCCGGGGCCTTCACCTATGACAGTTCCGTGCAGAGCCTGGCGAGCAGCTTGCAGCAGACTCTCTCTCAGGAAGTCAGCGGTTTGCCGGCTTCCTTGAACAATCTCGCCGAGATGGGGATCGGCACGAACACGAATGTGCCTAGTGCGACAATCAGCATCTTTGACGCCACCAAGCTGGCTAACGCACTGAACAACAACCTGGGCACTGTCAAGTCGCTGTTCAGCGACGTGACCAACGGAGTCATGAGCCAGTTGAGCTCGATGGTGTTCGCGGCGACCACTAACTCTTCCGGAGTGATCCAAAGCGCGACCAGCAACATCACGGACCAACTGTCGAACTTGAGCAGTTCGATTGATTCGCAGACTCAGTACCTGAACACTTATGTTGACAGTTTGAACGCCGAATTTCAGAACATGGAATCCGTGATTGCCAGCTACAATTCGAGCGGCGTGAGCCAGATCCTGACAAGCTTGATGAACATGTCGTCTGCGATAACCTCCACTTCATCGAGTTCCAGCACGGGCTAGGGCGGTCGAACGCAGTAGGTGGCCAGGAGCAGAAAGGGGAGATCTTAAAGCCATGACGCAAGACACACAGGCCTATGTTGCGAACCAGGTGGAGTCCGCCTCCCCGGCGCACCTCATTGAACTGCTGTTTTGGCGCGCGGTGCGGGACCTCAAGGATGCCGAGGAGCTTTGGCCCACGCCGCAGCGCGCGCCCAAGGGTATCGAACTTGTGGTCCACGCACAGCGTGTGCTACTGGAGTTGCAGCAGTCGCTCAATCACGGGGGCGAGTGGCGCACTATTTCCATTAACCTCAGCCGGCTCTATGAGTACATGCAGTACAAGCTGCTCCAGGTGGCCACCGGTCGAACCGGCGATCCGCTGGGCGACATTCGTGAGATCATCCGTTTGCTGGAACCGCTTGGCGAAGCCTGGAGCTCTATCGCCGCCCAGCCGCAGGAAGGCCTGCCGGAGAGCACATTGGTGCAGGGGTCCATTTTGCTGGCCTGATTCCTATGGCTCACCCCGGAATATCCGCTGAACTTGCAGGGCTGGGACGAGAACTCCAGTCTTTGGGGCAGGGTGTTTTGTCTGCCATCGCCGAACGCGCCGATCTGCGCCTGGAGAAGATCGTACAGCGGCGCGAAGAGCTCATGAGGCGTCTGCGCATCCTGGCCCAATCCCATCCTCAGGAAGTGGCCGCCTGTGCGGAACTGTCTGAGGCGGCGAAGCAGGAGCCGCAATTGACGGTTGCCGCCCGCGCGCGCCAGGAGGAGATTCGGCTGGAGTTGGAAGACGTATTGCAGCGCATTGCCATCCGCCAGACCTACCTGTAACGCCACAGTTTTCGATTTTGTAACCGTTCATTCTCCGAGCCGCGCGCGTAAGCAAGCGGCAATGTCCGCTCCCTCATGGTCGCGGCTCGGACTGAACGGTTACCCTTTTCAATTTTCAATCTTCAATCTTCAATCTTCAATGCTGCACTGCTCTCAGGCACGCTTGCCGGCTTGGCTTTGCTGCGGGAGAAGAACTCGCTGACATTCTGCCAGAGCACGTAGAAGACGGGTACAAAACCGACTGCCAGGATGGTCGAGGCCAGCATCCCGCCGAAGACGGCCGTGCCCAATGCCCTGCGCCCGGCCGCGCCCGCGCCGTGAGCATTGACGAGCGGATACACCCCCAGGATGAAGGCGAAGGAGGTCATCAGAATCGGCCGGAAGCGGCGGCGCGAGGCCTGGGCGGCGGCCTCGGCGATGCTCACCCCCGTTTCATGAAGCTGCCGCGCATACTCGACGATCAGGATCGCGTTCTTGCAGGCCAGCGCAATGATGAGCACGACGCCGACCTGCGTATACATGTTGTTGTCCATGCCGCGCAGCGCCACGGCCAGGGCCGAACCCAGCAGGCCGAGCGGGACGACGAAGATCACTGCCGCAGGCAGCGTCCAGCTTTCGTACTGCGCTGCCAGCACCAGGTAGACCAGCAGCACCGCCATGCCGAAAACAAACAGCGCCTGCCCGCTCGCCCTGCGTTCCTGATACGACATGCCGGTCCATTCGTAGCCGATGGAGGGCGGCAGGCTGTCGGCAAGCCGTTCCATCGTCAGCAGGGCCTCGCCGGAGCTGTGGCCGGCGGCGGGATCGCCAATGAGGGCCGCGGTCTGATACATGTTATAGCGTGTGATGACGCCGGGGCCGGTGGTCTGCTTCACATTCACGAGGGTTCCCAGCGGCACCATGCCGCCCGCGCTATTGCGGGCCTGCAGGTGCTTGATCTGCTCGGCGTCTTTGCGGAAGCGCTCGTCCGCCTGGACGCGCACCTGAAAGGTGCGGCCAAACTTGTTGAAGTCGTTTACATAGGCAGTGCCGGTGTAGGCCTGCAAGGTGTTGAACACGGTGCTCAAGGGCAGATCCATGGTCTTGGCCTTGGTGCGGTCCACGTCCACGAAAACCTGCGGCACCTCAGCGCGGTAGGTTGTCCTCACGCTCTTCTCGTTGAGGACCGGCTCTTTCTTGGCTTCGGCGATCAGGTTCTCCGTGGCCGTTTGGAGTTCGCGGCCCCCCACCCCGCCACGGTCCAGGACTTGCATTTGGAATCCGCCTGTCGCGCCCAGCCCGCGAATGGCTGGCGGCACCATCACAAAAACATCGGCCTCCTGTATCGCTGCGAATTTTTTGCGCAGTTCCCCGATGATGGCATCCATGCTCTGGCTCGGATCCTTGCGCAGGTCCCAGTGCTTGAAGCGGATGAAGCAGCGGCCTACATTCGAGGCAATTGTGCCGTCATAGGCCTGCCCTCCGACCTGGCTCATGTTGTCAACTCCATCCGTGCTTAAGACGAGGCCCCGAATCTTGTCCATCACTTCCCGCGTGCGCTCCTGCGACGCGCCATCCGGCAGTTGCACGCCTATGAACACGTAGCCTTGGTCTTCAATAGGCAGGAACCCCGTCGGCAGCGAGAGGTACAGCCAGAGCGCGAAGGTAATCAGGCCCGCGAACGCCAGCATGGCCAAGGGACTGAAACGGATAAGGCGCTTGATCGTCTGGTAGTACAGTTCCTCGCACTTGTTGTAGACGTAGTTGAAGGGATTGCAGAACACGGCGTTGAGCGTGCGGGAGAACAGGCCGGGATGCTCCGGATGCTTGCGCAGCCACTGGGCGCACTGGACGGGCTTGAGCGTCATGGCGTTGATGGCGCTGATGACGGCCGTAGCGGCGATAGTCAGAGCGAACTGCTGGTAAATCTGGCCTGTGATGCCGCCCAGGAAGATCGTGGGCAGAAACACGGACATCAGCACCAGGGTGATGCCGATGATCGGGCCGGTCAGTTCGTCCATGGCCTTGATCGTCGCGTCCCTGGGCGTCATGCCGCGCTCCACCCCATGTGCGGCGCCCTCCACGACCACAATGGCATCGTCCACCACGATGCCAATGGTCAGCACCAGCCCGAACATGGTCAACATATTGACGGTAAAACCCAGCGCCGCCATGGCCGCGAAGGCGCCCATGATCGTGACAGGCACAGTGGTGGCCGGCACCAGCACCGCGCGGAAGTCCTGCAGGAAGATCAGGATGACCAGCAGCACCAGGAAACCGGCCTCCCAGAGGGTCTTGTAGACTTCGTGGATCGAGACTTCGATGTAGCTCGTTATGTCCAGCGGGATGTTGTAGTCCAGGCCGGGAGGGAAGGTCTTTTTCAATTCCTTCATCTTCTCCTTCACTACCTTGGCGACCTCCAAAGCGTTGGCGCCGGGAAGCATGAAGACCGCGATGCCGGCCACGGGCTTGGCATCCAGCCTGATGTCCGTATCCGGGGTCGCCTTGCCCTGTTCCTCGAGCGCAAGGTTCCTGAGCGCGCCGCTCACCAGGAAGTACGAATCGTAATTCTTCCCGCCCAGCTCCACGCGGGCGACATCCTTGAGCCGTGTGAGCCCGCTGCCGCCTCCCGCGGTGTTCTTGATGACGATCTCTTCGAACTCCCGGGGCTCCACCAGACGGCCCTTGACCCTTACCGTGAACTGGAAGTTCCGTTCCTGATCAGAGGGCGGTTGGCCCACTTGGCCGGCAGGCACTTGGATGTTCTGCTCTTGGATGGCGTTCAGCACATCCTGGGTCGTCAGCCCGTGGGCCTGGAGTTTCTCCGCATCCAGCCAGACGCGCATGCTGTAATCCCTGCCTGGAATGACGAACATGTCACCCACACCCGGCAGGCGGTTAAGTTCGTCCCGGATGCGGATGCCCGCGAAGTTGGCCAGGTAGGTCTTATCGTAGATCTTCTCGTATTCTTTGTCCTTGGCGAAAAAGGTGACAAACATGGTGATGGCTGTGGACTGCTTCTTGGTGGTTATGCCCTGCCGCTGCACGTCCGGGGGCAACTGCGGCATGGCGATGGCCACACGGTTTTGCACCAGCACCTGGGCCATGTTCAGGTCCGTGCCCACCTCGAAGGTGACCGTCAAACCGTACGAGCCGTCATTCGCGCAGTTCGAGGACATATACATCATGCCTTCGACACCGTTTACCTGCTGTTCGATGGGCGCGGCTACAGTGTCCGCCAATACCTGGGAGTCCGCTCCAGGGTACGTCGTCGAAACCTGAATTGTGGGCGGCGTGATCTGGGGATACAACTCCGCGGGCAACCGGAAGATGCACAGTCCCCCGATGACCATCGTCAGGATCGCGATGACGTTGGCGAAGATCGGGTGGTCTACGAAGTAGCGCGCGAACATGGCTTCCTTCCTACTTGGGGTCTGGTTTCGAGGTTGGGGCAACCGCGTTGCCCGGCCCCTCCACAACGACGGACTTGGGTTCCTCCCGCAAGGGGTCCACCTTGGAGCCCAGGCGCGCGCGCTGCAGGCCCTTCACAATCACCTGTTCATCCGGCTTCAAGCCGGACTCGATGACCACCATGCCGCCCTCTGCCTTCGGCCCGACCTTTACCGGCCGGAACTCCACGATGTTCTCGCTGTTGACCACCAGCACGAACGGACCGCTCTGGTCCGTGCCCAGGGCGCGTTCGTTGATGACCAGCGCTTCCGGTATCTCGGTCAACACCATCTTGATTTTGGCGTAGTTGCCGGGCCGCAGGAAACCGTTGGGATTGGGGAACTCGGCGCGCACTTTCAAGGTGCCGGTGCTGGCGTCCAGAGCCCGGTCGGCGAAAATGATCTTGCCTTCGAGCGGGTAAAGCGAACCGTCCTCCAAGATCATATTCACCGACATTTTGCCCACCACGGTCCGCCCCATGTTCTTCTGATCGCCCAGCCTCCGCAGTTCGTACATCTCCCGCTCGCTGATGGCGAATTCCACCCAGATGGGGTCCACCTGGGACACCGTCGCCACCACCAAGGGCGCAACTTCATTGTGGCCGACCATCCGGCCGGGCTTGACAAGGGCCTTGCCGACCCGCCCTCCCACAGGCGTGTACATTTTGCAATAGCTCAGGTTGAGTTCCGCGTCGTCCACAACGGCCTTGGCCGTGGCCACGCTGGCTTCCGCCAGGGCCACACCGGCTTCGGCTTGGGCCACGCGAGTCTGGTAATCGGCTTCGGCTTGGGCCAGCTTGGCGTGGCTCGCCTCCAGCATGGCTTTGGCCTCTTTCAGGCCGGCCTCGGCAGCATCCAGTTGCGAACGCGCCATGGCGGCGGCCGCCACGGCGACCCGCGAGTCCTTGGCCACCTGGTCGGCGTTGACCAGCGCGGCCTCATCCCTGGCCACGTTGGCCTTGTCCACCTCGATGTCCTTGACGTTCTTCGCCTGGATCAGGGCCACCTTGGCGCTCTGCAGTGCGGCCTGGGCGTTCAGCAACTGCGCCTTGGCTTTCTCCAGAGCCACCTTGTACGGGTCGGGGTCAATGACGAACATCAGGGCGCCCTGCTCGACCTCACTCCCCTCTTGAAAGTGCATTTCCTTCAAGAAGCCCTCCACGCGCACAATCAGGTCCACCGTCCGCGGCGAATCCACCAAGCCCACGTATTGGCCGTACACGGCCACCTTCTTGCGCGAGGGCAAGGCCACGGTCACTTCCGGCGGCGGCGGCGGCTTTGGTGCTTCCTTTTTTTCACACCCTGCGGCCACCAGGAGCAAGAGGCACAGCACGGCCCCGTGGCGCAAGTTGGCAACTTGCGCTACGAACGAATCATCCTTCACACGAATCCATTTCATGGCTCATTCTTCCTGAAACTGGCCTGGCGATGAACGTGGAGTTGCACGAAGCGCCACGCGCACTTGAAGCTCTCCCGCCAGTCCTCCGTAATGCTGTAGAAACACGGCACGACAAGCAGCGCCAGTACCGCCGGGATGATTACACCGCAGAATCGGACGCAGCAACCGCAGGGCGCGCAATCTCATGTGTTCTTCCCTTCGGAGCGGGCAATCCCGCCCAAGAACACGTCCAGGATCAACCCGGCCACACGCGCCGGCGAAAGGTGCGGATCGCCGAAGTAAAGCATGTTGCGGTTCATCCCCATCAGCATCTCCGCCGCCGGACCGGCGTCCACCGCGCGGAACCCGCCGGCGGCCTGTCCGTCGCGGATGACCTTGGCGAAGATGCCGCGCAGTTTCGCGCGGTACAACGAAAGGCGTGAACCCTTTTGCAGGCAGGCGCGGGCCCATTCCCGCTGCATCACCTCGAACGAATCGCTGTGCTGGCGGAAGTGCCGGGCCACGCATTCCAACATCTGGAACAGGCGCTGCCGTGCGCCCTCCGGCTGCTCCGCCACTCTGGCCAGATCGCCGGCCAGCTCATCCAGCGAGATCCAGCAGGTCGCGGCCAGAAGCGCCTCTTTCGTGCGATAGAAGCGGTAGATGGTGCCCTTGGCCACGCCGGCCGCGCCGGCCACGTCTTCCATCAGCACCTCGTGGAAGCGCTTCTGCCGGAACAGCCGTGCCGCGGCTTCCAGAATGGCGGGGCGATGGTCTTTGGCGGTGCGCATTTCCTCTCCTGGTCACAAATGACTGACCAGTCAGTTTACACTAGATACCACGGGCCCGACCTTTGTCAAGCCTTATTAGGCATGTAGGACAAGCTTTCCAGCTTGTCCGGGCAAGCTGGAAAACTTGCCCCACAAAGAACCTGGATTTCGACCGCACCTAATATATCATGCTTGCCAGGAACAGGAGGCCGCCGCGCTGATGCAGAACGCGACTCGCACGCTTCTCTTGTTGTTCGTGGCCGGGACGGTGCTCGGTGGCGACAGGGTGTCGGCGCCCGATGTGTCCGCGCGGCACGAGGCGGAGAAGGTCATCAAGGAAGTCTTCAAAGAAGACTATGCTTTTACCGTGCCTGAAGAGCGGCAAATGCTGGCCAGGAAACTCGCGCAAAAGGCCGAGGAAACACAGATAGATCTGGCGGCCAAGTATATGTTCTGGCGTGAAGCCGCTTCCTTGCTCGCCCAGTCCGGGGACCTGGACGCGGCCCACTCCGTGCTGGAGAAGATGACTGGATTTTTCGCGGTGGACCGGAACGAGCTGAAGAAGGCCGTCTTCGCGGATGCTGCTTCCGCCACGAAAGACCAGGATGTGCTCAGTGTGTTGACTGGCGCGGGCGCTCTGCTTGGCACCCCCGGCGACCCCGAGGCCAGCCTGCTTGTCGGGAAGTACAAATGCTTCACCAGGGGAGAGTGGGTGACCGGCCTGGCCCTCTTGGCAAGGAGTTCCGATGCAACGCTGGCCGCGCTGGCCCGGAACGACCTCAACAACCCCGCCGCTACTCTGGCACAGATGGCCCTGGGGGACGCTTGGTGGGAGTGGGCGGAAAAGTCGCCGGCGCCGCAGGCCCAGGGCGCTCTCAAACAACGGGCCAGGTTCTGGTATGAGAAGGCCCTGCCCCTGCTGACAGAACTGAACAAGACCAAAGTGGAGAAACGGACGCAGAGCGTCAACCTGCCGGCCACGCTGACCCTTGAATTGGGGGGTGGTGTGAAAATGGAGTTCGTGCTCGTCGAAAAGGGCGCCTTCACTATGGGCGCGCCGGACGGTTTACTGGATGAAAAACCCGTTCACACGGTCACTCTTACCCAACCCTTCTACATCGGCAAATATCCGGTCACTGTAGGGCAGTTCAGACTTTTCATCAAGAAGATGGGCTACCAGACTCAATGCGAGAAAGCTGGCAACAAGGGGTGGACCGTAATAGATGGCAAGTGGCAGGAAGCAACTGACATCAACTGGGAGAACCCTGGCTTCAAGCAAAGCGATGCTCATCCAGTGGTCCTGGCAAGTTGGCAGGATGCCCAGGCTTTCGCCACTTGGGTGAGCGAGTTGACTGGCCGAGACGTGCGCTTGCCCTCGGAGGCGCAGTGGGAGTTTGCAGCGCGAGGGCCTAAGAGCCTCAAGTACCCGTGGGGTGACAAATGGGCGGTGGGGTTGTCAAATCATAAGGACGCTGCATTGAAGAACAGCGGTTTCGCCGATACCCCCGATGCGCCCTGTAGCAAGGATGATGATGGTTTCGCATTTACTGCCCCCGTAGGGCTTTACAGGAACTCAAGTTGGTGTGGCGCATTCGACTTGGCAGGGAATGTATCGCAATGGGTCCAGGACAGGTATGCTGCCCTCTATTATGGCGCCAACCCGCAGGGGCTCGCCCAGATTGACCCTCCGGGGCCTGGCAGTGGCGATGAGCGCGTAGTGCGCGGCGGCTCCTGGTCTGATGTTGAACGCGACTGCCGCTCAGCCAGGCGTATGCACGTCGAGCCGGAACGATGGTTCGCCAATCTCGGTTTTCGCGTGGTAGTGGTCTTGCCAGTACAGCAACCCTGAATTGAGGCCTGGGGCTTTGCCTCTTCACGGTGGGCACCCGACCTCAAGCCCCATGCCTAAGTCCGGCAATTATTGCCTATGAATATGGCGCTGCCTTTGCGAAAGGCAGTGGCGGTGTTGTGTCCCTTGGTGAGGGCAAAGCCTTGCAGCAGAGAGACCCCCTATTGTCAACTGGCGGGATGCTTTTGGCCGCGGCGGCCATCGTCTGCGGCATTGGTTTGTTCGTGGCGGGGGCCATTACGGGAGCTCCCGTGCAAGAAGACCCTGCCGGCCAATCCGATGCAGCGCTCGCAAGCTTGCCTTCCACGCTGGTGCAACCGCCGAAGGAAGAATTCAGAATTGAGAAGTCTGCGGAACAAGTTCCGGAAGGCAGTGCAGCAACTGATTTGGGGTTGCTCGTTCAAGAGTACAAAGAACTTGCTGCGGATGGCGATTATGATCGTGCTCGCAAGGTGGCCCAGAAAGCACTGGCGGCCGCTGGACAGACGGACCCTCCTTGGCTCAGGCGCCTTGCGGATGCGACCTACATGTGCGAGGCGTTGGCGGATCCACAACGCAGTGCCGCGGCTTATGCGGGCTATGCTGTGCTTATAGAGCAACCGGACGCTGGGATGCGCAGTGAAGATCGCGAATGGGCGCAGTATCGCGCTTGCTTGTGCTTGCGCCAGATGGGACTATGGGGCAGTGCAACGGAGGCGGCCCAAGCTTTCCTGGCCAGCTTCCCTGCCAGTTCCCACGCGCTTGAGATCAGACTGCTCCACGCCCAGGGGCTCGACTCGAGTGCCAAGCGTGCCCACGGGCCAAGAAGAGAACTCACGCAGGTTACCCCTGTGGCCACCCCGATGGCTGAGGGGCGGGGCAGGCGGGCACTGAGACCGGCCTCCGGCCGTCTGGAAACCGGCTCCGCGTCCCCGCCGGCCCAGACGATCGAGGCTGAGATAGACGGCGAGAAAGCGGAACTCGCCAGGCTCCAGCCTGCTGTTGTGCCAGCCCCGGAAGCGAGCGTGTTGGCCACTTCTTCATACGCACCTTCTGTAAGCATGGCGCTCGAACAGGCATTGCCACGATCCTCAGCGCCTGGCGCGCCGGACACAGAGACGGAGCTGGCTCAGAGAACCCAAGCGGTGAAGTCTCTGGCAGTGCTGATCGCGTCCATGAAGCAGGAACGCGCTAAGCCTCCTGTTGAGCCAACCCGCCTGCCCGTGATCCTCCAGCGGCAAGTCGAACTGGCCAAGGCTCCCAGCGGACAAGAACAGGACTCCCTGCAAGCGGTTCCCGCAACCGCCAGCGCCAAACCGGACGAAGTGCAGTGGGAGCGCCCGCCCCAGGTATTGCGGATCACAGCGCAACGGCCGATCTCAGAACCCTGCATCCCGGAATTGCCCAAGCCCGCAGGCGAGCCCTTGCCGACTCACCGCTTGAAGCCCTTCTTCACAGCGCAGGCGCTGACGCTGGGCACTGAGAGCGGCAGGAATGTTGTCGTGGCTGAAGGCGTTCTCGAACGGTGCCTGCCCGCCCCCGTTGTGGGCAGCGAGTATGTTCTGGTGCAGAATGGCCAAAACCTCTATTTCCTCACCCCAAGCGGGGACGTCAATCTCGAGAGTTTCGTCGGCCACGGTGTCTGCATCACGGGGTTGCCGCTGCAGGGCTCGGGTTGTGGAGCGCCGGTATTGGAAGTGGGAACCGTCTCAATTCAAGAACACTGAGCCCAACATGCCTGCGCGGCACGCGCAAGCACTCATATACAGCCTTGCTTCTACCCTCTTGCAGCTAGTTCCGTTCGCCTGCTTTGGCTGCGTTGCAACCCCGGGGGAATGTTGGTCCCAGGGGTTGGGGTTTTGAGCACGGTTGCGTCCTGGAGTTGCGATAGGAATCTGTCGTCGGCGAGTTCCTCAACTATCTTCCCTGATTCGCGGCGCGTAGGCAGGTCTACAGCGGGTACCGCTTGCGGTTGCGGCTGGCTCGCAAGTTTTTCCATAGCTGCCCGTTTTGCAGTCAGCTCATTTTGAACATTCGCCAGTTGGCTCTCCAGCTTCTCTACCTTGCTGTGGTGCTTGCCGTTAAGCTCTGCTTCAGCCTCCGTAATCAGGCCCTTGAGCGATCTCTCCGCGTTGGCGAAGGTTTCAGGCGGCACAAAATCCTTCAGATCACTCAACTCCTGGAGCTTGCCCTTCAGGCGCGTCAAGTCCTCGCCAACAACCTTCACTTCGGTCTTGCACGCCTCAATCGCTGCCAGGATTCCGGCTTCAAGGCTGGACAATCCTTCGATTTCCCTTGTGAGATGCTCGTAGGTCTGCATCTCCTTACGCTCCCGAGCTTGTTGCAATACCTGATTGACCACGACCTCGGTCAACATCTTGCGATCCATCTTCTTGTATAAATCGTATGGGGGCAACCCGGTGGATTCACAGGCCGCGATAACAACCTTCGCCGCTAGGGCAGGGTCTGTCTGATGCACACCTTGGAGCGAATAACTTCGATCGTCCTTCATCGAGTTCTTCCTCCCAGCAAACCACGGGCTTGCCAGACAAGGCTCTCAGCATCCCGTTAGGATTACCGAGTTGCGCCGTGGCAACGCCGACTCCCCCCCACTTCCTTGACGAACCGCGCAGTTCAAATGCTGCAACTTCTTCCAGCAAACTGAACCTTCCGACCCTCGGGAAAGCCTGGTCTCTCCTCCCCGCAAAAATCCTGCCGAGATTTAGGTATTGTGCCCGAACAAGCCTTTATGTCAAGAACTAAATCCATTTTTTCCAGAATTTACCTTAAGTTTTCCGGATTACCGCTGCTTGCCAAAATCCGGACACATAACCAGTGTGTCAGCAACGACTTGAAGATGGTGAAACTTGATTTCCACTACGCGAGCCTGGAACACAAACAACGGCCACAAAGCATAAATCAGATGACTATTGTCCACCATTGAGACCCCCGAAGCCGCGCAACCCTGGCAAAATACAGTGGGATATTGCAAAATGCAGCTTATTCTGCCTGTCAAGTGCTGTATTTGCAACAGTGCAGAGCCAAGCCCTGTTGCTGTTGGCAATCCTAGCCGCCGTATCATGGTTGATATTATGTTGGAGAACAAGCTGTTGTTTTCCCCTTTTGCCTTGCGGGAGAGGAGTTGTTGTTTTTCCTCTCCCTTGCGGGAGAGGCGTTTTTGTTTTCCCTCTCTCCCTGCGGGAGAGGGTAGGGTGAGGGGTCAAAACTGAGAATCAATTGTCCATTCCGGGGACGGGCGTGTTGTACTCGAACTCGTTCAACGCCGGCCGGTCCTGGAAGTACTTCGGGACCGAGAGGTCCAGGGCATTCAGCCGCGCCTGGGCCTGCCGCAGCGGCTCCAGAGCCTTGGCCGAGCCAATGAAAAGCACGGCAACCTTCTCCGGCGCTACCGGTACCTCAAAGGCGCCGCGCGCGTAAGCAAGCAGCCATGTCCGCTCCCTCACGGTCGCGGCTCGGACTGGACGGTTACCGAAAATCCAAAAACTAAAATCGAAAATCGAAAGAGTTCCTGTACCTTGTTCTGGGGACCGCAATGAACCGTGAAACGCTGACATCCCGCGAACGTGTGATCCGCACTCTCAAGCGCCAGCCCGTGGACCGCCTGCCTCTCGATCTGGGCAGCCACACGGCCACGGGCATCTCGGCTTTCGCTTACTGGAATCTGCGCAAACACCTGGGACTTTCCACGGACGGCATCTGGATACCGGACGCCGTTCAGCTTACCGCCTACGTGGATGAGGACATCCGGCGCAGGTTCCACCTGGATTGCGTCATGCTCGAAACGCCCTGGCCGCAACCCGCAAAATGGAAACCGCGAGAGGGCTTTGAGTTCACCATCCCCGCGGCCATGCAGCCTGTGCTTTCCGCCTCCGGAGAATGGCTTGTGCGGCAGGGCGAGCAGACCATGCGCATGCCGCCTGGCGGCTATTTCTTCGATGGCGCCTGGCTCTCGTACTGGGGTCTCGGCAATGAAGACAGCGACCTCGCCGCCTATGCGCGTGAGGCGGAACGGATTTTCAAGGAGACGCCCTACGCCACCAACTTCAACGGCAGAGTTTACGGCGGCGGGTTCAACGCCTTCTTCGGAGGCGTGGACCGCCTGGTGCAGATGCTGGAAGACCCCCAGGCGGTGCACGAAGAACACCGGGTCCGGTGCGACGAGTTCATCCGGCGGGCCGGCAAGATCATTGACCTGCTGGGATCTTACGTCCAACTCCTGACGGTCTGCGACGACATGGGCATGCAGCAGGGCCCCCTATGCAGCCCGGCTCTGGTGGAGCAGTGTGTCGCGCCGTATCTGAAGAGGTTCTGCAGCTTCATCCACCGCAATAGCGACATCAAAGTGTTCATGCACAATTGCGGCTCGATCCTGCCGTTGATTCCCATTCTGATTGATTGCGGCGTGGATGTGCTCAACCCCGTCCAGATTTCGGCCCGCAACATGGACCCGCACGAACTCAAGCGCCGGTTTGGGGACCGCCTGGTTTTCTGGGGCGGCGGTTGCGACACTCAGAACGTCCTGGACAAGGGCACCCCGCAGGCCGTCTCGCAGAACGTGCGCGAACTCGTCCGCACCTTCAAGCCCGGCGGCGGCTACGTCTTCAACCAAGTCCATAACATCCTGGGGAACGTCCCTTCGGAGAACATCGTGGCCATGCTCGATACCGCCTATGAGGAAAGCTTCTACTGAACATCTTGTAACCGTTCAGCCCCCACGGCCTTCCCCGCGTCCGCGGGACAGAGAATGGGAAGAATAGGAAGTATGGGAACGATGGGAGTGCTAGGAGAACTCAGCACAACTTCTTCCCATCTTTCCCATTCTTCCTATTCTTCCCATTCCCTTTCCCGTGGAGGGCCGGGGTGGGGTGAAGGTTGCCAAAATCCAGAAGGAGAGTTTACCATGAAGAAAATCCAAATTCTCGGCGCCGGTTGTGCGAAGTGCGAAAGACTGGCCCGGAACACCGAGGCCGCGGCGCGGGAACTGGGCCTCGAATACGAACTCGTCAAAGTCAGCGACATAACTGAGATCCTGAAGTTCGGTGTAATGCTGACGCCCGCCCTGGTCGTTGACGGCGTCGTGAAGCTGGAGGGCCAGGCGCCCGGTCCAGGCGAGATCAAGAAGCTGCTGGCCTGAGGCAGCCCTGGTTTGAGCAAGGCAACGATAGCACACGGACCACCACGTCTGCCGCCCCATCACCGCCGCGCTGCTGTCCCATTACTCCTATTCTTCCCATAGTTGTTGTCTTACTACTCGTGCCTCAGCGCGTCTATCGGGTCCAGCCGCGAGGCCCGCCAGGCGGGATAAAGCCCGAAGAATACGCCGATGGCCGCTGAGAAAGCTATGGCGATGACGACCGAGAGCAGGCTCAACGTCACGGGCCACTTCAGGATCAAGCTGCACGCCGCCGAAAGACCCGCGCCAAAGGCGACCCCGGCCAGCCCGCCGCAGCCGCTCAGCACCACGGCCTCGATCAGGAACTGCATCAGGATGTCCCACTGGCCGGCGCCAATGGCCAGGCGCAGACCGATCTCGCGGGTGCGCTCGGTGACTGAGACCAGCATGATGTTCATGATGCCGATGCCGCCGACAAGCAGCGAGATGAAAGCTATGGCGGACAAGAGCGCCGTGGCGGAGAAGATCACCTTGTCCACCATCGCCGCCATCTCGCCCAAATCCTGGACCTCGATGTCGTCCTTCTTGTTGGCGGCGAGTTTATGGCTATGCCGGATGGCCGCCCGCACTTCGTCCTTCATCTTGGGAATCTCATCGCGCACTCTGGCGGTGATGAAGACCACTTCCACGTAGCGCCAGCCCCGCAGGTACAACTGCACGGTGCTGCACGGGGCCAGGACCACCTTGTCCTGGTCCTGGCCGCCCAAGAGCGAGCCCTTGGGCTCCAGCACGCCCAGGACCACGAACGGGCGCCCGCTGATGCGGATGAGCTGGCCCAGGGGGGACAGGCCGCCAAAAAGTTCGTCAGCCACGGTCTTGCCCAGCAAACAGACCTTCGCGGTGCCGTGCACGTCCGCGCTGGTGAATTCGGCGCCAGAGGCCACTTTGTAGTTGCGCAGCCGCAGGAAGTCCGGCCAGACGCCCGCGACCTGGCAGTCTATGTGCCGGTTGCCGTTCGTCATCTTGCCGCCCCAGGACACACAAGGCGACAATTGGGCCACGGAGGGACAGTGATACTGGATGGCTTTGACGTCATCGTTTTCGAGCGGGCGCCAGCGCTGCATGGGATTCTCCGCGTCCGGGTCGTAGCGCGGAGTGACGAAGATCAGGTTCATGCCGATGGAGCTGAGGTCGCGCTGGATCATCGCCCGGCCGCTGAAGCCGATGTTCACCAGGGCCACGACGCAGGTGACGCCGATGATGTTGCCGAGCATCGTCAGCGCCGAGCGCAGTTTGTTGGCCGCGAGGGCCTGAAAAGCGAGACGCAGCGGCGCGATCATGCTTTGACGGGGGCCTCGTCTTCCCGCGGCAGCGCCGCCAATTGCGTGCGCGCGTCCAGCGCCGTCTGCACGGCATCCCCGATCAGATGTCCGTCGCGCAAGAGGAGCCGGCGTGTGGCGCACGCGGCGACATCGAGTTCGTGGGTAATGAGGACCACCGTGAGGCCGTCCCGGTTCAGCCGCTGGAGCAGCGTGAGGATCTCCAGGCCCGTGCGCGTGTCCAGGTTTCCGGTCGGCTCGTCGGCCAGCAGCACTCGCGGACTGTTCACCAAGGCCCGCGCAATCGCCACCCGTTGCTGCTGGCCGCCGGACAATTGCGTGGGCCGGCGCTGCAGCTTGTCGCTCAACTCCATGCGGGCCAGCGCCTCCTGGGCGCGCTTGCGGCGTTGGCCGGAGGACACGCCCTTCACATAGTGCAGCGGCAACTCCACGTTCTCCTGAGCGGTGAGGCGCGGCAGAAGCTGGAAGTTCTGGAAGACGAAGCCCAGGGTGCGCAGGCGCAGCCGGGCCAGGTTGCAACGCGACTCGGCCGGCACGTCGCGCCCTTCGAGCCGGTACAGTCCGGAGGTGGGCCGGTCCAGGCAGCCCAGGATGTTCAGCAGCGTGGACTTGCCTGAGCCTGAGGCGCCCATGACGGCCACGAATTCCCCGGCGCGGACCGTGAAGCTCACCTCGCGCAACGCCCGCACGGCCGTGTCGGCGGCGCCGTAAGTCTTGACCAGCCGCTCGACGGCGATGATTGGAGGGGCCTCAGCCATGTTCTAATCCGAATCTCTCAACACAGAGGATTTTGGATTTTAGATTTTCGATTGCACCACCGGACGTGGCAAAATCGAAAATCGAAAATCAAAAATCGAAAATTCATTCTCTGCGTCCTCTGTGTCCTCTGTGTTTAGTGAGTGGTGAGAAATGCGGGCTAACCACCAGAGGACGGTTTCTGCGTCCCGGTGACAATCTCGTCGCCTTCTTTCAACTCGCCGCTCAGCAGTTCGAAGTTCTCGTTGTCGCTGTCGCCCAGCCGCACGGTCTTGGCTGAGAGTTCGCCCTTTGCGTTCGTGACGTAAACGGTGCCCTTCACCCCTGGCTGCTTGGGGCCCGTGTCGTCCGTGCTGCCGGCTTCGGCGGGTTTCCCTTGGACCTCGGCCGGTGGAGAGAACCTCAGGGCGGCGCCGGGCAGCAGCAGCACGCCTGTCTTCTTGGTGACTGCGACCTTCAGCGACGTGGTCATGCCGGGCACGAGTTTGCCGTAAGGCCGTTCCGGGGTCGCCGGGTTGAGCGCCTCGAACCGCACGCGGTAGACCACCGGATTGGTCTTCTCCTCGGCCTGCAAGTGCACCAGGACTACCTTGCCGTTGAAGGTTTCGCCCCGGTACGCATCCACCTCGAACGTGGCCGCCTGGCCGGCCAGGATCCTGCCGATATCGGCTTCATCCACGCGTGCGTCAATGCGCAGTTTCGTCAGGTCGGAAGCGATGCGAAACATGTTCGGCGTCTGGAACTGCGTTGCGATTGTCTGGCCCGGCTCAATGGCCTGCTCCAGCACGACGCCGTCAATGGGCGACACGATCTTGGCGTAGCCGAGATTGGTCTTGGCGCGTTCCAGCGTCGCCTGGGCCTGTTCGACGTCGGCTTTGGCCAGGTCCACCTTCAGTTTGAGCTGGCGATAGTCGCTCTCGACTTGGGTGATGTCCACCTTGAGCAGTTCGATATCGAGCTCCATCAGCGTCACGTCACGCCGGCTGTTGGCCTCTTCCAGGAGCCTCGAGTCCAGCTCGACCTGCGGGGTCACCTTGGCAATGACGAGCTCCTCATAGCGCTGGCGGTTCTTGGAGGCCAGTTCCAGGCAGGCCTTGGCGCGCTCGACCGCAACCTGCTTGGATTGCAGCGTGTACTTGAGGCGCGCCTCCTTCAGGACCAGGTTCTCCTTGTCCACAGTCAGCAGACTGAGCGAAGCCTGCGTCTGGCTCAGGTGGACTTCGGCGCTAAGCTTGTCGCTTTCGAGCAACTCCGTATTCACCAAGGCCAGGACTTCGCCCTTCTTCACCGGGTCATTGGGTCCTTTCAGCACCTGCTCGATCTTGCCGGACACCTGCGAACCGACCCAGACGGCCTGCACGGGGCTGAGCGTGCCGATGGTGGTGATGGTCACGAGGATATCGCCGCGTTTGAGCTTCTCGGTCTTCCACAGGGCGGCGCCGAGCTTGGCCGTGGCGGAACCCAGCAGATGTTTTGCGCCAAGGCCCAGTCCGGCCACACCCGCGAGCGCAAGTATGAGCACTATTATGACAAGTTTCCGTTTGCGTGACATCGCGGTCCCCGGCGCTTTCCGGATGCAGAGTATGCGATCTGGGCGGCTGAAGTACAAGTGCGCGCTTTCCTTCAAGCCGGGTTGTGCTATACAGAACGCAAAGCGGAGACCTCGCTATGCGCAAGAACATGATCGGTGCCTACGGACCCTGGGCGGCGGACAAAGTGTTGGGCCAAGGCCCGGCGCGCATGTCCTTCCGCACGGGGAAATGGAAGACGCTGGACGCCTGGCGGCGCGTCGGGCGGAAACGCGTCCTGGAATGTATCGCCCCGGTGGATCTGGGAGGCCTTCCCAAGGTCCGCATCGAATCCAAAGGCGTCTTCGACGGGCTGTACACCGAACGGCTCTCGTGGCAGCTTCCTATGGGCCCGCGGACCGAGGCGGTGTTCCTCAAGCCCGCGGGCGCGGCGGGAAAGTTGCCCGCCATTCTCGGCCTGCACGATCACGCCGGCAAGAAGTATCTGGGCTGGCGCAAGATCGCCCGCGACGGCGCCCAGGAGTGGCTGGTGCAGGGCGAACACTATGAGAAATGCTATGGCGGTGTGGCGTGGGCCAATGAGCTGGCGAAACGCGGGTACGCCGTCCTCGTCCACGATACTTTCCCCTTTGCCAGCCGGCGCGTCCTGGTCGCGGACTTGCCGCCGCAGGTCCAGTATGGCGGCGTGGACCCCGCGCCGGATGACCAGGAAGGCTTCCTCAAGTACAACCAATTCGCGGGTGAGCATGAGCACATCATGGCCAAGAGCCTGTTCTGTGCGGGGACGACCTGGCCGGGCGTATATCTGGTGGAGGACCAGAAGGCCCTGGATATCCTGTGCGCCCGCCCGGACGTGGACGCACGGCATGTCGGCTGCGGCGGCTTGTCCGGCGGCGGCATGCGCACGGCGTATCTCGCCGGCCTGGACGACCGCATCCAGTGCGCGGTTTGCGTCGGCTTCATGACCACGTGGCGCGAGTTCCTGCTCGACAAATGTTTCACCCACACCTGGATGATCTACGCGCCGCTGCTGCCCCAGGACCTGGATTTTCCCGAGATCCTCGCTCTGCGCGCCCCCAAGGCCGCCATGGTCCTGAACGACATTGACGACCAGTTGTTCACTATGGGGGAGATGCGGCGCGCCGACAGAATCATTGCGGAGACCTACCGGCGCGGGGGCGCGCGGGAGCAGTACAAGTGCAACTACTATCCGGGGCCGCACAAGTTCGATTTGCCGATGCAGAAAGATGCGTTCGCCTGGTTCGACAAACACCTGAAGTAACTGCTCGGTCCCCGAGCCGCGTGCGCAAGCAAGCGGCAGGGTCCGCTCCCTGACGGTCGCGGCTCGGACTGAACGGCCAGCACCTGAAGTGAGATTGCGGTGTAGACTTTTGGTGGGGCGTGGCAGAAAGACCATGCGGGCGCATGGTTGAGCCGCACGGAAGGGATGCGCTGTCCCGGTGTTGACCTCGACTAAGCTCGTAATCCCGCCTGCGCCTGGCGACACGCGCATTAGGAGCGTGGTCAACGCCATCGTTGAGGACCTCATCCGCGCCAAACACGTGGACGAGCACACAGCCGCGTTGAAAGCCTATGGTGCGCTGGCGGTGCCCGGACTGCTGTTGCACCTGCACACCACCGATCCAGCCCGGCGCGCCATTGCGTTCTATGGTCTGCAGTACTGCTGGTCGCAGAGCGCGCGCGAGCCGGTCGCCGCACTCTTGAAGGAGAACGACCCGTCCGCGCGCCACATGGCTGCGTTGGTGCTGGCCAAGCACGAAGGGCTGGCCAGCCTCGCCAAACTCTGCGAGCCGCTGCTGCACGATCCCCGCCCGGCCCTCGCGGGCTTTGGATTTGAGCGCGTCGAGGGCGAAGGGCCGGACTTGGGACGCATGTTGCGTTTCATGCGCAAGCCGGGCATGTGGGATTACACCTGGAAGTTCCTGCCGCGTTACTACGACTCTGCTCTGACCCCGGCTACTCTGAACATGCTCGGCCGCGGGGGCGTGGAGCCCGGCATCGCCGCGGCGGCCGCGTTGATTCACCAGCAAAAACGTTCTGCCACTATCCGTCAAGGGCTGGTGCAATTTCTGACCCACTCTGCGCCGGAACTGCGCGAGATCACTGCCGAGTACTTGCAGTGGCATGGCATGGCGACGGAAACAGCGGCCCTGCGCGGGGCGCTGGCGCGTGAGCGGGACCCGTTCACGGAGGCGGCTATGGAAGCCGCCCTGGCTGCCATTGCCCGCCGCGAGCAGACCGTGCCGGGCGCGCATCTGCTGGGCACCAAGTACTCCTCGCGCTCGCTGGTCCTGCCCAGAACCGAGGGCCGCTCTTTGTTGGAGCGTTACCGTACCGCTTTGGGGTTGTTGTTTAAGCCCAAGGCCGCGGTGGGGGATTGGCGCGCTGCTTTTGAGCTTTACCGGAAGGCGGAGACCTTCGAGCCGCATTGGGCCTACAAGGGCGACGAGCCGCCGCAGGACTTTGTGGCCGCGCGTCAAGCCAGGCTGGAGCTTCAGGCGAAACTTTTCGCCATCCCAGCCCCAGCTTTCGGCCTCTCCGCAGCGCGGGATGCGGAACTCGCAGAAGGCCACCGCGGCGAGTTTGGCGCTGAGCCTGCCGCATCGTTCATGCCGCCTCTGCGGGCTTATTTTGACCCGGCGCGCGAGTCCTTCGGCAAGGTGACGGAAGAGGATGCCGTGGGCTTCACCGGCATGGTCCACGCCGCTGACGACGTGGGCTGGTACAGGGATCATCGCACCGTTGTCGCCAGCGCGAACGGGCTGGTGCGGCAGGTGCGCTGCGCGCCGAGCTGGGGTTGCCTGGTCATTATCGAACATTTGCTGCCGGACGGGAAGTTCTTCTGCTCCCTGTATGCGCACCTTAGCGCCTTCATCTGTGTGCTGCCGGGCCAAGTGGTGAAGAAAGGCCAGAAGATCGGCAGCATCGGGCGCAGTCTTACTTGGGAGAACGGCGGCTATCTTGCGCATTTGCATTTCGGAATTCATAAAGGGCCTTACTGGCAGGCCTTCGAGGTTGGCGCGCCGCTAGACGTGCGCTACGAGGGCAAGCACTACGTAGGCAGAGTTGTGAGTTCCGACGTTAACTCCACGCTGGTGGACATTCATCATGCCAAGGGCGCGCAACAGCTCCGCCGTTCCTCCTCGTGGGTCAGCGGCTATGTCTCCAAGGAATGCTGGGAACACAAGCGGCACGGTTGGGTTGACCCGCAGCATTTCCTCAAGGAGCACGCGAAGGGGTAGAACTACAACGAACGACCAGCCACAGAGGACACAGAGAGCACAGAGGATTTTCCTTCCTTATAAGTTTTCTCTGTGTCCTCTGTGTCCTCTGTGGCAAAGAGTCGTTGTGGTATTAGTATAAGACTCTTTCCAGACACAGCCCGTGCGCCGGGGCCGTGGGACCGGCCGCGCGCCGGTCTTGCGCCGCCAGCGCGCTTCCCAGCCAGTCCGGCGGCCTGTAACCACGCCCGACGTCCACCAGCGACCCGGCGATGGTGCGGACCATCTGATACAGGAACCCGCTGCCTTCGATGCGCATGACGAGCCTGCCTGGGTAGTCCGGGTCTTCGTGCAGTTCGAGCCGCCGTATTTCCCGCACGGTGTCCACCGGCTCCTTGCCGTCTTCCGCGCGCTCCGCTTGTGTTAGAGCCAGCTTGCTCGCGAACGAAGTGAAATCATGGACGCCGATCAAGGCTGCCGCTGCTTGCCGCATCGGTTCGCTCTGCACCGCAAAGCGCACGTGCCAATGCGTGCGGCGCCAGAGCGCCGGGCGGCAGTGCCCGCTGATTATGGAGTACGAGTAGACCTTGCCGACCGCATCGCGCCGCGCGTGGAAAGCGAGCGGCATTTCCTGAGCGAGCCGCGCCGCCACGTCGCGATCCAGTTTGGCGTTGAGGGCTATGCAGAGCCTGGCCGTGGGGACTTCCACTTCGTCGGGCAGCAGGAAACTTGCCACCTGCCCCAGCGCGTGGGCGCCCGTATCCGTGCGGCTGGCGCCTGCAATGCGAATAGATTGCCCCGTGACGATCCGCAGCGCGCGCTCCACTTCGCCCTGGACGGTCCGTGCCGCCGAACTGTCCGCCTCGCCTGCCGGTGCGCTGCTTTGCACTTGCCAGCCGTTGAACGCGCTGCCGTCGTACTCAAGCGTAAGTTTTATCCGCCGCGCCATTGCATTCATCCTTTGACCCCGAACCCCGCTCCCCGAACCCCGAACCCCGCTCCACGATCCACGATCTTCCCGCAGGTTCCACTTGAAAACCGCGCGGCATTGTGCAATAATCATTGAGTGGCGTGCCCGTGGGTAGGTGGCCGAGCGGTCAATGGCAACAGACTGTAAATCTGTCGACGAAAGTCTACGGGGGTTCAAATCCCTCCCTGCCCACCACTTCAGAATATCAGTAATCCCGATTCTTTAGCCGCACAAACAGGGACAAGGCCAAGCACAATAGGCACTTGCGCCAGTATTACGAATGACGGCAATCGTAATACTGTCGCACAAGTGGGGCACAAAGAAAGCATTAATCCGGCACCTTTTACGGCGCTATTACGTCACCAGAACGGCAGTGAACACGCGCTGGAAGCCGGCCCTGGCAAAGCCGCGCCCGCGGGAACAGGGAATTCGGGGACAGGGCGCTGCATCAAGATCGTGAGATAAAGCCGCGTTTGCTTGCCTGTGTCGCCCCAAACGCGGCTCTGTCCCGCGTTCGCATTACCGTAAGCCCTCAATGATCGGGTGCATGTCAGTAAATGCGTGGCCCAGAGCGTACCGCGGGCGTCCCGCCCGCCCTCGTCCCTGCGCTCTGCCAGCCTGCCACGAGCGGGCGGGACGCCCGCGGTACATTTGCTGACATGC
>Ga0187861_10000739_pt1 | contig 36981 bp, 37 predicted proteins | sample June2016WEW_10_1_3_FD_132986 | JGI IMG/M metagenome (GOLD analysis project Ga0187861, IMG submission 132986) | Peatland microbial communities from SPRUCE experiment site at the Marcell Experimental Forest, Minnesota, USA - June2016WEW_10_100 | ecosystem: Environmental > Terrestrial > Soil >...
GCCTTACCTGGGCTACTCCCCCATGTCGGTGTTATACGAGGGCAATGGCATCGCCACCTACAACGCGCTGCAATTCAGCCTGCGCAAACGCATGAGCCACGGTCTGCAAGTCACGGGAGCGTACACTTGGTCGCACACCCTCGACGAACAGAGCGGTCTCGGACTGTTCTTCAACGGCAACGACCCGGCCAACCTCCGCTCCTCGTACGGCACGTCGACCTACGACCGTCCGCACAACATCACGGTTCAATTTTCGTATTCGATCCCCAAGGCTGCGTCCGACCACGCCTTGGTGGGCAAGGTGACCAACGGATGGATCCTCAACGGCATCACCGTCCTGCAGAGCGGCATGCCCTACAACGCGTACGACTATTCCGGAACGGTGAACGGCCTCTTTTACGGCGGCCACTCCGGGACGCCACTGGATCCCATTCTTCCGCTGAAGCCGGGGGTCACCGTGGCCCAGGCCGAGCTCCAGGGCAGCACCGGCTACAGCATCAACCTGCCGTTCGTGAACTCCAGCGACTTCTACATTCCGCAAGTGGCGCCGGGAACGTACGGCGTCACTACCACCTGTGGCACCACTTGCGACACCTTCGAGACGATTTACGGCGCTACCAGCCGCAATACGTTCCGCGGTCCGTTCCAGTCTCGCTTCGACGTCGCGCTCATCAAACAGACCAAGTTGAGCGAGCGGTTCTCGCTGCGATTCCAGGCCGACGCGTTCAACGTCCTCAACCACCCCAGCTTCGACGCGCCGACCACGAGCTCCAGTCTCTACAGCGTCAGCAGCAGCGGTGTGCCGACGGTACGCACTTTTTCGACGTCCTTCGGATACGTTCAGCGCACCATCGGCAGTCCCAGGTTCCTGCAGTTGAATCTGAGCCTTTTGTTCTAACCGGTCCATCACGGGCAGGCCTTACCAGCCTGCCCGCCTCCTACCACACCCGGCAGGCGTTGGCGCTGACCATCGGCTGGCCGGCTTTGCACGAATACGCCTTCTGGAACTCGGGCATGTTCTGAACCGTGCCGTTCACGCGGTAGCGGCCGGGCGAGTGCGGGTCGGTCATGGCCCGCTGGCGCGATTCCTGCGGCGACATGTTCTCGCACCACACCTCCGCGAATCCCAGGAAGAAGCGCTGTTCGGGAGTGAAGCCCTCGACCTTGTCCGACTTGCCTTTCAGCGTGTCCTGGAGCGCCATCAGCGCGACGCGCACGCCGCCGTTGTCGGCGGTGTTTTCGCCCAGCGTCAGGCGGCCGTTCAGCTTCACATCGTCCACGGCGGTGAAGCCGGAGTGCTCATCGGCGATGCACGCGGCGCGCTTCTCGAACTCCGCACCGTCCTGGGCGGTCCACCAGTCGCGCAGGTTGCCGTCGGCGTCGAACTTACGGCCCTGGTCGTCGAAACCGTGAGTCATCTCGTGACCGATCACCGTGCCGATGCCGCCGTAGTTGAGGGCGATATCGCGCTTGGGATCGAAGAACGGCGGTTGCAGAATGCCGGCCGGGAAGTTGATGCTGTTGTTCTGCGGGTTGTAAAAGGCGTTGACCGTGGGGGTGGTCATGAACCACTCGGTCTTGTCGGTGGGCTGGCCGATCTTCACGATGCGGTGGTCGTACATGGCTTCCGCGGCGCGCACCGAATTGCCGAGCAAATCGTCGCGCACGATGCTCACCTTGCTGTAGTCGCGCCATTTCTTGGGATAGCCGACATTGTTGGTGAAGGCGTGCAGCTTGACGATGGCCGCCTTCTTGGTCGCCTCGGTCATCCACGGAAGCGTCTGGATGTCCTGCTCCAGGGCTCTGTCGAGCGCCTCCACCAGTTGCGTGATCTGGGCCTTGGCGTCGGCGCCGAAGGCCGTCTCGATGTACTTCTGCCCGAGCAAATCGCCGAGCGAGCGGTCCACCATCGCGGCGCAACGGTTGGCGCGCGGGCGCGGCTCCTTGACGCCCGACAGGTAGCGCTGCCAGAAATCGAAACTCTCGTTCTCAAACGCTTCCGGCGACTCCGCGGCGGCCTCGCGCAGCAGGTGGTAGGAAAAGTATGCCTGAAAAGCGGTGATCGGCTGGGATGGCAGCGTGGCGGCGATCTGCTTGAGAAAATCCGGTTGGGCTACGTTCAGGGTCTCAAACGCCGGCGCGCCCACCCCCTTGAAATAGCTGTCCCAGTCGAAGCCCGAAGAGAGCGCCGCGAGTTGCTGCCTGGTCACGATGTGGTAAGTCTTGTTGGGATCGCGCATGGATACTCGGTCCATGGACGCCTGGGCGAGGATGGTTTCCATCTCGAGAACCATGCGCGCCTTGGAGGCGGCCGTCTCGGCGGGGTCGCCGGCAAGCTGGAACATGTTCTTCACGTGTTGCTCGAAGCGCTGGCGGATCTCGACGGACTTGGCGTCGGTCTTCAGGTAGTACTCCCGGTCGGGCAGCGAGAGGCCACCCTGGCGGAGCGCAGCGATGGTGCGGTTGGAATCCTTGGCATCCGGAGCTGAGCTAAACCCGAACAGTACGCCGATGCCCAAACGGTGCAGGTGGGCAATTTCGGCCACCACGTCCGGCTCGTCGCTCATCGCCTGGATGCGGTCCAACTCGGGCTTGAGAGGTTCGATGCCCTTCTTGTTGATGGTCGCGGTGTCCATGCAACTGGCGAAGTAGTCGCCGATCTTCTGGTCCAGCGCGCTGCGGCCGGGCTTCACCACGGCGGCGCTTTCGAGGAGGCCCAGTTCCACCTTTTCGTTACGGTCTGCCAGTTCGGCGAAACGCCCCCAGCGGGCGCGGTCCGCCGGGAGCGGGTTCTTGGCGATCCAGTTGCCGCACGCGTACTGATAGAAATCGACGCATGGATCGACGGACTTGTTCATGGCGGCGGTGTCAATGCCCGATGCCGGCGACGATGCCTGGCCTTGCGCCACAGCGAGCAAGGGCAGCAGAAGGAAAGCGATGACGATTCGAAGTTTCATAGCGTTCAAACCTGGAACGCTGATTTTAGCGCAAGGTGGGGCATGCTTTAGCTTGCCCTGACAATAGCTATGGCTTCCGCGCCCGGTAGTGGAACGTGTTCAGCGTGCGAGCGATGTCGAACGAGCGGAGCATGGCGATCACTTCCGCGCCGGCCATCAGGACCGGGCCGTAGCCCTGCATGGCGCCGAGGTCGGTGGGGCGGTTGTAGTAGTACACCGAGTCGTAGGCGGCGGTGGTGCTGACGCAGATGCCCTCGATGCGGCCATCGGGAAGAACGCGCTTCGAGACCGCTTGCCACCCGGTTTGGGCCACCGGCGCATAGACGGGAGAGAGCCAGCCGCGGTTGACGCCGCGCGCGATGGCGAACGTGAACATAGCCGACGCCGAGGTCTCCAGGTAGCTATCGGTCTTGTCGAGCAGTTGATGCCACATCCCGACGCCGCTCTCGACGGACGCGGCTCCGCGCGCCCCGCGCTGGAAAATCTCCAATACCCGGCCGCGGCTGGGATGGTCCTGCGGCAGAACGCTCAGCAGTTCGGCGGCGGCCATCAGCCCCCATCCGGCGCCGCGGCCCCAATAGAATGCCGGGCCATCGGCGCCCTCGAACCAGGCATGGCGGTACAAGCCAGTGGCGGGGTCCTGGAGGCGCTGGGACATCTGGATCACCTGCCGCGCGGCGTCGTCGAACCAGGTGCGATCGCCGGTCAGCCGCCCCATCTGCGCCAAGAACGGGATGCTCATGTAAGCGTCGTCGATCCACAGTGAAACCGGCAGCGGGCGCGGCCGGGCGAGCGTGCCGTCGGGCATGCGCATCTGCTTGTGCGCGATGTGGTCGGCGATGGCGTCGATGGTGGCGCGGTAGCGCGGGTCCGGTTTCTTGGCGTAGGCCTTGACGAGAGCCGCTCCGATGGCGCCGCAATCGTCAAGCTCGCGTATGTTCAGCAGCCGGCTGAAGCCGTGCGACGGCTGGCCGAACTCGGCCACCTGCTTGCGGAAGTAGTCCAGGTGGTCGAATACGAAGTCGAAGTTCTTGAGCGTGTAGTCTTGATAGCGTGAGTCGCCGGTCACCTCCGTCGCCAGCAGCATTCCGGCGAGCACCACCCCCATGGGATAATCCCAGTCGTTGAACTGGCCGCCGCGCGAGTCGAGCGCGGCGGTCCGGATGGGACGCGAAAAATCCGCGATCGGCTGTCCCGTCCGGGTGTCGATGATGCGGTACTGAGTCGATCGGACAAAGTAGTCGCGAACGCGGTCGAGCGTGGCTTTGATATCGGCCTCGGCCGGCACGACGTAGTCCACGCCGGGAGCGAGCGACGGTTGCGAGAAAGAAGGATCGCTGCGGCCCGGCGGCTGCCCCTGCGCGGACGCCGCAAACAGCAGCGCCGCCAATGGAACGATCCTCCCCGCGTGCATCCTCAAATCCACTGAGATCCTCCTTGTGCCGCAGTGTGGCTCGCAGAACCGAGTCCGGATATCAGATTTTAGCGCAGTACGGCGTCGATATGAGCGGCCGCCCTTCCAGAAGTACGGTAGTATGAATTATGGCTACACGAAAGATAACCCTGTCTATCCCAACGGATGTGGCCGACCGATTTCTGAAACAGGTCCCCGCCCGCCGCCGGTCCCAATACGTGACCGCCGCGATCGCCCAAAGCCTGGCGCTGCGTGAAAAGCGGCTGGCCCGAGCCTGTGACATGGCCAACCAGGACCCCGATTCTCTGGCCATCGAAGACGAATGGGAGCAGATACAAGACCGCATCGAGGAACCCTGGGATGATGCCCCGGCGCGGTGAGATCTGGTGGGTGGCCCTTGACCCGGTGGCCGGCTCGGAAATCGCCAAGACGCGCCCCGCCGTTGTGCTCACGAACGACATTGTCAACCAGCGCCGCCGAACGGTGGTAGTGGTTCCACTGTCGAGCGCTCCCTCCGCCAGCCCTCCCATACTTGTCCCGATCCGCTGTGCCGGCCGGGATGCAGTAGCCGTAATCGATCAGATCCGAGCCGTGTCGAAGCAGCGTCTGAGAGACCGGGTAGGCGAAGTATCCGCCGCGGAACTCACCGCGCTGGAAGAAGCGTTGCGGGAAGTGCTGGATCTCGGTTAGAGGACGCGCCCCGGCTTGCTCCCGCGGGGTTTTTGAGACAGAATGAATCTACACCTGTCTCATTCGAAGAGAGACGTTTCTATTAGGAGAGTTCAAGTGAAGACACGGATTTTGCTGGTTCTGGCCTTCTTGACGCCCTTGGCTGGTTGGGCGGTCGACCCGGTGCCCATGGACGTCAAACTGGGCCTCTGGGAAACTACGCTAACCAACCAGATGGACATCTCGTCGATGATTCCACCCGAGGCGCTGGCGAGGCTGACGCCCGAGCAGCGCGCCAAAATGGAAGGGTCCATGGGGCGCGGAGCCCCGCGGACCACCACCATCAAGCACTGCATCACCAAGGAGACCATCAATGAAGCGTTCTCCTCCCCCGGCAGGGGCAACCCCAAGGAGCAGATCTGCACGCAGACCTTCGTGACCTCGACCAGCACCAAGCAGGTAGTTCACATGGAATGCACCTCGGGAAACATGAAGAGCAGCGGCGACGTTCAGGTTGAGGTGATCGACCGTGAGAACGCCAAAGGCTCGATGGTCATGACCTCCGCCGGCGGCCGAGGCGGGAACATAAAGATGGCCTGGACCTCCAAATGGCTCGGCGCGGATTGTGGCGACGTCGGGCAGAAGAAGAACTGAGCGGCGCGGTCACTTGCACCGCTCGCAAGAGTTTGCCCAGTAGTGCTCAGTTGGAGCGACTCGCGCTGGGATGGTCTCTTCCGGGCCTCGGGCGGCTTAGAATGAAGCCATGCATACGATAACGCTGCTACACGTCGATCATGAGGATTGGGCAAGCCAGCTCAAGGAGGCGGTCACCAAGGCGGCGCTCCGGCATGCCGGGAGTATCGATGCCATTCGTTTCGCTGAAGATGAGGCAGCGGCCGATCTTGTCATCTGTTTGGGAAGCGCCCTCCTGGCCAAGGACGCGAATGCGCGATCGCAGATCCGAGCGGCTCTTGCCCGGCAGGTGCGAGTCTTGCCCGTCGTTTCCACTCTTCCCAAATTCAAGTCGGAAGTCCCCGAAGAACTCTACCCCATTAACGGCACAGCATGGGTGAACCTTCCCTCCCTCGCAGAGGAGGTGCTGCGACACTTGGGGCTGACTGAGCGGGACCGGCGCGTTTTCTTGAGTTACCTGAGGCGGGAAACCACCCCCTTGGCCTATCAGCTATACGACGAGCTGCATCGGCGCTGCTTCTCAACGTTTCTGGACACCTGCGAGATTGAGCACGGAGAACGGGTTCAGGACCGAATCGAGCAGGCCCTCCAAAACACCTCGTTTGTGCTGCTACTGTATTCGCCATCCGTCGAGACGTCCGAGTGGATCGAAAAAGAGGTCAACTTCGCGCTCACCCACGGGCTGGGGCTGCTTGCGCTGGCGCTGCCGGACGCTGAAAAGAAGGCGCCGTTCAAGATGACTCCAAGCGACCGGCGACTGCAATTGCAGAAGTCGGACCGAAAGGTGGATGGCCGCCTCACTGCCGCGGCGCTGAAACGAGTGTGTCTGGCAATCGAACAAGAGCACGCGGACCAGTTTCGGTCGCGCCGGGAGCGGCTGATTCATGATGTAAATGCGGCGCTCGGCGGCTCCGCCATCCGCGTAGGGACCCAGTCTCTGCGATTCAAGGGCCCGAAATCCGACGTGTTCATCCGCCTGAGTGCACGCCCCGCGGAAGCGCGCGATCTGTTTCTGCTGGATCGGGATTGCCCGATAATCGAAGGAGAGACACCGCCTCCGAACCGCGTGCTGGTCGCTGTGAAGGGTGGGTATCTTGAGAATCGCGAGATGACGGCCTGGATGTGCGCAGGGCTACGACATCCGGTCCGCTGGCGCGAGCCGCAGGAGGTCTGCGCCGATCCCGGGGCGTTGGAGGACGGATCATGGACATAGAACCGGTGCGTCGAGCTATTATTCTCGCGGCGAGTTATCCCCCCAGGGAATACAAGTCGAAAGCGGACAGTCATGAGATCGCTGCGGCGGTCAAAGCACTCGCTGGAGCAACTTTTCAACGGGATTGGACGCTGGTGTTCGGCGGGCATCCCGCTGTGTCGCCATTGATCTTGATGGTTGCGCGTGAGTATGGCACAAAGGATCGGGTGGTGATTTACCAGTCGGACTATTTTGAAGATCACATCTCCCCGGCTACGCGCGCGCTGACGGAGGAGCAGTTCGGAGAGATCAGATTCGTGCCCCATGCTCCCGACGAACCGGCGCCGGCACCGTCGGATCCGGTCGACGCGACGAAATGCCCGAAGAGCCTGACTGCGATGCGGGAACGGATGGTCCACCACCCCGGAGTTTCCGCCCTCGTCTTGATTGGCGGCGACACCGGTCTGCGGCAAGAACTCGATCTTTTCGCAAAGGCGCATCCGAATCTTCCGATCATTCCCTTGGGTGCACCCGGAGGGATTGCGCACGAGCTTGCCTCTGAAGCCCGGGGCTTCCGAATGCCGGAAGACCTATTGATCGCCCTGCCCGACTCGCGGAACTACCTCACGCTGTTTACCCGAGTCATGCAGTATCTGGCACTGCTGTAGCGCCTTCCCAGCGAGAGTGCTGCGATATCCCTACAAAAGACGGTTGTTGGCTTGCCCAGCCCGCTTGTAAGTCATACATTCTGAAGGATGTTGTGGTTTGGTTCACAAGATGCCTTTGCTGGGGTGTGCAGGCAAGGCGGAAAGGGCACCATGAAAGGAACAACCATTCGATACGGACTCTTTTGGGGGAGCAAACCGACACCGGCCGTTCGGTTCCTGTCCTGGCACAGGCAGGTGCGTGGTCCTCCCTGAGGTCCGGCCGCGGGCGGCCCCGGTTGTTTTGGGGCCGCTCTGCCTGCAAATTCTTGGGAGAATGAGGGGTGCCCATGCAGAATTCGCCAAAGTCGATTGAGAACTTGCTGTCCAGCGAGGAACTCGACCGGCACCGCGACACGCCTGATGGGTCCTTGACAATCCTGAGCGCAAGCAGGGAGCCAGTGGGAAGCGTATCCCTCGATCCGTGCCGCGACCTGGCGATTCAGGTGGATGGAGAGCACGCTTGCGATACCTGTCCGCTGAGGGTCGCGCCACCCGAGTCGATACACCCCAAGCGCATACGTTGCCTCCTGGGCGTTCATCGCTACGTGGCTGCCATTCGCAACCGGCACACCGTGTTCGGCTACATCGCAGGCCCACCCAAGGTCGACTCTTCCTATTTCGAGAGCCTCGAGCTCATGCACAGAGACACTGGCAAGCGCGACGAGCTCCTGGCCCGACGTGAGGAACTACTGGACAGGTCCCACGAAGAGCAGCTCAAGCGACGGCTGGAGGCCGAAGCGGAGCAACTGTCGATCCTGTGCGGGACTCGCAAGCTCCTTCAGGTGTACGCGGAAGCCGGAAAGGCTTTTGAAAAGGCTCGCACGCAGGTCCAGGTCATCGACCAGATGTTCGAATCGTTATCCGAGATGCTCGGCGACGTTGGCCTATGTATGTACGAGCGTAGCGAGCGGGCATACCTGGAGTTGAAGCGCGTAGAAGGACGCGCACAGGACGGGCTACCGCGACGCTTGCCAGACTCTGCCGGGCATGTCGGCTGGGTGGCGGCGAATCGGGATCCCCTTTATGAGCCGGACTTGCACAATCCGAGGCCGAACTCGCCACGTTTCCTGACGACCTCGCAGGAGAGCGACTATCGCTCCAGTCTGACCCTGCCGATGCCATTGGACTTCGGTGGCCGCATGGGAGCCGTTCAGGCGGCCTCGTCCACTCCCGATGCGTTCGGTCCGGACGTACGGAATGCCGCCGCGGCGATCGTGACCGTAGCCGGATTCGCTTACGCACAGGCGAGCTATCAGAGTCGGCTGAGAACACCAGCGGCGGACCGGCACGTCACGGTTGATTGGGACCCGGAACTTTGGCGTCTGATCGTCGAGGTTGGGGAGGATCCCGAGCGGGTGCTTACGGCCAAGCGCCGGCTATACCAAATGGCAAGCGACCGGGCATTGCGGTTGGCAGATGCGAAAACCGCCAGCGTTCGCATCTATAATCCGTATGCCCGCGATCTTCGATTCGCGGCCTGTTCGGGAGATCCCTGGACCGAGCTACTGCGGCACACCGTGTACCTCGACAGTGAGAAGAGTTTGGGGATGCATGCCATCAAGACCATGCAACCGTTCTACATCCGCGACGTCGGCGAAGAGCGAGCCGGAGAGGGCAGGTATCACGGCCTTTTTCCAGAAGTGCGATCGCTTTACGGGCTGCCCTTCTCCGAAGGAGAGGATTTCAAGGGTGTGATCACGGTTGACTGGTACGAGGCCGATCAACTGACAGACGACAGGAAAATGGAACTGGCTCGACTGCTCGACCAGTTTCAGTCCGCCCTCGAGATCCTCATGCGGGCACAGCAGGCCATCTTCCGTGGTATCGAAGAAGCTTACTTCCTGAACCCAGATCCGGTGAAGGCCGCTGCCGAGGCGGCCAAGGTGATCAGGCGGATGTTCGATGTCCGCTCCTGCGCGATTTTCCTCTTCGACGAGACTAATTCCCGCTTGACACTGGCGGCTACCAGCGAACCACTCACGTCGCGTTCCGAAGAGACTCCAGCGCCATCCTGGGCGGTGGGCGAGGGACTGGTTGGGTGGGTGGCCAAACACCGACGTCCCCTCTCGACGCCGGACGTCGACGATCCCAGGCACCTGGAAGCGTATCCCGACAAGCCCACCATCGCACCAAAGTTCGCCGAGGAAATCGGTGAGCACACTGGTCCCACGGCGGTGCTGGCCGCGCCCATGCTGATCGGCGAGAAGCTCCAGGGCATAGTCCGCCTGAAGATCAAAGCGAACGGAGGGTGTTTCTCGGCCGAGGAGGTAACCTTCCTCATGCAGATCGCCGGCTGGCTCGCGCGGATGTTTGCCAGCGGGCGGGCCAGCCGGGAAGCGGCGGAGATTATCTCTCGCGCGGAAAAGTTCTTCGCAGAAGCCGGGAATCTGGAGAACATCGCCGGCATCCTCGCCGAAGACGCCATGAAAAACTCGGGCGCGGCCAGCGCGCACATTCGGATCGAAAATGAGGACGGGGATCTCGTCTGTATCGCCGCCGTGGGCTTGTTTGCAGAGACGACGCCCAAACGCAGAACCAGGGGTTCCGGTGTATCGGGTCATGTCATAGCCACGCGTAGGCCGCACTTCTCGGCGGATATCCAAGCCGACGAAGTATGGAAGCCCGTCCTCGAGGAATTCGAGCGGCAACACGGCCAATCTACATCTACCTGGATAAATTCCGCGGCCTGCTTCCCCTTGCGCGACACCGAAAACCAAAGTGTATTTGGATCTCTGATGGTCCGGTGGAGCAGTCGCCGCGAGTTCGGTGAATACGACAAGAAAAACCTCACCGCTATCGCTGACCGGGTGGCGGCACTGCTACAGTTTCCAGTGCGGCAGATACGACTCGAGAAGCAGTTGAATCGAAGGATTAAAGACCTGGAGTATCTATCGCAGATATCCATGGGTATCGCTGGCGCTCGAAAAGTGGGCGACGTGCTCGAGAAGATACTCGAAGCGGCGATGCAAGAAACCGGGATGGAGCGGGGCGCAATCCGGTTGTGGAATGAACAGACACAGCGCTGGGTGCTCAGGAAACAGGAGGGCATGATCGCCCTCAAACCCGAGTTCCCAACCGGGGCTCTCATCCGGAAGGTCATGGAGGGCAAGAAACCCTTCGTTGTGCGACCTTCTCGTACCGATGCGGACTGGATCGAATTCGCGAGTGATGCCGGGGATCCCCACCTCCGCTCCTGGATGGCGAACCTCAAGCTTGGCATCTGGGTGCCGATTCAGTCCCAAAGCACTACGGTCGGCTTTATCGGGCTTGCTTCGGAAAAATCGGATGAAGTGGCGGACGAGACCCTCGGTTTCCTGGGGGCTCTCGCGAACCTCGCTGCAGTGAGCGTGGACACTGCCCGCCTCCATGAAGACCAGGAAGAGGCTCTGCGGCTGGCACAGCCGCTCGCTGCGTTGGGAGAGATGCTGAGCGGTTTCCTCCATGTTGTCGGCAATCAGATTAACGATATCGCCAGCGTCGTCGAGGTTCTGAACCATCCCAATATCACGCCTGAACTTCGCGCGCAGCGCGCCCTGACCTTGAAGCAGGCGGTAACGAAGATGCAGGCGGCTCTCCGAGATCTGGCCCTCACGGCGGAAACCGACCCTTCTTATATGGAGCCCACCAGCGTACTTTCTCTGGTGGTCCATGTGCTTTCGGACTTCGAGCGGCAGGGAAGGCCTGGTCTCTCGCTGGATGCTTCGGGAGTGGATCCTGAGCTTGAGATCGTGTGCAACCCCGCCCAGGTGTCAATTGCGTTCTATCTAATTGTTCAGAACGCAATCGAGGCAATGCCTGACGGTGGGCGATTGAACGTGCGGGCGATCCGCAGCCACGCAAACAACCAGAACGAGATTGTGGTCTCCTTTGAGGACACCGGCGTCGGGATGGACCAATGGACGCGGGAGCACTCCCACCTTCCATTCTTTACGACAAAGACGGGTGGGACGGGAATGGGTCTCTGGGTTACCTATGGAATCTTGCGGCGCCACAAAGGGAGGATAGAAGTGCAAAGCAAGCTCGGGGAGGGCAGCACATTTTCGCTCATATTTCCAGATCAGAAAGAGGTTAGCCATGCCGAAAATCTTGATCGTTGACGATTCCACGACTTTTGGAGTTTCGGCTGTGGACTACTTCACGCTGGAGCATTGGGAGGCCCGCCACGTGGTATCCGGAGAAGCTTGCCTGGAGGTTCTCAGCGCCGAAACATTCGACGCGGTTGTGCTTGACAAGAGTATGCCGGGACTGCGTGGCGACGAGGTGCTGAGGGAGATCAAGTCGCGGGCCGAGTGTCGTCATCTTTGCGTGGTTCTGCTGACCGCCTACCCAAACGTCTCCAGCGCGACAGATTGCATCCGATTGGGCGCCTTTCACTATCTCGAAAAGAACAAGACCCCGCTCCCCGAAGTCAAACGGATCCTGGCGGCAGGCATTGCGCAGAAGAACGTCTCCGAGATGCTTCGGAGCCTGCTCGTCACTTTCGATAGAAGGGAACTGTTCGATCGCATCCGGAATTCGATCCAAAATCTCATTGAGCCGAACCAGCTTCATCTGATGTTCGTGGACACTGAAAGCGCCGACATCACCGATATTGTTGGGGAAGAGCCTGACACAAATTTCGAGAAGCGCCGGAAGTTCGTGAATCAGATCGTGGCAAGCAAGCGCCCGATTTTCGAAACGGAGTTCACCGCTGTGTCGCCCCTGCAGCCTCTCAACCCCGCTGCGCAGGAACTCATCGCCTTCCCCGTTTTTGGCCAGGACAATTCTGTTGTAGGCGTTCTTGCGATGGAGAGGCTGGCGGGCGAGGCGATCGACCTGTGCTGGCGAGAAGTTTTGCAGAATCTGGCTAATATTATCGGGCTGGCGCTTTTCGTGGAAGACCGGTTCAGGCTTCGAATCGAGCGGGCAAAATGGGCGCAGTACACGACCCTCCTTCAGGAGTTTCGTCATCGCGTGGCTTCCGATGCCCAGGTTATTCTGATGCAGTCCGAGGCTCTCGAGGACAAGGAACTCCCTGGCGTCAGGGAGCCGGAACTGGCGCAAAGCATTCGAGAGCGCCTGGAGCCAATACTTAACAGCGCGCGACAGATCGAGGGGGTCATCAAGGAGCAGCGCGAATTAGCCGCCGATATCCAGGCGGATAACCGGGAGTTCGATCTTACGGCCCTCGTCCAAGAATGCGTTCGAGAATCGAATGTTCTCCTTGAAGCCAAGAACGTTTCCGTAGCGTCGCCCGAGAACACCGGCATCCAGGTCTGGGCCGATGTCTCCTTGACCCGATACGCTTTCCGCTGCCTGCTCAACAACGCGATTGATGCGATCGAAGCGCGGCGCAAGAATGGGATTCCAGGCGCCGATCAGATTCGGGTCGAGATCAAACCATCGGGCGGCAATGTCGTCTTGAGTGTTGTGGACACGGGCATCGGTTTCGATTCAGAACAGCAGAAACGTCTCTTCGTGCCGTTTTTTACCACGAAGCGCGCGCCGGCCGCCGTTCGGGCTTTGAAGGATCTCAAAGGCATGGATCGCACATGCCGTTTGCTCGGCGATGCCATCGACACCGCCGTTGAGGCTGCGAACAAGGAGATCGAGCCGGGCGTCCAGTTGGAGACAATGTTGAGTGGTCAATCCAGGATCGACCTATGGATTCGCGACGACGACCCAACCCCGGTGTTGTTTTTCATTTCACCCGATATCGCCCTCCCTCCCGACCCCGAGCGACTGCCTCACCTCGCACTTGCGCCACCGGCGGCTGAACCCGGTGCGCATCCCCCTTCAGGCCACGGCATAGGCTTGTTCAGTGTCAAACGCATCATGCTCGCACAAGAAGGCGATGTAGATGCGTCCAGCGGCGGACGGGGTATGGGAGCCACCTTCACTTTGCTGTTCCGGACTCAGCCCTCGCGAGCATCCGATGAGCGCCAAAACGCTATTGGTGGTTGAGCCGCGCGAAGGCGACCTCGCCATCGAGGCCCTCAAGGCAGTGGCGCCGGGGCACGGTCTCGTCGTTGTCCCTTGCTCGTACGTGGAAGCCCTCGCCGGGGGCTCCGGGGTGCACCCCGTTGTGCGCGCTCTCTTCTATCATCACGGCGGCGTCACCAGCGGCCTTGTGGAGAACACCACACGGCTCCGAAGAAGATGGCCGAAAGCGCGGTTGATCGTACAGGCGGAGTGGGATGACATCCACGGCGATCTTGTACTGGACTGCCACAAGGCTGGCGCTTATGACGTCTTGCAGTTCGCCTTCAGCCGCGACCTTGGAATCCTACAAGCCCGGCTGGAAGCGGCAATTGGCGGGCAGCGCGGGCTTCGCCAGATCCATTTGTCGCGCGGGAGCAAGGTTTTTGTTTCCACGCCGTACGCTCCCCCCGACGCAAAGGTCGACGACGTGCGACGGCTTCTAGAGAGGGCTTCTCGGAAGGGTATTGCCGCGGCCCTTCGCCGGCACGAGCTAGAAGTCATCTTCGCGGATGACGTGACCGACGTGCGGAGTGTCGCCGAGAAGATCTGTGGTCTAATTGGTGATAGCGCCTTGCTGGTCGCTAATGTTGGGTTGTGCCCGGAGGCTTGTTCCCTGCACAATCCGAATGTCTACGCGGAAATCGGAATGGGAATCGCCAGGGGAACGAAGTTGTTGGCGGTACAACCGCACGGCGATCCGCGCCGCGAACTCCCCCAGATCCTTCATCACCTCTTCCCACTCCCGTACTACGACTTGCCGGACCTCACGATTCAGGTCTTTGAGGCCATCTCGATCATATGAGTACCGAGTACCGCAAACCCAGCCTTCTGGTGGTGGACGATGTCGAGGACGCCGTGAAGGTCCAGCGTGAGTTCCTCGAAGAGGCCGGCTACGAGGTTTTCTCAGCCACCACTGCACGTGAGGCGCGCGAGATCCTCAGCACCCGTTTTGTCGACCTGCTGATGCTGGACGAACGTCTCGGCCGCGATTCCGGTACGCGCCTGCTCGAGGACGTGCGAATAGGCGATCCAGGTATCGCCGGCATCCTGGTCACTGGCTATGCGGACGTTGAATCCACGGTTCGCGCGATGCGCGCCGGCATGCTCGACCTGCTCCAAAAGCCCATCGATCGCCGCACCATGTTGGAAGCCGTGGCCCGCGCGTTGGCGGAGTCGGAGCTTACTCGCGCCGCGCGATTCCGCCGGTGGGAAGCGCTGCATGGCAGGGGCTTTGGCGAGATTGTCGGCGAAAGTCCGGAGTTGCAGAAAGTGCTGTCGGTTGTCCGCCAGGTAATCCCGACGGACGTGCCGGTCCTCATTCAAGGTGAGTCGGGCACGGGCAAGGAACTGGTGGCGCGTGCCCTGCACGAACAGGGCCGGCGCCGCGACCGTCCGTTCATCGCTTTCAACGCGGCCGCCATTCCCGCCACGCTCATGGAATCGACATTGTTCGGAGCCAAGCGCGGAGCGTACACCGACGCGAAGGCCGACCAACGCGGCCTGTTCGAGGCCGCCGGCGGGGGCACCTTGTTCCTGGACGAAATCGGCGACACCACGCCCGAGGTCCAGGTTCGGCTTTTGCGGGCGCTTCAGGAGAAGATCATCTATCGCGTCGGCGACGTGAAACCAATCCCCGTCGATGTGAGGGTTGTAGCGGCCACTAATCGCGACTTACGCAGCGCCGATTCGGCACACCCATTCCGGCCCGATCTCTATTTCCGTGTGGCGGTGATGACGATAACGATGCCGCCGCTGAGAAACCGCGCCGGCGATATCCCGATTCTCGCCCGGCACCTGCTGGAAAAGCATGCCAGAGAACTGGGACGCTCCGTCAAACGGTTCTCGTCCGAGGCGCTTGCCAAGCTCACTGCGTATCGGTGGCCGGGGAATGTGCGCGAACTGGATAATGTCATCCAGAGGGCTGTCATTCTTGCCGACCGAGAGATCATTGGGCCGTCCGTGGTAATCCTGGAAAGTGAGCACGCGGGCTTATCGGTTGAGGATTTCTCGGATCTGCCTTTCCGCGAAGCGGAACACCGTTTTGAAGAACGCTACTTCACCGATCTGCTGAGAAGGACGAATGACAACAAATCAAAGGCCGCTGAGGTGGCGGGCCTGGATCGATCATCGTTGCACGCGCACCTTCGAAAGCTCAGCTCTGAACCGGAGTGACGCGACCTTCACCTGCCCAGCGTCTTCAGCCGCTGCTCCACGTCCGCCCGGAACCGGTCCACGAAGGCCAGGACGTAATCCGTCACCGGCAGGCTCGGATCTTCCACCAGCGGCGTCAGGTCCATGGCGAAGCTGAGCGCGCTCTCTTCGTCGGTAGCGTGCGCGGCGTAGTAGGTGGCGTGCGCCAGACGCCGGCCGGCGGTGGCCAGGTCGTATCGCTTGCCGCCGCTCACCTGCGAGTCGAAGACGCCCACCAGGGCGGCGGCGATGTTGGAGCGCGCGGAAACCGGCAAGGCCTGCTTGCTCTCGTCCGGAAGCCAGTCCAGATCGCGCCACACCTCGCAGCCGTAGACGCGCTTCGGCTTCACGTCCGGGCGCACCGCGCGCAGCGCCGTAATCGAGCGGAGCGCCACGGCCACGTGCGTATCGTGCTTGTCCGCCAGGTTGTGCAAGTACACGAACTCCGGCCGGGCCGCGCGCAGGATCTGCTCGAGATCCTCGACCACTGCGCTCTCGTTGGGGTTCTTCACCCGAGCACTGGTGAAGCCGAGCTGGATCTGGCAGGCGTACTCGCCCACATAGGCCGCTTTGCGTTGCTCCGCCAGGCGCACCTTCTGCATCTCTTCGTCTGTGTAATCGCCGTAAATGCCGGATCGCGGGCTGCCCGCGCCATCGGTTACCACCACGCCCGTAAACCATTTCTCTTTCCTGCCAAAACACTCGGCGATGCCGTGGTAGGCCATGATCTCGATATCGTCCTGGTGCGCGGAGATCGCGAGGTGCGTGGTGCGCGCCAGGGCCGGCTCGGATGCCAAGCCATCGGGAACGAAGAGGTCCGCGCTCAAATTATGAAACCGCATGATTGGTCTCCTTGACTCGAATTGCGGGCAGGCTGGCGGCCGCAATGGCCTGGCCGTGCCGCTTTTCCTTCTCGTCGGGGATGTGGAAACGGATGCGTTCCTCCACCTCGGGGAACTCCTCTTTGAGGACCTTCTCCGCCACCTGGAGAATCAGGTTCCCTCCAACGCCAGACATCACGCGCCCCAGCACCAGGAGATGGCGGAAGTCGTAGAAATCGGCGTAGTGGGCGATGGTGTAGCCGAACCAGACGCCGATGGTCTGGTAGATCTGGCGCGCGCGGCCGTCGCCCGCCGCCGCCAGCTTTTGTACCTGCTCGAGCTTGGCGGGAAGCGGCGCCTCCGATGGAAGAGGGATACCCGCCGGTTCGAGCAAACGCCCCACGGCCTGCTGCGAGAAGTACTGCACGCCCACGCCGCGATCGCCGGACCACTCATCGGCCGGGGCGTCCTCGCGGTGTTCCACGGGCACGAACGCCAGCTCATTCAGCCACGTGGTGATGGCGCCTTGCGGCGTGACAAAGCCGGCGGCGAGGCTGCTGCCCATGGCGATGCCCAGCACGGCGTTGTCGCCGAGCGCCATCGATCCGGCCAGCGCGGTCACCTCGCCATCGTTCACCACTTCGAAGGGGATGCCGCCCCAGGCCGCCTGCAACTCGAAGAACAGGCGCCGCACGCGGCTGTCGAACAGGTCCCGCGGCACCGAGCGGTAGAGCGAGCCGACACGCACCTCGTTATTGACATACACCCCCGCGGCGCTGCCCCCAATGGCGTCGACGCGCGGCAGGCGCGCGGCGGCCCGTTTCAGCGAATCCTGGATGCCGTCGAAATGATATTGCGGATCGGCCTGCGCGCTCGGGTTCCACGCCACCTCATCGCTGAAGATCACCCGGCCGTCGGCGACGGCGGCGCACTTGCGGTCGCTGGCGCCCAGGTCGAAACCGATGCGGAAGCCATCCAGGTGGCGGCCGAGCGGCGCGGTCGTCTCCCTTTCCACGGGAGCGGCGTCAAACGCGGTGCTCTCGATCGCCATCGGCCGCCCGTACACGCGCTCGCCCATGAACTGGTAGTCGAAGGCGCGCGCGCCTTCCGGCGCGTACACGCTCCGCAGGTAATCGGCGATGCGCGCATCGCCCCCGATGGTGACCCGGTATCCACCTTTCTGCCACAGCAGGAACTTCAGCAGACGTTCGACGTAGCGGTCATTGATGGCCACGTTCTTCCCTTCGTGTGGCAGCACCGCGGTGCGGAACACGGAGACCGAGCCATCGCTGCGCTCGAGAGCAATGGCCAGATGGCGGCCTCCGCCGTTCTCTTTGACTCGGGCGCGATAAGCCCGGTTCCACAGAGAGGCTGGGATGAAATCGGAATCCAAGACGGGCCGGAACTTCATACCGGAAACACGACGATACCATTTGTGCCACCATAAACTCTATGTGGCTGGGCATCGATATCGGCACCGGGGGCACGCGCGCGCTCCTGGTGGATGGGCGCGGCGGCGTCCGCGCGGGCTACACATCTCCCCACGAGGACATGCGGATGGAGCGCCCGCTGTGGGCCGAGCAGCGCCCCGAAAACTGGTGGGACGCCTGCGTCGAAGCCATCCGCGGCGTGCTGGCCCAGGCCGGCGTCCCCGGTCGCCAGGTGAAAGGCATCGGCCTTTCCGGGCAGATGCACGGCCTGGTGATCCTCGACAGCGCCGGCCGCGTCGTCCGCCCCTCGCTGATCTGGTGCGACCAGCGCAGCCAAGCGCAGGTGGACGCCGTCAATGCCAAAATCGGCCGCGAGAATATCCTGAGATTCACCGCCAACCCCGTGCTCACCGGCTTCACCCTGCCCAAGCTGCTGTGGGTCCGCGACCATGAGCCACAAAACTTCGAGCGCGTGCGCACGATGCTCCTGCCCAAGGATTATGTGCGCTTCAAGCTGACGGGCGAGTTCGCTTCCGAAGTTTCCGATGCGTCCGGCACCGCCGTCTTCGACGTGGTCAACCGCTGCTGGTCCTTCGAGATGATGGACCGTCTTGGCCTCGACCGCGGCATCCTGCCGAAGTGCTACGAGTCGAGCGAAGTGACGGGCCAAGTCACGGCGCAAGTGGCGGAACTCACCGGACTTCAGGCCGGCACTCCGGTGGTGGGCGGCGGCGGGGACCAAGCCTCCAGCGCCGTGGGCAACGGCATTGTCGAGGCGGGAATCGTCTCCTGTACGCTGGGCACCTCCGGCGTGGTGTTTGCTCACATGGAGAAAGTGGCGTACGATCCGGCCGGCCGCGTCCACACCTTTTGCCACGCCGTGCGCGACAAGTGGCACATGATGGGCGTGACGCAGGGCGCCGGTCTGAGCCTGCAGTGGTTCCGCAACCAGCTCGCGCCCGGAACCGAGTACGACGCACTCACCGCCGAAGCCGCCCAGTCGCCGCCCGGCGCACAGGGTCTCTTCTGGCTGCCGTACCTGATGGGCGAGCGCACCCCCCACCTGGATGCCACCGCGCGCGGCGGCTGGATCGGTCTCACTGCCAGCCACACGCGCGCGGACCTCATCCGCGCGCTGATCGAAGGCGTCTCCTACAGCCAGCGCGATTGCCTCGACATCATCGAGGCGCTGGGCGTGGCGGCGACAAGTGTGAGGGCCTCCGGCGGCGGCGCCAGGAGCGCCTTCTGGCGGCAGTTGCTGGCCGGCATCTTGAACAAGCGCGTGGTGACGCTCGAAACCCAGGAAGGCTCGGCCTACGGCGCCGCGCTGCTGGCGCTCGCCGGCACGGGCGAGTACGCCTCCGTGCCGGAAGTGTGCCGCGCCGCCATCCGCGAAACCGAGTCGGTTTCCCCGAGCGCCGCCGCCGTGGCATTCTACGAAAAGGCGCACCGCGTGTACCAGGCGCTGTACCCCGCGCTGAAGCCCATTTACGGCCAGATCGCGGCGCTGTAACTGAGCCTGCCTTGCGTTTCGAGTATCCTAAAGAGGTATGCTCCGTTACCATGTGGCCTTCTATCTCCCACGCGCCGGCGAAAGGATGGTGGTGGCGGAGGCCCTCGATTTTCCTGGAGCGGTCACTCAAGGGTTTGATCTTGCCGATGCTCGACTGATGATTTCCAGCGCCATGGAAGACCTTGGACAATTGCTATTGGAAGAAGGCAAGCCCTTGCCACGACCGGATCCCGACGCCTCTGCTCCCGACGCCGACCTGATCGAACTGCTGCCTCTCTCAATAGAGGTTGGCGCCACGCGGCCGTGAAACGCCACGAACTGATCGGCCACCTGCAACGGCATGGGTGCCGGCCGGAGCGTGAAGGCGCTCGCCATTCCATTTACACCAACCCCGTCACGGGCGCCAAGGCGCCCGTCCCACGGCACTCTGAGATCGACAACCGGCTGGCGGTGAAGATCTGCCGGGAACTCGGCATTCAGCCGATTCGCTGAGGATGAAATGCGACGGATTCCGATCGTGGCCTGCCTGATTGCGAACGTCTGCTTCGCCGCCCGTCCGGTGATCTTCGACACCGACATGGGCAACGATATCGATGACGCCCTGGCGCTCGCCATGCTGCACGCGTTGAGCGATCGCGGCGAGTGCGAGCTGATCGGTGTCACGCTGACCAACGCGCATCCAGCGGCGGTCCCGTACATCCGGATGGTCAATCGCTTCTACGGCCGCGGCGATTTGCCTGTGGGCGCCGCCATCAAAGAGATCCAAGGCGGCGCCGGCGATGGCTACATGACAGCCGCTCTGCGCGCCGCGCCCGCCGGGAGCGCCAGCCCCGCCGTGCCCGCGCCCGCGCTCCTGCGCCGTCTCCTGTCGAACGCGCGCGAGAAGGTCGTGATCGTGCAGACCGGCTTCAGCACCAATCTCGCCGCGCTGCTGGATTTCCCCGATGGCGGCGCGCTCGCCAAAGAGAAGGTCGCCCTGGTCGTCGCCATGGCGGGCGACTTCGCCGGCGGAAGACCCGAGTACAACGTCCGCATCGACATCGCCTCGGCCAAGGCCGTGCTCGAGCGCTGGCCAACCCCCATCGTGCTCAGCGGTTATGAAATTGGGCGCGACTTGCTCTATCCCGCCGCCAGCATCGAACACGATTTCGCGTACGCGCGCCCGCACCCCATCGCGGAGTCCTACCGCGCGTATCGCAAGATGCCCTACGGCCGGCCCACATGGGATCTTACCGCCGCTCTCGAAGCCGTGCGGCCGGAGCACGGCTACTTCGGCCGCTCCGAGCCGGGAGCCGTGCTCGTGGAATCCGACGGCGCCACACGTTTTGTCCCCGGCCAGGGCGATCGGCAGTATCTCCGTCTCGACCCATCCAAACGCGCGGAGATTCTCGAAGTCCTCGCGCTCCTCGCCAGCCAACCGCCCGCCCGGAGGTAGGGCGAATCATGCCACTTGGCCGCCTGCTCATCGCGCTTGGCATCGTACTGGCCGCCGCGGGTCTGCTGGTCGCCTTCGCCGGGCGGCTGCCTGTCAGGCTCGGCCGGCTGCCCGGCGACATCTACATACACGGCAGGAACTCCAGCTTCTACTTTCCGCTGACCACTTGTATCGTGCTCAGCGCGCTGTTCTCGCTCGTGCTGTGGATCTTGCGAAAGTGAGTTACCGCAGCCGGCCCATCTTGTCCAGGGGCCAGTAGACAAACACGGCTTTACCGTAGATGTCTTTCCGTTTGACAAACCCCCAGGTGCGGCTGTCGCTCGAGGACATGCGGTGGTCGCCCAGAACGAAATAGCTGTCGCGAGGCACTTCCTCGGGTCCCCACGAGACGCGGTCCCGGTATTCTTCCGGGACATAATCCTCCAGCAGCGGGCGGCCGTTCAACATCACCTGGCCGGCGTCGATTCTCACGGTGTCGCCAGGCAGGCCAATCACCCGCTTGATGTACGATTTGGCCGGATCGGGAGGCCACCAGAACACCACCGTATCGCCGCGCTCGATGCTGCCCAAGCCGAAGCGATAGGTGAACTTGTTGATGAAGATGCGCTCCTGGTCGGCCAGCGCGGGCATCATGCTGGTGCCTTCCACCTTGACTGGCTGGTAGATGAACACAATCAGAATGACCGCGATCACCACCGAAAACGCCAGGTCGCGCACCCAGGCAAGCGCGTGCCAGAGGCTGGAGCGGGCCGGCGTCGCGCCAAGGGGAGGATCTGGGCTGTGGTCTTCCGGCATCCCTGCTTCTATTTTACGCGCATTATGGCGTCAGCAGACGTGTCAGGGCTGGCAGCGGCACAGCCCCTTCCTTGAGCGCCCAGTCGTTGAAGCCGGACAGGCTGTACGGAGCGCGCTTCTGCTTGTATTGTTCGCGAACGCGCAGCCAGTCGCTCCAGCCGACAAAATACATCGGCAACTGGCAAGAGGAGAGCTTGGCCCGCTGGAGCTTTTCGGTGGCCTCTTCCTCCTCCTGGAACGTCTGCTTCTCCATCAGGTCGAGGGCCTCCTGGTCGGTCATGTCGAGCATGTGGAGGCGGACGTCCAGGATGGCGTTGGCAATCACCCGCAGTTTCTCTTTGGCGAAGGTCAGCGCCATTTCCGGCGAGCGGTCCAGGAAGCCTTCGTCGAGCATCGTCTGGGTGGCATACTCGCCCCAGCCTTCGATGTAAGGGCCGTTGCCGAAGACCGATCGCAGCACGCGCCGGCTCTCGGGCTGCACGTTGTTGGCGATCTCCATCTGCACGTAGTGGCCGGGCATGGCTTCGTGGATGGTGAGCAGCTTGAGCTTGTAATAGTTGTACTCGCGCAGTTTGGATTCCACGCGCTCCTTGGGCCAGTCCGCGGGAATGGGCGTGACCCAGTAGAAGGCGCCCAACCGCGGCTCGAGCGCCGGGGCGGCCGAAAAACCGCCCACCGAATAGACGCCGCGCATGAACTCGGGCGTCGGAATCACCTGGAGGTTCGCTCGCTGGGGAAGCGTCAGCAAGCGCTTCTGCTCGACGAAGGCGCGCGCTTCGGCCAGATCCTGGCGCGCGTCGTCCATATAGGATTCGCGCGTGGAATGCCGCTCCGCGATCTTGGCCAGCACCTCACCGATCACCTGGTTCTCGCGGGCGGCGCCCGAAAGCTCGGCGTGGTCCTTATGAGCCGGCGCCAACTGCCGGTCGAGCGGCAGGGCCAGCTCCAGCATGTCCGCGCGCACGCGCACCAGCTCGCGCTCGGCCATCTGCAACATGGTGTCGGCCTCGACCCCGCTTTCCAGCGCGTACCGGAACTTGCGCATGTACTGGTCGCTCGTCATGCGCCAGGCGTCGTCTCCGCGGTTGGAGAGGTTGTTCTTGAGAAAACCTTGGAACTTGCGCATGGCGTCCAGCGCCGACAGCGCAGCCAGGTTGTAGGCGTCGCGCAGATCCGGCGGCACGGCGGCCCGGATGGTCTTGTCCACCAAGCCAATATTGCCCTCGTTCTCTTCCATCGCCACCTTGGTCCATATCTCGGGCGAGGAGGTCAGGTTCGTGCTGGCCTGGTCGAGGAACAAAGGCGCCTTCTGCAGCCGCGCAATAATGTTGCGCATGCGGGCCGCCTGGGGCGCATACTCCAGAACATATGGGCTGAACAGCGCGTTCCCCAGCGTCTCCACATAAAGAGTGGGGTTGTGGAGATGGCTGTGCGACTCGTTCAAGTCCAGCAGAGCGAGCGAGACCTGATCCCGCAGAATGTTCAAATCGGCCTGATCCTCGGCGGTGAGTCGATTGGCGTTGAGCGCGTCCAGCCGCTCGCGAAAGCGTTCGTAATACTGCCGCTGCCTGTCGAGATTCTCCGGGCTCGTGTCGTCCAGCAGGTTGTCGAGATTCTGGCCCTGGTACTGGTGCAGGCCGACGCTGGTCGCCATGGCAGGCGAGAAGGAAAGCGTGGTGTGGACAAACTCATCCGCGAGACGGGCGAGCCGGTCGGAAGGATTCCGGCTGCAACCGGCAGCCAACAGAACTATGGGAAGGATTGCAACGAGTTTCGCCATCGCTGCAATTATTGTACTGCTTATCCCGCCGCCACGCGCGCGTGATGAGGGATGAACGGCGCCGGCGCCGAAACCGGTTGTGTCCGCTGCCTGCGCTCGATCCGTGAGATATCGCGCAGTACCTTGGCCCGCTCCGAGAAGGCCCGCCGCGCCGCTATGCGCTCGCCGATGAGGCAGCCCCAAAGGAGGGCGACCGATAGCGCAATCGCCCACAAGCCCTGTCCTGTAATCTTAACGATCGGCATCAGCCGCTCCTCCTTCGGCCAGTCTCCGGTGCAATCCGCCTGCCAGAGAGTATGTCCTGTGTTATCAGACGGGCTTTCCCGGAGAATGTGAGGCAAGCACGCCACATCCGGGAAGAAGTGGCACGTGCGGGACGGTGTGGGGCAGCCAATCCTGGCTGCAGCCGCCTTTCAGCCGGCGCCGCAAGAGCCGCCTGAAAGGCGGCTGCGGGCAAGATTGCCCGCCCCACTGGATTATCGGGCGGCCATCAGCGCGCGCAGGCGGCGGGCGCGTTCCGGAGCGCGCAACTGCCGCAGCGCTTTGGCCTCGATCTGGCGAATTCGCTCGCGCGTGACGTCGAATTCCTGCCCGATCTCTTCCAGCGTGTGCTCGCGCTCGCAGCCAATCCCGAACCGCATCCGGATTACCTTCTCCTCCTTCGGGGAAAGCGTCTTCAGAATGCCTGCGGTTTCGTCGCGAACATTGGATTCGATGACGGAATCGACCGGTGAACCAACCCAGCGGTCCTCGATCAGATCGCCGAGCGCCGATTCGCCGTCGCGACCGACCGGGGTCTCGAGCGAAACCGGATCCCTCGAGATGGTCTTCAGCTTCTGCACCTTCTCCACCGGGATGTCCATCCGGCGCCCGATTTCGTCATTTGTAGGAGTACGGCCAAGCTCCTTCTCCAACTCGCGCGTCGCCCGCAGGAACTTGTTCATGCTTTCGTTCATGTGGACGGGAATACGGATGGTCCGGGACTGGTCGGCGATGGCGCGCGTGATGGCCTGGCGAATCCACCAGGTGGCATAAGTCGAGAACTTGTAGCCACGCCGGTATTCGAACTTGTCGGCGGCGCGCATCAGGCCGATATTGCCTTCCTGAATGAGGTCCAGCAGGTGAAGTCCGCGGTTCACGTATTTCTTGGCTACCGAAACCACCAGCCGGAGGTTGGCTTCCACCAGGTCCTTCTTGGCGCGCTCGGCTTCGGCTTCGCCATGACGGATCACCGTGAGGGTGTGCTTCAGCTCGGGCAGGGTGGCGCCGGCCGTGGCTTCGCGTTTCCGCAATTCGCGCTTCAATTCGCGCGCGCGCACCTGCTGCACGGGGTTGTTCCGGGCTTCGAGCTTCTTGATCTCGCTATCGAGGTGGCTGATTTCATCCACGGCGCGCTCGATTTCGCGGGAGAACTCCTTCCATTTGATGAGCCTGAACGGAACGCGGCGAATCGCCAGAGAGGTTTCCACTTTGGCGCGATCCAACTTGGCACACAGCCGTTTGCGGGGCTTCTTGTTCGACGCGGGAGTATTGTCCACCCGGTCCTGCAACTGCTGAAGCCTCTTGTAGAGGATTACCACATCGGCAAACTGTTTGGCCGCCTCAGCCCGGACCTTGAGGTCGGCGGGGGAACCTTCCTCCACATCCCCCAGATCCGCGATGCTCTCCACTTCGATGGCTGCCTTCTTCAACTGCTCGGCTAGATCGACCACCACGTGCTGCACCAGGGCCGAGCGGCTAATCGCCTTCTGCATCCGTAGCTTACCGCGCTCCATGCGGCGTGCCAGGTCGACTTCGCCCTCGCGCGTGAGCAGCGGAACGGCGCCCATCTCACGAAGGTACACGCGGACCGGGTCGTCCGTGTAAATAGATTCCTCCACCGGCTGGGGGTGCAGGAAATCGGCTTCGTGTACGGCCTCAGGATCGAAGAACTTGGTTTCATCTTCAAAATTAAGGCCTAGGGTTTCAGGGTTGTCCGCTAAAAACTGATCTTCAAAATGGTCCACTAATACTCACCTCCCCCATGGACACGCGATCCATTACATGGAAGTGCCTGGGAAATGGGGTACTACCTGAAAAAAGTTCGATCGGCTGGTCCAGCCCCAAGTGTTGAGGAGATCGGCGGCATTCGGGGTTCGACTTTCGTCTGATGATATCACCATTCCCCAACAAAGTTAAGCCCTATTTTAAAGATGTCTTAAAACTGTTTAGGTTACACGAAGTTTGGGAGCGCCGGGCCCCGGGGGGCACCCCCTTTGCCGCCGGTGGGGTTTGTCCTGAGGGGAAAAGCCGGCGGCATAGACCCGCATCGGGCGTTCCGCCGGCGGCGCTACGTCAACTTCTGCCGCATGAGGTTCTTGAGCTCGTTGAAGAATGCCTGCTCATCCTGAAAATCCCGGTATACCGACGCAAATCGTACATAGGCGATCTTGTCGATCTCCCGGAGGTTGTCCATCAGGAATTCTCCTATTTCTGTAGTTGATATCTCACGATCCGGTGAATCGCTCACCTTGGATTCAACCTGGTTGACCAGTTCGGAAAGCTTGGCCATGCTCACGGGGCGCTTTTCACAGGCTTTCAGAAGGCCTGCCAGCACTTTCTGGCGGTCGAACTTCTCGCGGCGCCCGTCCTTCTTGATGACCATGTAGGGGACTTCGTCGATGCGTTCATAAGTCGTGAACCGGCGGTCGCATTCCAGACATTCCCGGCGGCGTCGAATGGCGTCACCCTCCTTGCTCTCGCGGGAATCCACCACCTTATCGTGCATGTGATTGCAGAATGGACATTTCATGCAGACGTCTCCCGGCCGATCTGTCGCAGGCTGTGCCAATCCAACCCCTCCTTGAGGGCCAGGCCCAAGCCCACAGGAACAACTGCTACAAATGTAATAATCCAAACCAGCATGGCAAACGCAGTGGCCACTTCCAGTTTCACGGCAAACAGCTCCGTCAGAACCGCGATCGAAACGACCTGCATGCCGCCGCCGATCCCGGGTATTTGGATGACCGCTCCAAACGCCACAAACCCCAGCAACACAAGAACATCTACAAAGCTAAGACTTGCGCCAAAAAAGGACCGGGCCAGGCACTCGTAGCAAGCGGCGATCAGCGCCCATTCTAACACCGAGTACATGAGGACCGGCAGCAGCGCGCCATCGCTGCGCGTCGATTCCACGCCTTGCATAAAGGTGTTCACGAGCTTGTCAAACCTCAGGAATAGGGCCTCGGGGAGAAGGCGCAGCCCGGCAACGAGGCGCCGCCGCATAGGTTCGGCGAAGTGGCGCAACGACACCAGAACGACGAGCAAGGCCGCTCCGGCGACCGCCGCCAGCCTGCCCCCAACGGCCAGAACCCCGGCCAGCCTTGGCCCCACATGAGTGCCCGAGGCGTGCACGCGCGTCAACGCAAAGCCGAAAATCAGCAGGGCCATAAGCAGGTCGAAGATGCGCTCCAGGAGCAATGCGGCGAACTGGGAACTCACCGGCACACGCTCCTTGACGGCAATCAGATAGGGCCGCACCAGCTCACCGGGGCGCCCAAACAAAGTGATGGCGGCGAACCCGATCGCGGTGGCCGAGAGCAGGTTGCGAATGGAGGGGCGGGCCTTCAGGGGTTTCAGGAAAACCGCCCAGCGCAGGGCGCGGCCGTACAAGCTGGCGGCAACCATAACCAGAGAGAGCAGCAGCCAGGACCAGCGAAGCCGCGCCATGGCGGCGGCAGCCAGGTTCCAATCAAAGCCCCGGAGCGGCGAATGCGCGCCCAAGAGCCACCAAGCGAGGGCGCCGGCGAGCACGGCGCCGGCCACCCATTTCCACGTATGACGGCGAATCGGTCTTCCTCCCCCGGAAGCGCCTCAAAAGAGCTGGCATGCCGGAAAGATTGAACCTATCATGATAAAGCCTCGTTTCTTCATATGGAAGAACGAGTGCCATGGCCGCGACGACGCTAAGTTTGGGGGTTTTCGGAAACCAGGCAGCCGGCGGCCACATTTTGAACCGCGTGGTGGGTATTCACGGGGGTCATAATCTGGTAGAACGGAGCTTGGACCCGGTTCAGAGCCTCGTTTCGAGATGCCTGAGCGGCGACGAAGCCGCCTGGGAGGAGCTGCTGCGGCAGCACACCCGGCAGGTCTACGGACTCTGCTACCGCTTCACCGGCAGCGGCGCGGAAGCGCAGGACCTGACGCAGGAAGTGTTTCTCCGGGTGTTCCGGACGCTGAAGACGTTTCGCTCCGCGGAGGGTTCATTCGGTACGTGGCTGGCGAGGGTGGCGCGCAACCTTTTGATCGATCACTATCGCCGCACTCGTCAGGAACGCGTGACGGATCCGATCGAAGCACAGCTCACCGTGCTGGAGGAAAAGGGCGCCACGGCGTCGGAGCGTCCGGACCAGGCGGTAGCCGGCCGGGAGGCCAGTGAGATCCTGCAGGCGGCGCTGCAGAAGCTCTCGCCGGATTTACGGGAGGCGGTGATCCTGCGCGACTTGCAGGAGATGGAATATCGCGAGATCGCCCAAGTGCTGGGGATTCCCGAAGGCACGGTGAAATCGCGAATCAATCGGGGCCGGGCCGAACTGGCCCGGCTGCTGCGAAGGCAGAAGCTGGTGGTATGAACTGCGCAGACGTTGAAATCCTGATCTGCGATTACCTGGACGGCACGCTCACGGCGGAGCGGAAGTCCGCGGTGGAGCGCCACCTGGCCCAATGCCCGGCATGCGCCGAGCTGGCGCGGGACTCCGCCGCCGCAGTCGCGTTCATGGAGCGCGCCGCCACTGTCGAGCCGCCGCCGGAGCTGATCACGCGCATTCTGTTCGATGCGCCGTGGAGCAAGAATAGGACCGAGCCGAAGGGCGCGCGAAGCTGGGTAGCTGGAATTCTCAGCCCGATTTGGCAGCCGCGATTCGCCATGGGCATAGCGATGACCATTCTTTCGCTGTCGTTGCTGGCGCAGTTCGTGGCGCCCGTGCGGCAATTGCAAATGTCGGACCTGGAGCCGGCCCAGGTGTGGGCGGGGCTCGAGGACCGCGCCTACCGGGCCTGGGGACGTACGGTAAAGTTTTACGACAACCTGAAGTTCGTTTACCAGATTCAAACCACGCTGCGGGAATGGCAGCAGCAGGGCGAAGATCGGCAGTCCGCTCCCATGCAAGAGGCTCCCGAGCGGAAAACGGACGAGCACAAGCTGCCAGTCAAGGCCACTCCGGACGGGGGGCCCTCTGGGCCCGGCGCCTCGGGCGCCACCACCGGCGGAGGGTCAGCTTCGAATCCCTCGGGGGGATCGCGTTAAGGAGTACAAGGGGTACGTTATGAATTGCCAGAATCATCCTGAAGTGCCGGCCACGGCATATTGCCGCACGTGCGGCAAGCCGATCTGCGACGAATGCCGCCGCGATGCTTACGGAACCGTTTTTTGCGGTGAACATACGCCCGCGCCGGCCGGGGAGCCGGCCGGGCCCGTGCCCGCCGCCCCGCCGCCGGGCTATGTCTACCCGGACGTCTCACCCGGCCTGGCTCTCTTTCTGGGCATGATCCCGGGAGTCGGCGCCATCTATAACGGCCAGTACGCCAAGGGACTGGTGCACGCCGTCATCTGGGGAATTCTGATGAGCATTGCCAATTCGCGCGCGGCCCACGGCCTGGAACCGGTTTTCGTCATGCTGGTGCTGGCCTGGTGGGCCTACATGGCGTTCGAAGCCTATCACACCGCGCTCAAGCGCCGGAGAGGCGAACCGGTGGATGAGTACTCCAGCCTGGTGGACCTGCGGGGCCGGCCGAACCAGGTTCCGGTGGCTGGGGCCGCGCTCATCATCCTGGGTGTCCTGCTGCTGTTGCATACGCTCGATCTGCTGGACTTCGAGTACGTAGCGCGCTTCTGGCCGGTGCTGCTGATCGCAGCGGGGGCCTACCTGCTGTTCAGCCGCTTCGCGGGGAAGGAGGCGGGCCATGAACGGCAATAGCCATTCGATGATCCGCGCCATCCGCGGGCCTGTCACGCTGATCACCATAGGCGTGCTGTTTGCGCTGAACAACTTTACCCGGTATGGCTTCGACCAGACCTGGCCGGTGATCCTGATCGTGTTCGGGCTGCTGAGCCTGCTGCGCCGTGGCACGCAACCAACCGGTCCGGCCAACGCGCCGAACATGCCGCCGCCACCGCCGTATAGCTACCCGCCTCCGGGTGGTTACTCCCAGAGTCCGTATGCGGGCGGGCCGCCCACCACGCCGGGCGCCCCGGCGGGAACGGCCAAGGGCGGGTTCGGGACCAGCGCTCCACCCCGATCGGACGGGCCCGCAACTACGCCGGGCACCCCCGGCGCCCCTCCAGGAGGCTCCGTATGAGACGGCGCTCGTTCACCGGCCCCCTGCTGCTATTGCTGATTGGCGCACTGTTTTTGTGGAGGAACCTGCACCCGGAAGCGCCCGTTTTCGATCTTCTGGCATCGTACTGGCCGTTCGTGCTGATCGCCTGGGGACTGCTGCGGTTGATTGAAGCCCTGATTTGGAGCAGGGAAGGATACGGCGGCTACGGCTTCACCGGCGGGGAGGTGGTGCTGGTGGTTCTGATCTGCCTCGCCGGGTCGGGAATCTGGGAGGCGCACCAGCACGGCATCCGGTGGAACGCCTTCGGCCCGGACTGGCTTGGGGAGCAGTACGACTATCCGGTTTCGGCGCACGGCCCGGCCGCGGGCATGCACCGCATCGTTTTTGACAATCCGCGCGGCAACATCAAGGTCACCGGTGGCGATGCGCCAGAGGTGACGGTCAACGGCCACAAGTTGATCCGCGCGTATGCCCGCAGCGACGCCGATCGCACCAGCGAAAAAACACCCGTCGAGATCGTGCCGCAGGGCGACCGCCTGCTGGTGCGCACCAGCCAGGATCGCGCGCCCGACAACCAGCGGATCTCCGACGACCTGGAAGTCACGGTCCCGCGCGGAATGGCCGTGGAGGCGCGCGGCCGCGTGGGCGATTACGAGATCTCGGACATTGCGGGGGATGTCGAGCTGGCGGCCGACCGGGGCGATGTGCGGCTGGCGCGGGTGGGCGGCAACGCGCGGCTCGAGATGGGCCGCAGCGACGTGATCCGCGCGGTGGACGTGAAGGGCAAGATCGACGTCCAAGGCCGCGGCTCGGACATCGAGCTCGAGAACATCGCCGGGCAGGTAACCATCAACGGCGGCTACACCGGGACGCTGGAATTCAAGAACCTCGCCAAGCCGTTGCAATTCGAAGGCGCGCGCTCGACCGAGCTGAGCGTGCAGGCGGTGCCCGGACGCATCAGCATGGACATGGGCGAGTTCACCGCCAGGGACATTGTGGGACCGGTGCGGCTGGTGTCGCAGTCGCGCGATATCAAGATCGAGCAGTTCACGCAGTCGCTCGAGCTGGAGACCCAGCGGGGGGACATCGAGTTGCACCCCGGGCGGCTGCCTCTATACTCCATCGAGGCGCATTCGGGAACGGGCAGGATCGACCTGGTGCTGCCGGAGAAGGCCGCTTTTCAATTGCAGGCCACCGCCGAGCGCGGTGAAGCGGTCAACGATTTCGGGCCGCAGATCCAGAAGGAAGTCGAGGGCCGCACGGCCACGTTGAAAGGCAAGGTGGGCGACGGCCCCACCATCCGCCTCACCGCCAGCCGCGGCTCGGTATCCGTGCGCAAAGAGGGGACGCTGCCCAGCGCGCCCGAGCCTGCCGCGCCTCCGAAGCCCCCCAAGCCGCCCAAGAACCTCAAAGAGACCGAAATCGAGATGTGATACCGGGGGCCGGGGGGCCCATAGGCGTTAAGATAAGATCGCCAAAACCGATCTCGCCTGAAATCGGAGTGCATGCCTCAGGGCGACCGTGGCTTCCCACAACGCCGTCTGGACCGCATGGCTGGCTGCTGGCACGATGGGGCTGTTAGCGCCAGGGGTCCGGCATCCGCCGAGTCTTGTCAATAGAACGGACACAGACACAGGCACAGAGCCGTACACAGCGGCTGGACAGCGCTGGACAGCGCGGCGGTCCTTGCGACTGGATGGCGCAGTCGAATACAATGCTCTGCTGAAGACCGATGGCGGACGGCGTTCGAAAACCCCGAAACGGCGATCAACTCCAGCAGGGCTTCGCCTTGTTACTTGACGCCTTCGAGTCCCTTTCCAGCCCCGTTGAGGAGGTCGCGCCGTTTAACGACTTCCTGATGCGTTTTCACGATCTCGCCGAAACCACAGACCACGGGAAGCACACCGAAATCTCCGAGGGTGATCTTTGCCGCCTAGTTGAAAGCTTTGAAGCGCTCTGGCGACCCTATGTTGAAGAGAATGCTCACCAACCCCCATCAATCAACATCTGGAAGGTCGCCGCACTTGGCCTCGATGAGGTCCGCAATTGCCGAGTATTAAAATGGCTTCTCGATCCAAACGAGTCGCACTTCCAGGGTACGCGCTTCCTCCGCTGCTTTTTCGCCGTGATGGGCGAGACGTGGCCAGATGAGCCCGAGGCGCCCCTCGTCAGGCGCGAGGTCACCGCCGATGCCGATTCCCGCCTCGACTTGGTAATCGAGTTCCGCTCGGTGCTGGTGTGCATCGAGGTCAAGATCCAGGCGCACGAGGATACCGCTCAGATTAAGCGATATTTCGAGACGGTGGGTAGGCCAGTTGGCAGGCAGTTTGTTGGACGATTGCTCACTGCGCACGGTGAGCCTGGCGAACTTATCATGGATGGGTTCAAGCGGCTATTATGGTCCGATGTTGCGAACGCACTCAAACGGTTTGCCCACAGCTGTGGCAGCGAAGATGCCTTAGCCGCCAGAAGCGCATTCGTTAGCCAGTTAGCTATGCAGTATGCCGAGTTCATCACATCCTATTTCCAATCCAGCAAGGGGGCGCAGTCATGAAGAAGATGGATGCTTTTCTCTTCGACAATCTTGAAGTCTACCACCGCCTCATCATGGCATTTGAACAATCGGAGGAGCGTTTCTGGAAGCAACTGGGAAGAACGATGAGTGCCATGGTGAAGGACCTCGTAAGCATCCCGCTCGAAGAATCCTTCGGCACTGAAGGCTTCTGGGATGACGGCGGTGGTAACGCTTTTTGCGCCGAATGGCTTCTGAATTTCGGTTCTGCTGAGGAGGTTCCGGACCAGGAAAGGGCACCTGCTTTCTGGTTCCCCCAGGATAGCGGAGTGCTCGATACGTTGGGCCTATTTGGGCTGCAGGATGAATCTACTGTCTATGCGGCGATCTGGGGCCAGCCCATTTCCCGCTTCTCTGGCAATCTATCATCCGCAAAGGCGCTATGGGAGAAAGCCATTGCTGGACCATTGAAGAAGAAGGGATGGCAGCCTTACGGCGAGAAAGTGACTAGTTCAACAGGAGATTGGGGCTTACGGAGGCCGATTCTTCTCAACCACCGTGAAATAGCCATGGCAATGGAATCCGACGATTTGCGGCTCGCACTCACGCCACTTGAAGACGCCATTCGGGATTTTGCCTCAGTGTTCCCTGGGATGGACCAGATCATTAACGACGTTCGGTCAAAGAAGGTACATTCAAAGAAGGGCAAGTGAAGCTATCGAACGCGCCGTATGTAATCCAGGTTCCAAACGGCAAACGCCCAGGAAGTCCGGTTGGGGGAAACGTGGCCGTGATCTCCCCGAACGCCGCGTATCTGGACCGCGAGCGGCGTGAGTACGACATGGCGACAATCCAGGCGGAGAAAATCTTCGGCCATGCTGCTCTGAACCTCACCCTCAATGAGGTGCCTTTGATGAAGGCCCTCCTTTCGTCGTCGGCGGTCGATCGCCGGACTGTGCGACCATGGAACCACGAAAGGAGTGATCGTGAAGATCTTCGTTAGCCACGCGGTAGCTGACCGAGAACTCGCGTCGAAGTTCGTAGATCTGCTCCAACTGGGCGTCGGCATCGCGCGCGACCAGATATTCTTCAGCAGCTATCCCGGGAGCATCCCCAACGCTGAGTACTTCGTCCAACACATTCTGAGAGAGCTCAACAATTCGCAATTGGTCATCGCGATTCTTTCCCGCGCATATTTCAGGAGCCAATTTTGTCTTGCGGAAGCAGGTGCAGCTCTAGCTCGCAAAGAACAGGGCCACACCGACTTCTATTCGGTCGTTGTTCCGCCGGAGAAACTCTCCGATCTTGGCGGGGTTCTCTATGCCCGGCAGACCGGTTACATAACGGATGCGGGGGCTCTCGACGAGCTAAGGAAGGTTTTCAGAGAAAAACTGCCGAGCATCTCGGACGATCCGACATGGGGCGACCATGCTCGGGCATTCCTGCAGACAGCCGGACAACTTGTCAATCATCAGGCTTCTCAGGAACTCTCAGCGCGGGTCGTCCTGAGGGCAATGGAGATCGAACGTGCACCCGCTAGCGCGACGGACGTACATTACAAGCTCAAGCTTCGCATCGTCCTCCGAAACGATACCGGCCAAGATATTACTGTCGGCCCTGCAACGTGGAGATCCGGAAATGACAAGATACAGCTTCAAACCCCGCCCGTGTCGCCCCTGAAGCTGCAGGTCGAAACTGACGTCGGCTGGGACAAGGAGCAACAAAGTATAGAGGTCCCCGACGGACGGGAATTCCGGACCTGGGTAGGCATCGGGAAAACAATACTTGAGAAGGATTTTCTGAAGAAACACGTCGAAAAGCGCCTGGGGGAGTTACGGCTTGCCCTGAAGATATCAGGGGAGGATGTCAAACTTCACATGAAGCTTTAGGGTAACGGACCTGGCCGAGGCTTGCCGCGGGTACCTGCTTCTCTGTGATGCCAATATGATGCAAGACGCCCGGCCCGCGAAAGTCGAGCCATGCGGGCCACAGGTCCCGATCTGGGAGACTACCGAGAGCCCGCGAAATTGTCGTCGAGGGCGTCATTTTAGCGCCTATGGGCCGGGGGCCGGACACCCCACTAGCGCCACTCCTGGCGCCCATGAAGATTAAGGCTCTCTGGTGGATAGCGGCCTCGGGAGCGGCCGAGATTCTCGGCTGCGTGGCCGCTGGGGTCCGCGGTGATCGCGTCATTCGGGAGCGCCACAACGGCCGCGTAGTGCTGGCCGCTGCTGACGGGCGGGCTGAGCGATCACTGCGCGCGCGAGGCCGCCGGATCCGGAGCGGTTACGGAAGCGGCGCGTGCGATTGGCCTTCACCAGGCCGTGCACGTGATTCCCGCGCTTTCGGTGGCGCTGGCGGCGACGTTGTGGGCCGGCGCACGCCGCTATGCTTCCACCACCCTCCCACAGCGACTGAGCGGCGCTACGGCACGGGAATGGCTATTCCGCCGAGCCAGGCCAAAGCTCGCTTCCCGTATCCTGCTGGGATTCGGTACACTAATGGCGGGGGAAGCACCAATGGCCGCACCTCGCGACGCACTCCACCACTTGATTGACGGGCTTCCCGACGCCGAGCTCGGCGTAGCGCTGCGCTTTCTGAAGTTCCTCTCGCAGGAGCCAGTGGAACCCCCATTGGCCGCTTCAATCCGGCGAGGGATAACGGAAGCGGATGCGGGCCGGACGATCATTTGCCATAGCTACGACGAGATGGTTGAAAAGGTGCTGGGCAAGGAATAGCCGGTGCGTTTTCCATTCACTCTGGAAGCCCAGACACAACTCCGCGCCATGGATCGAGCTGCCGCACTGCGAATTCTCGAGGCGATTGCGCGGCATGGCTCGACCAGCGCCGGCGACGTGGAGCCTATGCATGGTGAGTGGCAAGGATGTTATCGCTTGCGGGTCGGGGAGTACCGCGTCATCTTCCGGCGCATAGTGGACGGACTTGAAATCCTGACGGTCGGGCATCGGTCCGACGTCTACGGATAGCGGGGCACGGTAAGCCGACATTCACCCGGCGCCAACTCCAGATACGCGGCATCGTACACCGATAACCGGTGGGTCCGGGCCAGCCGCAGAACCGCGTCTTCATCCGGAGTGCGATCTATCCGGATTCGAAGCCGCGAAAAGTTCAGCAGGAAAGCAGCGGTCTCGGATTCCGCAATACGCCGCCTGCGTTCGTTCACTACCAGGATGTTTCGCACCGGCATCGGGGTGGTCTTCATCCTGAAAGGCCCAGCACGCCGTGATGGAAGCATCGAGGACAAAGGCCATCAGAACTTGCGCCCTTCATCCCGGGCCGACAGCAGTTCCCCTACCGTGATTCTACCGGTGCGCTTACGCAACTCACGGATAGCGGCGAGAGCCTTGTCGACTTCCTCCTGGCGCCGGTCCACCTCAGGCATGATCCGGAAATCGCAATCCCTCTCGTCGGGTTCATCCGTGGCCATAATCTCACTTCCCGGCTCCCACCAGAACGATGCAGGCATCCATCACGTTGGTATTGGTCGGTCCGGTGATCACCAGGTCGCCCAGCGATTCGAAGTAGTGGTAGGAATCGTTGCCCTCGAGGTAGCGGCGCGCGTCGGGCTTGCGGCCGATCGTCTGGCCGTCGGCCACCGCCCCCGCCGCGTTGGTGGGGCCGTCGGAGCCATCGGTGCCCGCACAGAAAACCACCACGTTCTCCAGGCCGGCGATATCGATGGCGGCGGCCAGCGCGAATTCCTGGGCTCTGCCGCCCAAGCCATCGCCGCGCAGCGTGACCGTGGTTTCCCCGCCCGTGATGACACACGCGGGCGGCTTCACGGGCCGCCCGGTGCGCGCCATTTCCGACGCGATGGCGGCGTGCATGCGGGCGATCTCGCGGGCCTCGCCCTGGATCTCGCTGGAGAGCACCAGCGTCCGGTAACCCAGCGAACGGGCGCGGCGCGCGGCCGCGGCCAGCGCCAGGCGGTTGCTGCCCACGATGGTGTTGCGCACGCGCGCAAAGACCGCATCGTCCGGCTTGGGCGTTTCGGGGACGGCCCCGCGCGCGCCTTGTTCGATGCGCTCCCTCACGGATGCGGGCACGCGCTCGCGGATGCCGTACCGGTCCAGAATTTCCACCGCACCGGCGAAGGTAGAGGCATCCGGCGCGGTGGGTCCGGAGCCGATGACGTCGAGATCGTCGCCGATCACGTCGGAGAGCATCAGCGATTCCACCCGGGCGGGCGCCGCCAGCCGCGCCAATTGCCCGCCCTTGATGCGCGAGATGTGCTTTCGGACGGCGTTGATCTCGTGGATATTGGCGCCGCAGTGGAGCAGCAAGCGGGTGACCGTCTGCTTCTCCTCCAGGGTAATGGGCGCGGCGGGCAACGGCAGAAGCGCGGAGCCGCCGCCCGAAATCAGGCACAGCACCAGGTCGCCAACACCAGCCGCGGAGGCGATCTCCGCGATGCGCTCCGCGCCGGCTGCGCCGCGCTGGTCCGGCACCGGATGGCCGCATTCGTTCAGCTCGATGCAGCGCAGCTTGGCGACGTGGCCATACTTGACGTTCACCAGGCCGCCGGTGACAGTCCGCCCCAACGCGCGCTCGGCGGCGTGCGCCATGGAAGCGC
>Ga0187861_10000750_pt1 | contig 36583 bp, 18 predicted proteins | sample June2016WEW_10_1_3_FD_132986 | JGI IMG/M metagenome (GOLD analysis project Ga0187861, IMG submission 132986) | Peatland microbial communities from SPRUCE experiment site at the Marcell Experimental Forest, Minnesota, USA - June2016WEW_10_100 | ecosystem: Environmental > Terrestrial > Soil >...
ATGACCTCTTGCTTTCCAAACAAGGGGTTAACACCGGGGCAGAATTTTGCGGATCACACCTCCTCCACTCTTGGTTCCGAAGCTGTGCCCGACTCAAAGCCGAGATTCTCGCTCTGTGGCACGAGGGGGCCTTTGCCAAAACCAGATCGGGCTCCTAAACTGCCTCGATCTCGGGTTACACGACGTTTCTTAACAATGTTAGCGCTGCGTGCCTAACTTGTTGAAATTGCAGTCGCATGAGTTTTGGCGAGGGACAGGCGAACGAAATCAGCAGCAGGCGAAATGGATCGAGTGTCAGACGCATGGTGACAGCGTAGCATCCCGGAGTGGACTGTGACATGCGGTAGATCTGGGCAGAACAGATTCTCTAACCTCTTACGTTTTCAGTCGCATCCAATATTTGGGCACTACGCGATCAGCGCCCTTGGTGCCTGAGGCACAACTCCGGGTGTTGTCACAGCCTGGGGGTCGGAGTTAATCTTCAAGTCTGATGGCGAAATGAGGCGGGCTCGGTTCTTGCGCGTCATGCTGTGGGGGTTAACAGGAAGCCCCACGAACACGACACCGAATGGGAAGCACGTAGCGCCACGCCTGACTACATTCGTGCCGTGGTCGGGTTTTTGGTATTCAGTGGCAGCGGCTGATGGTTAGAGCTTGAAAAAGATTGCGCGCTTATACAGCCAGTAGCACATGTACCACATCACCGCCAGTACTGTGGTGGCTTGCGCAACAGGAGCGAGCTTTCCAATGAAGTTGTAGTGGAATGTAAACACACCCACAGCGCGGTCCAGCCATCCAAACAGAACCTCACTCACGAAATAGATGAAGATCGAATTCATCCCCACCACCACAAGCGGAAAGGTCCATTTCCGATATCCCATCACTTCAATGACCAAGTAGAACCCGATCAACATAAACAGCACCCATCCGAGGCTATAGAGAATGAACGAGGCGGTGCAGAGCTGCTTGATGAAAGGGATCCACGGGTGCAACGCAAACGCCACCGTAAAGGACAGAATCATGCCGCCGGCCAGCTTCTGCAAATTGCTTCTGTGCGCTTTCGATGTCATCAGCAAGCGCCCCACCCACACGCCGCTCAGCGTCCACACCGTGCTCGAAATGAAGTTGAGGGTTGAGTAGGCCGGATCGTAGTCATAGTGGAAAATCGCGCGGTCGACGACCAGGCCGATGTGGTTCAGTCTGGAAAATGGCCCGTCAGGTCCAGGAAACGCGAAGAGCAGCGCGGTCCATCCCGCGAGCAGCGCAACCACAGCAACCACCTGATAGCGCCAGCGCCACTGCATGATCAGATAGCTGAGGAAGTAAGTGAACGCGATCTGTGAGAGGACGTTGATCAGTTGCGGCTGGATACGGCCGGCCTCAACCCAAATGATGATTTGACTCAGAATGACGAGGTGAATCGAGCGCACCAGGACGTGGCGGAAGTTATCGCGTTCCGTCGCGCCCAGCTCATGGCGTCGGGCCATTGCGAACGGCATCGCCACGCCAACCATGAACATGAAGGCGGGCTGAATCATATCCCAGAAAACGCCACCCTCCCAGGGAACGTGATCGAACCAATGCGCAATGCGGCCCCAAGTGGGATCACCCTGCAATTCTGAGAAGCCGAACCCATGGGAGGCGAGGACAAGCATGATGAAGCCCCTGTAGGCATCCAGCGCCAGACAACGCTTTGTTCCGGGGCGGACTTCGTATGGCGCGGGTGTCTCCCCCGCTGTCGTCGCCGAGGCTTTCGTAAACGCTGTCGCCATCGTCCTCCAAACGAATCTCGGCCGGAATTTCAGTTTTGACTTCCCGGCCGACTAATTAATGTACACCTGACTGCCTCCGAATGCATGTTCCAGCCAGGCTTTTGAGTGCAGAGCCTTTTCGGTAGCTGCCCGGAGGGTTGCGTGAAAACGTTGACATCGGAAAGCTGGGTTAAATCTCCGTTTGCTTCCTCGCGCGAGCCCGCCCGTTCGAATCATCAAACTGTATCATAAGGTCGGGAAACCAGGGCTGCCAAACTGTTGAGACACCTATCCCGGCGTTGGCGGGTTTCAGCCGTATCAAAGGATTTCTTTTGATTCACTACATTCGAGGTGTCCGAACAGCGTGGCCCCTCCGTCTCAGGGCGCCCAATGCAATCGCGGTGACAAACCGTAGGTGCAGAACTACTTGTTACACAGTTGCGTGCCCCAGTCGTTGAACAATTATCACCCCCCAGCGCCAACACGCAACCAGGACACACATACTGTTGCCTGCTATTTGATTGATCTCTTTTTGGCCCCCTGTTGCGTACCTTCGTAACAGCCCACTTCTTTTCGAGATCTGGTGGAAAGGGCAGGAGGGATGTGTCGGGCAGGTCGATGACTGAACTCGTTTCCGGCGTGATGTACGCCAAAACCTCCGAGCGCCATATAGCGGCCCGGCGGCGCCGGCTCATTATGGCGCCACAGGAAGAATCAGCGCCGAGGGATGCTCGCGATCATGGTAGACCGCGTTCGTCGCTTTAACCAGGCGCGTGGAATGGCCGGCGTCCCGGCCAGCCGTTTCGGAGGATTGAGTTGGAGAAGTTATAACAGAACAGCGGCGGGAGGGCGGCAACGATGTTATTGATTTTGCAGCCGGCCAGAGTTTTGGCGAACCACAGCAAATACATTTACAGATTTTTAGAAGACTTCACCCCAGACCAGTTTACCCTTTTCCTTTAGCTGTATTGCGAGTGATTTGTCAGGATTGAGTGCCTGCGCGCAGGCCCATTCAACTGGCCGGGCGACGCCATGGGTTTCCAACTCCGCGCGGATTTCTATTTTCTGGCCGAACAGTTCCCGGGGCAGGATGAATCCTGCTTGACGGAGTCTGCCGGCATAAGGCTGGCCCGCATCCAAGCAGCCGGAAAGCTTGAAAGATCCTGCCAGGTTCTCCACGGTCACTCGCAACACACCCGGCACGCCTGAGACTCCATCGTTCGCAAAAGCCACAATCAACTCCGGGCAGCCGTAACGTTCGCGCTGCCAGATCCAGGACGGGCGCACCCGGTAGCCCATGCGCTGCTGGAGCGTGGCCAGGGCTTTGGGATAAAGCTGAAAATAGCGGGCCAGATTATCGGCCTCGGTCCAGAGGGCCCAGTAGTTGGCCCCCAGATCCAGTACATGGAGCATGGATTTATCCTTGGCGTTGACTCCCGATCCGTCCACTGGAATTCCTTCCACATCATGGCCTCGCTGCCAGCCTTGTTCCATGATTACAGCCAACCAGGGGGGACGGTTGGCGAGTTCTTCGATCTGGATCGGCTCATCGTGGATGATGCTGTCCGAGCGCAGCCAGCACCCTGCCCGCACGGTCATGTCTTGCACTTCCCGGTTGCCCACCCGGCTGTCGTCCGGTTGAGTATTAACCGCCAGGGGGACTTTCTTCCAGGCCTCGAGTTGCAGCCGGGTAATCTCGACGAATGTCTTTTCGGCCGTGGGGTAATCCGGAAACGGGCTGGGCAGGCCGCCCGTGTGGCCCTCTCCCCAGTAACCGTACATCATCAGGTCCATGAACTCCACCAAGGGATCGTTGTCAAAGCGATCGGCCAGGAGTTCGTTCAATTCGCGGAAAGCTCTCAAGAATTCCGGATGGTGATACTGCGGCTCGACCATCTCGATATTGCGTTTGGGATCGCGCCCGATCTTAATCAGCGGAATCTTCTCTTTCAAGAAATCCGGAAGGGAGATCTGCTGGGGCTGGAAATTGGGACTGGAAAGCTGTATCCGAAAGCCCACCCTGAGTCCATAAGTTTTTGCGGCATCCAAAGTGAGCTGCCAGATTGGGCTGAAATCAAGCCGCCCGGCTTTCTTCTGCACATCCCGCCAGTCGCAACGGATATAGAGCTGATCCATGAATGGCAAGCGGGCCAGCTTTTCCACATGCTGTTCCAAGGTCTCCTTCCCCTGTCTTGCAGCAATCGAGGGGCCACCCTCTTCCCAGGTATAGCCCACGAAACCCAAGCCGAAATTCTTGATGTGCTTTTCCGATGGAGAGGTGCTGCCGATCGTTGCCCAAGCGTCGCTCTGGTCGATGCCAAAAGGGCCTTGATTCAGCCTGTCCTTGACCCTTGGCCCAGGGCCAAAATCATATCCGGCCCAAAGGTGATCGGGCACATCCGCCTTGGTTTTGCCCACACCGAACCCACCCATCAGAGCTGACGCCGTTCCGGCCTTGATGAAAAACCTTCTATTAACCATTTGGATCCTCCATTGTGCATCGATATCGATATGTGTGTCCGCAAGCGAAGTGTTGGAGCGCCAACCGGTCAATTAAGTCTGAAGATACGGGTCTCACCTGCCGGGATGTTCACATGACCATCGGCCAGGTTGGCCTGCGCCCTTAACTCATAAAGCCCCGGTGCTGTGCGGCCATCGGTCTCTATCCTCAATTCCACCGCTTTCCGGTTGAAATTGACGATGTAAAGGAACTTCCCTTCATCCGATAATGCATAGCGAGCTTCTACGTCTCCAGGCCAGTCTCCGTTCTCCCCTCGAACCCGAACGGGCCGGTCGATTCCGGATGCATCGAATATCCGGTCCAGCAAGATCCTCATACTTTCCCGGGGGAAACTGGTGGCCGCATAATAGATAACGCCGCGTCCCAAGGGCAGAGAGGCCAAGGCGGTCTGGCCATCCGGGAAGGTGGCAAGTTTGGTATGAGGGCCAACGATGGAGATCTCTTGCCTGGTGCCTTGGGCCTGTAATTTGGGCGCTCCCGTGGCAAAGATGCCCTCTGGTTGAAGGGACAACTCTACAGCCTGAGTCGAACGGTAGACCACTCGTTCATGGAAGCTTTGGTCATAGGCCTGTTCCAATTCGCCGGTCCGATCGGCCACCGGCTGCTCAATCCGTCGCACGGCGATCCCCAGTTGGCGGAGATAGCTCGCGGGCCGATTGTACTCGTCGCTCAGCAAGGAAGGTGGCAGCACCAGCACCATTCCGCCTCCGGCGGCGAAACTGTCGATGGCCCGAACGACTTCCGCGCGCTCATGCGACACGCCGGGCACAATCAGGATTTTGAAGCTATTCAACTTCCCGCGCAGAATCTGATTTTCAGAAACAAAGGTGACTTGAGTATCGAGATAGCGGGCTGCCTCGTAGGCGTTTCCCAACTCGCGCAGGTAGGGAGTGCTCTCCCAGGTCAGCATCTCGGGCGGGACCTGAAGCATGGAGGTCTTGGAATAGAGGATGGCCACCTGGGCAGGCACGGCGGGGAAAGCGGCGATTTCCTTCGACAGTCTCCGCCCGTCCAACACCGCGCGGAAGAGTGCCGAGATATCGTGGAGCGACCAGCTCAAGCTATGAGGGGGGGAATCCGCGATCTCACCGGGGTACTCCGAGGGCGGCTGCGCCGGCCATTGCCAGATTTGGATGACCGATTTCCCGTGCAACATGTGCGGCAGTAGGTAGCGCACCTGACCCAGGTTCATCTCCGGATCGGCAAGGGGTTTGCGCTGTTCCGCCAGCGCCAGTTGCAGGTCCATGCCCAGGGTTGAGCCGCCGCCTTCGTGGAGAATGACATCATCGACGCGGTTGATGATCTGCTCCTCGTCGATGCCGGACGTCCCGTTGTCTCCCGCCAGCATGCTGGAGCTGCCCCCGGCGGAGATTGGCGTTACCGGATCGTACCGGCGCACCACACTCTTGACCCAGACGAGGTAATCCGTAAAGCGATCTTGATTGAAGCAGGCCCAGTCGTACCACTGGGCGCGATTAGTGCCGGGAAGGGGCCGGGCGTTCCGGGTGGGCGGCGCAACAACTTCCTCAAAGCTCCCGTAGTGAGTTCCCCAGGCGTCGTTCAGCCGCGCCACCGTGCCATGCCTTTGTTCCAGCCAGATTCGGAACATCTGCTGCGAGCGCTCGCAATAGCAGATGTACTGAAGCTCATAAGCCAGAATGTTGTAGAGCAGCTCGGGGTTCTGCGTCCAGGCGGCCACATTGTCTTTGATGTAGCGCTCGACGGCTTCCCGGATGTGGGGACTTTCCAGGCAGATGACGACGTTTTCCTTCTTCCCGCCCATGGAGTCGAGGTCGCGGATCAGATGGCCGCACCATCCATCCCACCCCACGCGGTGGGTGTCCGGATACTGCTTGAACGCCTCGTAAACGGGCGACTCGTCTACCGTCCAGCGTGAGCCTCCCCCCACGGAGTAGCTTTCAAGGTGCTGCCGGGGCGTGGCGAAGAATCGCAACAGGTCACCGCTCGGGCCATGGAGAGAAACAATGAACAGTGGGCGTCCGTCCGGCCCGAGAAAGAATCCATCCTTAGAATTCAACCCCCGCAGATGAGGATAGGGGGGGACGAGCGGCCCCGCCACCTGCGTATCATCGCGGCTGGGGAGGTGCAATTCGCCGGTGATCAACTGGCGCAGCCGCTCTCGCTCGGCCCGGCAGATTTGGATCACCTCGTTGAACAGTACCTGTTTCTGCTGATCGTTGTTGAACCAGGGAAGCCGGGGCCGCAAGTAGAGTCCGATTTCCGCCGCCGTCAGCTCTGCCTCGGAGTAGACGGTGTCCAAACCCAGGTGGGAGGCGCTGGTGATGGCATCCCGCAGCGCCTGATGCTGCTCCTGCGCCTGGCGTCGCAAGCCCTTGACCGCCTCACTCTCAGGAATCTTTTCCGGAGGCTCCACCTGCGAGATTTCAACCTCCCGCCCTGCGATGACAACCCGGAGGTCTGCCGGCGACTCGAACGGCGCGGCGAGGTCAGCGCCCTTCCCGCCAGCCAGGCGAAAATTGTCGAAGTACAGGGTTAGCGGATGCCTCATGCTCTGGGCCGTCATGGTGAAGCGCCGGATTCGATCGAGGGCGATGGCGCGCAATTCGGAGGTGGCCCGCAGGCCCTTCAGAACGAATTCCACGTGTGTCCAGCCGGGGGCCAGGAAGAGCTTTCCCTCTCCGCTATAGTAGTCATAGCGCGGGGCATCAGTGCTGCTTCCTCCTCCCCCGGCGTCATAGAGATCGAAGGAAAGAATCGCGGGCTGCGGTTCCGGATTGAAAGCGTCGAACAGGAGCCGGTCGTAGCTGCTCCAGTCGGCGTTCTGCATATGAGCCGACAAGGAGTTTGTCTTGGCGTCGAACCGGGCCTCCAGGGCATAGCGGCCGCGCGCAGCATGCGCAGTGGTGCGTCGCACGAAACCCTCCCAGCGGCCAGGGATGAGTTCCGATTCGAAATCGTCCAGGATTTGAATCTTCGGCCCCAGGGCGGTGCGGGAAGATTCCTGAGGGGTTTCCGACAGGAACCCTGTGGATGCGACCATCAAGAGAATGACGGGAAGGGAGAGGAAGGCCCAACGCCAGCCCTCACGCGCGGAATTGACAACGGGGGGGCGCCGAAACTCGCCAACTCCGGGACGCCCCACCCGGAGTCTACCTACCCCGCCGGGGGCGTTACCTCCTGACGAGCTTGTGCGCTTGAGTAAACTCCAGAACTTCACGACTTTCGTGAATATCATTGCCACGCCCCCTTTTCCGTCCAGCCTGTGAAAGGCTCTGCAAGAACGACGGCACGGTCCACTGGCGGGCACGTCCAGGACCTGAACCGCCTCAGTTTTCACCCTGGTCGAAGAGGTACCGCGCTGATCCCCACGCTCGTCAGCAAGAATGCATGCACCCCGCTCATTGGGAGAGCAGCCCGTACCGACGCAAGAACGAGAATATGGTCTCGTAAGTCTTTAGTGCCTCTGCGCGGCCACCGGTGCCGTGTATGCCGCCGGGAATAGTCAGTAGCTGGTTGGCGACCTGGGCCCGATCCAGAGCCTCGTGCAGACGCACGGCCTGCTGATAGGGTACGGTTTGATCGGCGTCCCCGTGAATAATGAGGACGGGAGGCAGTCCGCTGCGAACATAGCTGAGGGGCGAGAGGCGCCTTGCCAGGTCTTCCTTCCCAGGCAGGGCGCCGAGCCAACGGACCGCAAAGTCCCTCTGGTTTACGCCGTGGAGAAGGTCGCCGACATCGGTTATCCCATGAATGTCGACGATCGCGGCGACCTTTAGGGTCTCGTCTCCCGGACACTCCTTGTCAAATCCGGCGCCAGGATCCAGCATCCCCGTCATGAGACTCAGATGACCACCCGCCGAGTGTCCACTGACGACCAAACGATTCAAGTCGAACCCGTACTCGCTGGCATTGCGGTGGACCCATCGCAAAGCGCACCGGCAATCCTCGACGGCTGCCGGAGCAAGTGCCTCCGGGGCCAGCCGGTATTCCACGTTCACGACATTCATCCCTTTTGACAGGTAAGGAAGGAGGAACGGGAAGGCCTCCTCCTTGCTGCCCTGCGCCCAGCCGCCTCCGTGGATGTATATGAGCGTGGGCCGCGCAGGGGTGGTGTCGCGAGCGGCGATAACGTCCAGCCTGCATTCGAAGCCGCCGGCACGTTTGTAAACAATGTTCGGAACTGCGCGATATTCCCAGGCAGCAAGAACGGCCCAGCTTGCGGCCTGGTCTTCTCCCCGAGAAAGAACCGCAAAGCAGACCACAGCCAAAAGCGTTGAGAGAACGAACTTCTTCATGGGACCCTGCTCAGTCTCCGCGTGGTTCGTCGTGAACGCCTTCGTGACTCAACCCGGGCCGTCACTCATGGTGCTCGCCCTTATTGCTACAGGAATCCCAATGTATTTCATCTGGCGGAAGCGCGCGCTGCAACCGGAGCCTGTGGTGGAGTTCAAGGCTCAGTCGTGAGTTTCGTCCAGGTGGCCTGTCGCGGCAAGCTCAAGGTGCGAAGCTCATCATGCCAGCGGTACGAGAACTGCCGCGTGTGACATGCTGCTCCCTCCGCATCTGCACTCCTCCCATGTTTATCGGCCCTATTTCAACCTTGGCTACTTCTGCTTTTGTGAATATGTGTAATACTTGTAAACGTCTCGGATGGAGTCAGAATTCTCCTTGGAGTCACCGCCGAACGGCTTGTAACGGCTTAGATCGTTCTCGCGAACGAGCTGTTCGACCGTTTTCCCCTCTTGGATGCCGACTCGGACCTGCTTGAACATCCCGTCCAGGTAGGCGCTTTCCCCCTTTAAGATCTCGGTGGTCGCCAAATCACCGTGCGCCGGAACAACTGTCTTTACATCCCAGTTGCAGAGGTCACCGAGGACGCGAAGCCATGCATCGTAATCGGCGCCGGGGTCGGACACATTGCTGCCGTGGGTCCAATTCACGGCGAGGTCGCCGACAAAGAGAATCTTCTGCCTGGGCAGATAGGCGACCGCATCACCTCGTGTATGCGCGGGGCTCATGCGAATGAGTTCGACTCGCTGTTCCCCATCGTCGAAAACCATCCGGTGACTGAAGCCCACTGTAGGGCAAACCAGCGGCTCTGAGGGATTCTCCACTTGGCCCCGAACATCCGCTTCGCCATGGCTGCGGCATTCCTTGACGCAATCTTCCGACGCGATGATCGCGGCTCCTTCCTTTGCAAATACGACATTGCCATACACATGATCAGCATGATGATGAGTATTGAAGACGAATTGAATGGGTTTGCTGGTTGTCTTCCTGATCTCAGCAACAATTCTCTTGGCAGCCCAGGGGAAATTTGAATCAATCACCAGCACATAATCCTTGAATACGACCCAGCCACAATTGGTCTGCTGGTGCGTTTCAAGGTCGCCCATCCAGCAATAGACGCCGGGTGCGAGCTGGCGGACGCGATTGGAAGATATCTGCTTTGATGTCGTACACCACTGTGCAAACAAAAGGGAGGCAGACAACCCTATTGCGGTTAAGCGTGACATGGGTTCTGATTCCTCCAGGAAGAAGGCGCCCCAGGGTCTGTCTCCCCGATGGATGTATCAGCCTGATCCTCGCAGGTTGGGCCGGAGAGTCAGAGAGTCGTCACTGTTCAACTTTTGCTGACAAGCCCACCTGACGGGATGCCGAACGCCTTTCACTTCGATCTCGGCACGCAGTTGCAGCCCTTTCCAATCTGTGCCTCTGGGCAGCGCAAACTGTGCCTGCCGGATTTTTCCGGGTAGTGGATACCCAGGATCGAGGCTCCCCCCCACATTCACCTTCCCGTCATCACTCGTCACCTGGACGCGCAGTGCCCCCGGCACACCAGCGATTCCATCGTTGGCAAAGCCCACGATCAGCCCCTGAGTCTCGCCCTCCTGGTATTGCCAGATAAACGAAGGACGCACCCGGTAGCCGATTCGACGGGCGATCTGGTCAATGGCCTGCGGGTATTGACGATAGTAGTTCCTGATATTTTCAGCGCTGATTTTGTGGAAATTCCATAGCGACCAGTAATGGGCGCCGACGTCGGTGACATGGGCAATCACGTTATCCGTGTAAGTCACCCCCTCCTCGAGCCGAAGCGATTTCGGTGTCCCGTCAGACATGCCCACCTCGACAACAGCGCCAACCCAGGGAGGACGATTACTGAGAGTCTCGATCTGCTCGTTTTCAATGAAGACGGTGTCGGTCCTAAGCCAATTCCAGCTTCGCACGGTACGGTCGACAAGTTCGCTGTTGCCCACGCGGCTGAAATCCGGCTGCGTGTTGGTCGCCAACGGCGTCTTGGTCCAATGCTGTAACTGCACTTCGAACATTTGAATCCAGGTGCGCTCCGCCGTCTGGTAATCAGGGAACGGGTTGTTTTGGAACGGCCAGGTGTGGCCCTCGCCCCAGAAGCCGTACATGAAGGTATCCATGTACTCGACCAACGGATTCCCATTCAATTCCGCCGCGAGCAATGCGTTGAGCTCCCGGTAAGCTTCCTGGAAATAGGGGTGATCGTAACGAGGCTCATAGTAGGCTGCTTTTCTGCGTGGCCCGGCAAGTTCCGTTTTCCATTCCCCCAGCAATTTCACCATCGGAACTTTCTCGAGAACAAAGTCCGGCAAGGCTTCCTCCGGATAATCCGGAGCCCGCATTTGGATTCGGAACCCGACGCGCTTCTGATATTGCCTGGCCAAGTCGAAGGTGAGCTTCCAGTAGTCCGGGAAATCCAGCCGGCCACGACGCTGTTGCACCTCGCGCCAAGTCGGGCGGAGATAGAGCTTCTCTCCCAGGGGAAGCCGTACCAGGTCTTCGATCGCCTGCGGAATATTGTCGGACTTGATCTCTGCCGTGCCCATGTCGGCGGTGATGTACGTCACGAGTCCTTTGCCGAAGTTGGGCACAACCTCCGGGGAAGGGGTTGTTGCCATCACCACGTCGCCACCGGGGAATGCAGCCTCAGGGGGGTATTGAGGAAAGGGCCCCTGATTCAGACGATCGGTGATAGTTGGGCCGTACCCAAAATCATATCGGTCCCAATTGTGGGTGGGAACATAAGCGCCTCCCACCCCGGCGCGCAGGCCGTCCGCCGCCGCCGCCGCCAATCCCCCTGCTTTAAAGAAGTTTCGCCGGTTCATGGGGCACACTCCTTTTCAGGTTGTTGCGAACTCTGATGATGAGCGCGACGTGACCGCGTCCGCCTGATCAAAGACGTATCAGCTTGGTATATCACTTGGAGGTATATCGGGGCAGGGTCATACAACGAACTGTCAGACCATCCCACAATCACTCTGCACCCCAATGCGTCATTCGCCCTTCCGAGGGCGGTCAGACTCCCTTCCGAAACCTTGGGTCGTCGTTTTGCCGGAGTCGTACCGTTAACGAGCCATCTGGGTTGAGGGCTTCGTTGCACGCCCACCGAACCGCGTGGCGCACCCCCTTCGCTTCTATCTCGGCGCGCAGATGTACTTCTTTGCCGTCCAGACCCGTGGGGAGAACGAATGAGGCTTGGCGGACCTTCCCGGCGTAGGGTTGTCCTGCATCCAGGTTTCCACCGACCTTTACTTTTCCGTCCGGGGTTTCCACGTACACACCCAGGACACCCGGCACGCCCGCCACGCCATCGTTGGCAATGCCCAGGATGAGTTCTGCCGTGTCATAACGCTTTCGCTGCCAGATCCATGAGGGCCGAACGCGATATCCCATTCTGCGCTGCAGCATCTCGAGCGAACGCGGATATTTCTCGTAATACCGTTTTAGGTTATCGGCCTCTGTCCACAATGCCCAGTAATTCGCGCCAATGTCGAGGGCATGGAGACCTGCAACCTCGCGATAGCGCTCGTCAATTCTATAGCCCATGTCATCTTCATCATCCTCTGCTGCGCCGGCGAGGAGGTAGTGCCGATTTGCGCCGTCCTCGAGAATACTGGCGAGCCACGGCGGGCGATTGCCCAGTTCCTCAATCTGGATCGGTTCGTCCATGATGACGCTGTCGGACCTTAGCCACCCCCCTGCCCGAACCACCATATCCTGCACCTCGCGATTCCCAACGCGGCTGATATCCGGTTCAGCATTAACGGCTATATGAATCTTCTTGAAGGATTCAAGCTGCATCTGGGTCATTCCCACGAAGGTCCGTTCGGCAGTCAGGTAATCGCGAAAGGGCGTAGGGTGGTAATCATTGGTGTGACCCTCTCCCCAGAAGCCGTACATCATGAGATCCATGAATTCCATGAGCGGGTTGCCGTCAAACTCCGCGGCCAACAATTCGGTCAGTTCATGGAATGCCTTTTGGAATTCCGGATGGTCGTATTGAGGTTCGAAGAAGTCGAAGTCGGTTTTCCGCTCCTTGGACTTTCTTCCGATGTTGAAGAGAGGTACTTTTTCCCTGACGAAGTCAGGCATCGAGACCAGTTTGGGTTGGATATTGGGGCTGGAAAGCTGCACCCGAAACCCGACTCTCAGGTTGCAGGCTTTGGCAGCCTCAAACGCCAGCTTCCAGATCGGGATCAGGTCAAGCCTTCCAGGTCTGCTCTGTACATCGCGCCAGTCGCAGCGGATATACAGAACGTCGACAAAAGGCAGGGTCGCCATTTTCTCTACGTGCTGCTCGAGCGTCTCCTTGCCTTGCCGCGCTGCGACGGAGGGACCACTTTCTTCCCACACATAGCCCACCATTCCCAGCCCGAAGTTCTTGACATGCTGGTCCGAGGGCGTTGTGGTCGCGATGGTCAGCCAGCCCTCGTCCTGGTCAATTCCGAAGGGGCCCTGGTTGAGCCGGTTTCGCACTCGAGGACCCGGCCCAAAATCATACCGGTCCCAATTGTGGTCAGGCACATCGGCTCGAGTGAAGCTTGGCCTGGCAACGCTCAGCGCAGCGGCCAGCGTGCCTCCGGCCTTGATGAAGTTCCGTCTTTGCATTTCGATTCTCCTTGATGAACGTTCGGATGCCGCCCAGGAGCGATCATACAGTACGCCGCACGGATGAACACCCCGAATTTCTATTCGGCACAAATGACTTTACAGAAATGCTCCAGACTTACAGAGTTGAACTGACACACTCACAGATTCCCGGCATTCGAGATTACGGCTTAGTGACAATGAACGACACTAGGAACGGCGGGACTGAGCGGAGGACTTTGCCCAGTCCCGTTGGAGGATACCTGGCGATCTGACCTGCATCCTGACTTCTGCCACTATACTCCTGGGCCTCGAGCCGCGGCGGATCTTCCGCTTTCGATTCGATCCTCTCTCCCGAGGCCGGGATCCATCGCCCAATTGGCGACTAGAAAGATAACTTCAGGCCGAACTGGATCTCCCGCTGCGGAATGACCGTTGAAGTTATCACGCCGGTGGAACCCGGGCCATCCGTGATGTAATTGTCCGGCTGGGTGAAAACCGGGTGGTTAAGGGTGTTGAAGAGCTCGGCGCGGAACTCCATCTTGATCCGCTCCGACAGGTTGAATACCTTCCGGGCGGACATATCCATGGTCTTTTCGCCAGGGCCGTTCAGAATATTCTTCCCCGCATCCCCAAACGCATAGCCACTGGGGAGGGGGAAGACAGTGGGGTCAAACCACAGGTTGACAGTTCGCTGGCCGGGCGGGAGGTTGCCATTGCCCGTCCGGTCGGTGCGCATCATACCTACGGAACCGGTGTTGGAGGGGTCATATCCCATGAGCGGCGAAAAGGGGAATCCGGAACGGAAAGTCACGATACCCCCCAGGTGCCACCCGCCGAAGACCAAGTCTGTGGCGCGGCTGCTGTTGGCGTACCGTCTCCCTTTGCCGAAGGGCAATTCGTAGTCGAAGCTGCTGACCCAGCGCCGGCGCAGGTCAAAATCCGAGGGGCCCTTCTCCGCTTTCAGGTCGTAACTGTTCTGCGGCGTGGGTCCACTACAGCAGATTTCTGGCTGGTCGTTGATGGATTTCCCGAAGGTGAAGGCGCTGAGGAACGACACACCATGGCTAAAACGCTTGGTCGCCTTAAGTTGGAAAGAGTGGAAGGTGGAATTGCCGTGATTTTCGATGGCCGTGAAGACCGAGTACTGCGGATATGGTCGGCGGGACTGGACATCTCCCGGCCCGGGGCTGGGGTCCTGGTTGTGGTCTACGAGCACCTGCAAGTGCGTTCCTTTGGAGCCCACATACGCCGCTTCCAGGAGCACGTCGCCGGGGATTTGGTGTTCGATGTTGAGGTTCCATTCATCGAACACGGGAGCTCTCAGGCGACGGTCAACGCTGGTCACGCCGGCAAGCCTTGCCTCACTGGGATTCAGGGACGGAAAACCCTGTGCGACGGTGATCACGGGTGTGAGCCCATCGCTCACAAAGTTGGGCTCGTAGAAGAAGGGTAGGTTGTAGTCGAGCTGTAGCGGGTCGCCGGTCCGGATTTCCTGGTAACTAAAGAAGCGTCCGTAGCCGCCGCGAATTACCGTCTTGTGGCCTGCGAACGGGCTGTAGGCAAAGCCCAGGCGGGGTGCGAAGTCGCCCTTATCCATGGCGGTTAATCCTCGCGAATTCCCATCCTGGCCGGCCACAATGATCTGCCCGGTGCTGTAATCGAAGTTGCTCTGTCGATTGTGTGACTCGACAATCGGCGTCGTGTAGTCATAACGCAGGCCGAGGTTCAGAGTGAGTGATGAACTCACTTTGAAGTCGTCCTGAACAAAACCACCGTAGGTGCGCTGCCGATTGCCCCAATACGTGATATTGGAGATAACCGCGTAGTTGGGAATCCCCAGCAGCATGTCGGCGAGGCCATTCCCGCTTCCATCGGCCGAGGAAGGATCATCCATGGTGAACTGGCCGCTGAAACTCATACGGCCGCGTGGCTGGCCGATTTGCAACATATTGAATTGGCTGTCGCGCAGTAGGGTGCCGGTCTTGAGGGAGTGCCGGCCGCGAATCAGAGTGAGCGTGTCCCCGATTTGAAATTCCTGGCTGGTGACGAGAGTGGGCGTGTAACCAGGTTCGCCGAGTCGGCGGTAGCCGTTGGGCTGGAAGAGCGTCAGCCCGTTCACCATGGGGTCGCTGGGCACGCCGGAAACCTGCAGATCCTGGGCTGGATAATTGTTGCCGTATTCCGGGATGTTGTCGCTGTAGTGGATGCGGCTGAAGCCCAGGCGAAATTCATTGACGGTGCTGGGGTTGAGGGTGAACGTTTCCGCCATTGCCAGGCCGCGCGTAGCTTCAAGGAAGTTCCCCGTGCCGTAGTTGCCTCCATCCGCAAGTCCAGGCAGGGGTGGATGCTGGAACCTGGTCCGTTGGCTGAGCGAGAAGCGGCCAAAGAGCTGGTTGCGGCTCGAGAAATTTTGATCAATCCGCGCGTCCATCTGATCAATCCTATCGCGGCCTGGGTCATCGGCGACGAAGTTGTTGGCGAGAGCGCCTGTGACGCTGGGGGGAGGATAGAGGTTGGCGAATGCCAAACCGATCGAATTCAACGACTCAGTCGGGATGACATTCGCCTGCCCGGTAATGGGCATGCCCGTCACGGGGTCAAACCCAAATCCGTCGCGGACAGGGGCGCCATTGACCATGCGCGTCGTGGCTGGGTTGAAAATCTCATTCTGATAGACCGGCCGGCCCAGGGCGTCAACACAGGACGAAGCACCATCAGCGCCACACGAGGTGCTTTGCGGGCCGAGGATGCCGCTGAAATCCCCACCCACCTCGGCGACGGTTGGGACGGTGGAAAAATCGGTCAGTGCCGTCCGCACGCGTGTGCCCTGATAGTCGCCAAAGAAGAATGTCTTATCTTTCCGGATTGGACCACCCAGTGTGCCTCCGAATTGATTCTGTTTGAAGGGTGCCTTCGGGGAATCGGCAGGTTCAAAGAATCCTCGCGCGTCGAGAGCCTGGTTGCGCAGGAACTCGAAAGCTGATCCGTGGAACTTATTGGTGCCGGACTTGAGGGTGGCGTTGATCACCGCCCCACCGCTGCGGCCAAACTCGGCGGAATAAGTGCTGGTCTGTACCTTAAACTCTTGGACGGCGTCCACACTGGTACGGAGCACGTTCCCAGCGTTGTCGTTGGAATTGTTGTCGATGCCATCGAGCAGGAAATTGTTCAGGCCACCGCGAGTGCCGTTGACCACGTAGAACCCGCCGGCGTTGCCGTTAGTGGCCGATGAACCGCCGCCCGGCCATGATCCGCCCTCTATAACCGTGCTGACTCCTGTGGTCAGCGTCGCAAGCTGGAGGTAGTTGCGACCATTGAGGGGCAGGTCGGTGATCTGCCGGCTACCGATGACCTCACCGAGCGAAGATGATTCCGTTTGCACGAGCGGCACCTGTTCGGTCACGTTCACAGTCTGGGAAACCGCCCCCACCGTCAGACTGAAATCCACGCGCAGACGATCCTGCACTTGTAGGAGGACGTTGGACTGCACTTGAGTCTTGAAGCCCATCGCTTCAACCGTAACGCTGTAGGTACCCACCTTTAACGGCACCAGGACGTAATTGCCCTCCGAATCTGAATGAGTTGAAACCTTGACGTTGGTGTTGACCTCGGTGGCGGCGACTGCCGCACCGGGCACCACGGCTCCCGAGGCGTCGCGGATTGTGCCCACGATGGTGGCGGTATCAACTTGAGCCCGTATGTTTGAGCTCGCCAGCAATACAAACAGCAAAGGGATCCCTACGATCCACTTTCTCATTCGCAGCCTCCTGTGCTTGATCCGTAATTTCCGATTTCAACTCTATTGGGATTACACGGTTTCATCATTTCCACTAGGTTTGACTTATCGCATCCGATTAGTACGCCTAACAGATAGGAAAGTCAAGAAAGAAAAAGGAAACTAAAAGAAAGCCAAATGAAGGTGGAAGTGGTGCAAACCGCCACAATTGGGGGTGGTAGGGTCGAGGTCTGGCGCGGTGGTCTGACGACTCCGTTTCCAGTCCCCGCCACCTCGAACGGAGCGTGCGGGTTGTCCGCCCCGAGTATGCTGAGGGGACATGCCGCCCTTCGACGGAGGTGCCCTTGATTCGCGGACACTCCAAGAGAATTTGCCATACCCCATGTGACACCCGCCACGCAGGCAGCATCTCGGGGGGGGGGTGGAATCATTTAAGCCGGAAGCGGTGAACTGGGAAGCGGAGTTCACCGGGCACGCCACCTCTTGAGCATCGCCAGTTTCATTTGCGGTGTTCGGCTGCGAGTGGCTAGTCATGGCCGGCAGGAGGTTCGGACTGATCACCGGTTCTCCACAGCTTGGTGCGGAGTCGTGGGAAGAGACTCAGGGCATTCTCCCGCATGATCTGTCTGCCGATATGCCGCGCTTCCTCTTCGGTCAAGTCCCCGTGGATAATTTTCTCTGCCAGTGCCTCGGCCAAGCAACGACGCGTGAATTCAGTAGCGGCATAGATTCCTTCCGCGTGATGTAAATCGGAACCCCACAGGATGCGGTTCGAAGGCATCACTTCCAGCCATTCCTGGTACGCGCGCTTAGCCATCGTGTAACTGATGGTGGGCAGCCAGCAGGAATCGATCCAAAGGTTGGCGGCATGAGGGATCGATGCCATCACCATGGCACCGGTTTCACCAATCCAGGGATAACCGCCGTGCATGAGAAGGAATTTTGTCTGGGGGTTGGCCTCGATCATATCCATCAAAAGCATGGGGTTCGAGCCTTGGATACGCCCAGCGCCCGTGTGAATTTGAAAGGGCAACTCATACTTGGCGCTGAGCCCGACCAACTGCCACATGGTAAAGTCTTCGAACGCCTTGACCTCCTGGGCAGTCAACTCTGTGCGGGGGCGGCCAAAGACCCGGGCGGCCACCTCCTTGGGCACCCGGTCGAACTGCAAGGTCCTCTCGTAGGCCGTGTCATCGTCATTCAGAGAGACGGCGCCGCCGGCCTTGGCCTCGCCACAGAGCCGGTCAAGCAAAGCCAGGTAGTCATCCAGCGACTTCACCGGGAAGTGCCACTGGTCCGCGAGGCGGTAGGGATTATCCAGAGGGTCTTTGAATTCCGAGGGGTGAAAACCGTGCAGCAGAGAGCTGACATTGAACACCAACACTCCGAACTTATAGAAACTGTGGAAATCGAGCTTGGCCCAATATGGGTCGATGAGCATGAGCTCAATGTTGGAGCGCCGCGTCACCACATCTTCGACCCATTTACGGTCGCGGTAGTTTTCAAAAATCCGCCCATCGAGCTCCTGGGCTTGCGCATCCGTGATGTGGTCATAGTCCACGCCGTAAAGGTCGCGGAAGGCGGGAAGCAAATAGCGGTAAAAGTTCGTGGCCCGCACGTTATCGAAATTGGGTTTTTCCTGTGCCCACCAGTCGGTGAATTTCCCGCCGGGCTTCCAGGGCGGGATGGAATTGATCCACTCGAAATAACTGGTGCTCAGCAGCCCGTACAAGTTCATGCCATAGCCACGTTCGGTCTGGACGTAGCCGGACAAGCGATCGAAAGGACGCAGGTGGTCGTGAGTGTCGATGGCAGGGATGGAATCGATGTAGGCTTTGAGGGCGCGGTACTCGGCGGTCTTCTGCGTTTCCTGCCCCAGCGCCAGGGAAGATGTGACTAGAATTGATACCAGACAAGCCAACGGAAACCGAGTTGCCAATCGCATATTTTCACCCCGTCTTATCCTACCTGGGATTTCCATTATGGCCTGCTGGCGGGGCTGAGTGTCAACCCGTTGGCCAGAGTTAGACCAACATTTTTGACTGCTCGGCGCCGGCGTCCCCTCTCAGGAGACAGGACCGCCGCTGCCAGGTGAAACAAAACCGCCAACAGCCTCTTTTTCAGTCGATTGATCCTACACCCCTCCGACCTTCGCTCCCTCCGTCGATTGGCCTGGATGTGCCCACTGCCTCCGCCTAACCCCCGGCTGCCGGCAAGGCTGCAATCCCCCGCCCCATCGCTCCGAAGAGCCGCCGCGTCAGATGACTCTCCGCCAAGAGCAGGCAACAATAGCGCGCATGTTTCACCAGCCGTCCGCCGGTCTTCACCAAACGGTGCTGCAAACTCGTCAACGACCAGTTTCCGAGCCTGTGTGGCAGCAGCAGTCGTCGCCAGAGGTTGCCCAGGTTTTAGGCAATGATGGTCAGCCACATCCGCACCTCGTTGGATCGAAACCGATGGCAACTGAGCCGCGGCATCTTCACCGCTTGCTTGCCTTCTTTAACTTACATTTCCACTGAAATCGGGACACAACCGTTAGTGAGCGGGTGGGGAAGCTGACCCGGCAGGACTCAACTCCACCAGCAAGAATCCTCGAAAGACGACGGAGAGCTGCGGGCTTTGCGCGGTCACTATGCCGAGGTCCTGTGCGTGGTAGTAATCATAAGCGCGGTACGTCCCCCTTCCGAGCCCACGGAATTCGACCGGCCCGCGGAAGTTGTCTTGCGGTTGGGGGGTATAGAACGCATAGTAAAGCTTTTCACCCTTGCGAAGCACGTGCGCTTCCGGATGGTCGAACGCGATGTCATAGAGGTTGAGGTACGTGGCGTGACTAAGTTGGAGCTGGCGATAAAGCCCAAACCACTTTTCGAAGTCGACCTTCGTCTCCTGCATGAGGGCAGCGCGTTCGGCTGGAAAGGATTCTATGTAGTGAACCAGCTTCTTCTCCTGTGTGAAGGAAGTGAATTCCGTCTCAAGCACATCGCCCACGCCGAGTGCGGAAGAAAAATCGCCCATCTCGACGAAGTCGGAAAAGATTGCCACTCGGTCGCCCGCGAGCGCCCGCAAGGCTTTCGTGCGGCTGCGCACCTGGTCTGGGCCTTCGGCGTCGGCTGTTACCAGTTGGTTGAGCCAAGGCAGCCACGTGTATTCCGGGGCGACTCCGCACGGGCAGGAATAGATGACGCAGTGAGGTTTTGCCGCCCGCGCCGTCTCAAAAATAGTCTTCTGGACGGCCGCATACGCCTGCGGCGCGTCCTCGGGCGAAGCGTGGTGGTGCTTGGGGTTATAGCAGGGAGGGCAGATGTAAACCGCGTCCTGTTTCAACCCGTCCACACCCCACTGACGGAACCATTTCTCCACGCTGGCGCGGAAGTAATTCTGCACGTCGGGCAGGGCGGGGCAGAGGTAGTAGTAGCCGCGCTTGCTCAAGGGGGGGGTGCCGTGCTCGTCGAGGATGATCCAGTCGGGATGCGCATCGAGGAGCTTGGCCCGTCGCACCGCCGAGGGAATAAAGTGGCTCAAGTTTTTGAGCTGCGGGTGCGCCGCCTTCCACGCCTCGAGGTCTAACCCCGCGTCCACCTCCGAGGGGACGATCCAGAGTTGGACCTTGAAGCCGGCGCGGTGGAGCTCGTCCACCATGGCGCGGAAATCTTCCTCGCCGCGAGGATAGATATCGCGGCGAGGTTCCCAGTCGCCGGCCGCATCAAACCAGCGGTCGTCAATGACGATCCAGGGAATACCGAGCGTCTTTAAAAGGGGAAGTTTTTCTCGAATATCGGCGAGGCGGAAATCATAGCCATAGCCCCAAGTTGTCCAATAGGGTTCGTAGGCGTCAGGAGGCGATTGCGGACGGGGGAGTCCTCGGCGCGCCATCAGCCCGCCGTACATTCTTAGGGGCGCATAAAAGTCCCCGTGATGGACCGCGACAAATTCATAAGGGCTGGACCAAGTCGCTCCCGGTCGGAATGCCCGCCGGACCTCTTGGTGGATTAGCATGTCCACCGAACCATCCGCGCGCGCCGCAATCGGCAAGGCCAGTTCCTGGTGCTGGAGTTCGAGGTGGCCCAGTGCGAGCCCTCCCCCCGGCTGCCAGAGATCCACCACGGGGATTCCGCCCCCGTAGCCGGGCTCGATGACCCCCAAAAAGTTCTCTTTGTGGAATCCCGCCGGCACCGGCCGAACATAATGCTCGCGCACGTCCCCCGCGCCCTGGAATGACCAGTACGTTTGTCCCGCGGGCGGCGCAACCAACCTCAGCGACGCGATCTCGACGGTCCCGACTTCGACGGGTTTCACGGCGGAGGCGGGCACGCGCAGCCGCAATTGGGTCATCACCCACCCCGGAGCGTCGTCGTAATGGTCGAGGAATAACTCCAGTTCCAGCCTGGACGAGTCGGCGCGCGCCACGCCCGGAATCCGTTTCCGGGTTCCTTTGCCGATTTCGTTTTGCAAAGCTTCTTCGCGAGAGTGCGACCAATCCAGTTGTATCTCCAAGTGCTCACCACCCTGGGTGGGGAGGGAAAAGAAAGGGAGATCGGCCGGCGCCAGCACCCACTCGCGCCCGCCCGGCTGTTTTACCGCGACCTGAGCACGCCCCGTGCTGTCCATGGCGAACTTTATAAGTGAGTCTTCGATGGTCACGACGGGTTGGAAAGCTGCGGAAGCCTCCTGACTTGCTCCCCGGGCTAGGGCGGGTTCTGTGGGTGGGGTCAGCAGAACCAAAAGTGGAAGCGTTAACCACGCCACATAGATCAGCTTATTGGATATCATGCGATTCCTCGCTCCTGAGCGGGCTATCAAACCGGGATTCCCATCTATAACGGCATTGGCTCTGTCAAGAGACGCCACGCCTTTTGCAAGCCGGGAGCGGAGTCAAGGGCGGTCCGACGTTTTTTGTCGGACAGTTCATCAAAGACCCTTGACGCTGCGACCGGCTCGCCATACTCGATCCGCGACGAAGCCCAGGGGCATAACCGGGGCTTCGTCCTTAGGAGCATCTTTGGGCTCGTCTCGACCCAGGCTCGGCTCTCGAATCCTACGGTGGACTTGGCTACCAACACCCATCTATCCGATCTTCAACCCCAGACCATTGTGGGCGCAACCTAATTATGAGCGAATGGTTCGAGGAAAACGGCCAACACTTTTTTGTTCTGAGTGATGGTGACAGCTGGGGGGATATCGACCCATGCGCACGCGACTCCAATTGCCAGGCTAGAACTCCTCTACCGGAGGGTGTCGCTTGACCAAGGATTCCAGGCCTCGCTGGAAGCTGATCCGTGATGGGCAACGCTTGAAGAAGTAAAGATGCGACCGACAATCGCAGTCTGAGGCTCCGAACCCGAGGAGAGGGATCTTCGCGCCCCTCACCGTCCGCACCACGCGGGCCCATTGGAGCTCACGTCGTCGCGCATCGTAACTAAACCAAATACAATGAAACCGGCTGTGCGCTCGGAGGTAGTCGATGTGCCAGTGTGGTCGGAGGGACGGCTTCTGATGGTGGGCGATCCGGGCACGCAGGCCACCCGGATTTACCTAATACTGTGACAACCGTCCAACCGTCCCGCTTGTTTCCAGAAGGCGGTAACCAGGGCCGGCCTGCGCTGCGTCCGCCACGCGTCCGTCGGGGTCAAATGAGGCATGCGGCCGACCCCCGCCCGCTTTCAAGCCCGCGCACCCTTCCTCCCACAGCTCCCGCTGGGAGTCGTCAAGGAGCGAAGTGCTCGCGGGGATAGAGAACTCTGCAGATCCAGGTACAAACTCATTGGTGGAGGGAGAACACCTGGCTCTTAAATCTGTCAAGAATCCGTGGGGCACAGATCAGTCGCGAGCCAGTCAGCGGACGGGAGGGATGAAGAGCAGATTCCTCAGAGTGATGATCTTGGTTGCCTGGGCCGCAGCGACGGCCTCGGCGCGGCCCGGGGGCCCGGTCTCTGTCTCCTGCAACGGCTGGACTGCCACGGCTGACACAGATCAGGGAGTCCTCAGCGTTGCGCACGAAAATCTGGGAACGGTGCTAAAGAACGTTCGACTGAATCTCCAAAGAGAGCGTGGCCTGCTCCGGATGAAGACCTGGTCCGTTGAAAAGAAGGGCCAGTGCCAACTTTCCGTAATAACGCCTCAACCTCAGACCGCTTGGCCACATCTTCTGCGGAACGATAGGTGTTTCTCTCACTCAGGAAGCGGAGGCGCAGAGCGCCTTAAGAAGGGTAGGTGGCTTGCAGTAGTGGTAGGTGCGCAAGGCAACACACATTGCATCTTCGCTGCAAGGTGCCTGCGTTGCTCCGCATCCCACCCACGACCCAAAAAACTACTGCTGGTGGTAATTCGGGTACGCTGGCCGATGGGGCGTCGGCAAGGGATTCTTCTTGAGCAGCTCCAGCACGATCTCGACGGCCTTTTCCAGTTGAGGATCGTGTCCCTCGCGCACCGCTCTGGGGTCGTATTCCACCTCAATATCCGGCGGGACGCCATGGTTTTCGATATCCCATGTGCCGTTGGGATTATAGAAAGCCAGGTTCGGTGTGCCGGTAGAGCCGCCGTCCATCAAGTCACTGGGTTTGGTGTAGTGGCCCACCAGCCCGCCCCAGGTCCGCTTGCCGATAAGTGGGCCGATCCCGGTCTTGCGAAACATCCAGGGCAAGGCGTCGCCGCCCGAACCGGCCATTTCATCAATGATCATCACCTTGGGGCCAAAGATGGCTTCGATCGGCGTGGTGATGTCCTCTCCTTCGCGCAAGGTCCAAAAGCTCAGCAGCGGACGGCGAAGATAGTCGATGATGTAGTCGGCGATGTCGCCGCCGTCGTTGTACCGCTCGTCGATGATGGCGGCCTCTTTGCCGACTTGGGCGAAATAGTAGCGGTTGAAATTGGTGTACCCGCCGGCGTAGGTATCGGGCAGGTAGACGTACGCCACACGGCCCCCTGTCATCTGGTCGACCTTGCGGCGATTGTCCTCCATCCAGGCCAAGTTGCGGAGTGGGATCTCGTCCTCAACCGGCACCACCGTAACGTCGCGCGACCCTGTCGCGTCGGAGTTGGGACCGACCTTGAGCACCACCTGCTTGTCCGCCGTTTCCTCAAAGAAGCTGTAAATATTGTCCGTTGCGCGTAACTCGCGCCCATTGACGGCAAGCAGATATTCACCTGCCAGCACGTTGACGCCGGGCTGGGTGAGCGGAGCACGCAGTTTGGGGTTCCAATTCTCGCCGTTGTAGACGCGCGCAAAGCGATATCGCCCGTTCTCCAGCTTGTAGTCGGCGCCGAGCAGTCCGCCCTTTATCTTCTTCGGCTCCGGCCGGTCGCCGCCGCCGATACCCATATGGCCGATCGTCATCTCGCCCAGCATCTCCTCGAACAGGTAGTTCAGGTCGTCGCGGCTCGAGATGTTGTCAAGATAGGGCTCGTACTTCTTCTTGATGGCTTCCAGGTTGATCCCGTGCAAGCCGGGGTCGTAGAAGAAGTCGCGCTCGTCGCGCCAGACCTGGAAGTACATGTGTTTCCACTCGGCGCGCGGGTCCACATAGACTTCCATTGCGTCGAGCTTCAGCGGGCCTCCCTCGCCGGGCTGGGGCGGGCCCGCGGAAGGCTTCTCGGCCTTGGCAATGAACCATTGATCTTTCTGCCGGTAAAGCATCTTCTCGCCGTTGAAGGAAAGGTCAAAGGAACTGATGCCTTCGAGGATCTTTTCCGTCTGGCGTGTCTTCAGATCGAACTTGTGCAGGGCGAGCCTGGGGCCTCCCTCGTCATGGTCGAGGGGATAAATCGCGGGGCCTTCCACCAGGTACAGCACGCCCGGCTTGCCCGCCTCGAGCCCGGAGTAATTGCGGGCGGGGATGGGCAGGGCCACAATGCGCTGGCTGATATTCTCGAAATCGATCTGGACCGTGACCGGCTTGTCCTCTTTCCCTTTCTCCTTCTCGTTCTGCTTGGCTTCTGGCGCCTTCTCTTCATCACTCTCGGGGGCGACCGGTGAAGGCAGGTCCTTCCGCAACACGACCGCGTAAACGTTGCGCGTGACCGGACGCTGCAGGCTCGACATGTCGAACCAACCCGTGGTCAAGCCGACGTCCGTGCTGGCGGCGAAGTAGATGTATTTACCTTCTTTGTCGAACCGGGCGTAGAGGGCATCGCTCATTCCGTCGGTCACCTGGTAGGTCTTCATCTGCTCCAACGAGTAGACGAACACCGCGTGCAAGTGACTCTGGAGTTGTTTGGTGTAAGCAAGCCAGTGGCTATCCGGTGACCAGGAGGGATTGAGCTGTTGGAAGGGACCCGCATAAGTATCGGCGTCCACGCGCATGGGCGTCTTCTTCTCGAGATCCATATACCACACGTTCAACCGCTTGTCGGTGTAAGCGATCCTCTTGGAGTCTGGGGACCAAAGGGGCGAGTAGTAGAAGGTGGGCGGATTGCCGAGGTCAATCTTCCGCACTTCGCCCATGCCGCTCTGGTCGCGAATGTGGAGCGCGTACTCGCCCGACTCGTCGGACAGGTAAGCGATCCACTTCCCGTCGGGAGACCACGCCGGGTCGCGCTCCACGACGCTGGTTGTATTCGTCAGATTGCGGATGTCGCCTTTCTCCGCCGGCACCGTCAGGATCTCGCCGCGTGCGGCAAAAGCGGCCCGCGCGCCGCTGGGGGAAATCACCGAAGATCGGATCCGCCGGGGCTCGATTTTCTGGAAGTGCGGCCTCACCTCGGCAAGATCACCCGCCAGCCGAATTTCGAGTTCGTGGTCGCGGCCTGAATTCAAGTCGAGCAGATGCAGCGAGCCAAATTGCTCGTAGACGATGGCGCCCGGCCCGGCCGAAGCCGATTTGATATCTAATCCGTGGTTCTGGACTACGGGCTTCACCTGGGCCGATTTGGTGTCGTAGGCAAAGAGGGAAACCGGGCCGTTGCGGTCAGAGAGGAAATAAACGGTGTCGCCCACCCACATAGGGTTGAAGTCGTTCGAGTTGTCGCGGGGAATCTTCGCTTCGATGTTCGAGTCGGCGAGGTTCGCAATCCAGATCGGGCGCGTCTGCCCCCCTCGATACCGCTTCCAGGCCTTCTGCCCCTGCTCGATCGGCACATACGCCAGGTGCGAGCCATCGGGAGAGTAGGAGCCCTCACTGGCTCTGGCCAAGGGGACCTCGGCCGGAAATCCACCCGCCAGGGAAGTGGTGAAAAGTCGCACCAGCCCGTACGTGAAGCTCATCCGATCCGAGCGAAAGAGCACTTGCTTGCCATCGGGCGTCCAGCCTACAACCTCGTCGCGACCTGGGTGATACGTTAACCGTCGCGGCACACCCCCTGCGGCGGGTACAACGTATACGTCGCGGTTTCCGTCGTACTCGCCGGTGAAAGCGATCTGGGTTCCGTCGGGAGAAAAGAGAGGATCGGTCTCGATCCCGACGCCGGTGGTCAACCGTCGCGCCTCGCCGCCGTCGCGACTGGCAATCCAAATATCGCCTGCGTAGGAGAAGGCGACCTCGGTGCGGCTCACGGTCGGCTCCCGCAATAACAGAGGCTTCTCAGCTTGGCCAAAGGTTACGCTTGCTGAAGCGAGCAAGAGCAGGAAGGCAAGAAGCGATTTACGCATATGATTCCTCTCATTGCATGGAAGAGGGCGTCAAATTGGGAACTGAACTCAACTCTTGAATCGTCGGGGAGTACAACCCTCACCATGCGTATTTGCAATCCATTTGAGCCTCGGATTCCAGGTCTCCTTTGGGTACGCCCCCGCACCGGTCCGCTGGCCGTCGTCGATGACGGTCGGCCCTTCGATAGTCACAACGACTGGACAGGCTGCTGAAAAGCCGCCAAAGCTGTCATCCTGAGGAGCCGCAGGCGACGAAGGACCTCTGCATTTGCTTGAGAATTCAAATACAGGGATCCTTCGCTCCGCTCAGGATGACAGCATCGGAGCGTTCTTCCGCAGCCTGTGGAGCCCCTTCGGCGAGCGCCGCGGGCGACCAAGCCACCTTGCGGAATAATAGGCGTCCTTGACCTTGAGCGCTGGTATCGCGAACTCACCCGCCGCGACGTATGCGTATCGTTTCCCGGCAGCGCTGAATGTGAAGCCGGCAGAGGGGGACCCAATCTCTTGCCAGGGTTCGAGTGGTGGGCCGGCCTTGCCGCCAACGGCCACATCAGACTCCCTTTCGCCACCCCTTCGCATCAAACCGCTTCAATTCGATCGTGAACGATCCGTCGGCTTCGAGGGGCTGCTCGCAGGCCCAGTTCACAGGCCGCCGCACGCCTCGGGTCTCGATCTCGGCGCGCAGCTTCAGACGCTGCCCCTCCATCCCGCGGGGCAGCACAAAGCTCGCCTCCCGGATTCTCCCTCCGTAGGGGTGGCCGGCGTCCAGACCGCCGCTCATTTGCAGGTTACCGTCCAAGCTTTCGAGGGAGAGCCGCAGCACGCCCGGCACACCGGCCACGCCGTCGTTGGCAATGCAGACGACCACCTCGCTCGTCCCGTAGCGCTTCCTCTGCCATATCCACGAGGGCCGCACGCGATACCCCATGCGCTGCTGCAAGGCGGCGAAGCCCCGCGGGTAGCGCTCGTTGTACCGCTTCAGGTTTTCGCCCTCCGTCCACAGGGACCAGTAGTTGGCCCCCAGGTCAAGCACGTGCAGCATGGCCTTCTCGCGCAGGTTGATTCCCGCTTCGTCCACCGGGATTTCGTTCACGTCGTACTCGCGATATCCACCGTCCTCCATCACCACCGCCAGCCAGGGCGGACGGTTGGCCAGGCTCTCGATCTGAATCGGCTCCTCGATGTCCAGGATCGAGTCCGATCGCAGCCAGCAGCCATCGCGCACGCACAGGTCGTGCACTTCACGGTTTCCCACCTGGCTGATGTCCGGCTCGGTGTTCACCGCGAGCGGCGTTTTCTTCCATGCACCCAACTGCAGGGTTGTGAGGTGCACCATCGTCCGCTCCGCCGTCAGGTAGTCGGGAAACGGACTCTTCAGGTCGCTGGTGTGCGCTTCGCCCCAGAAGCCATACATCATCAGGTCCATCCACTCGAGTTGCGGATGGCCGTCGAATTCGGACGCAAGCAGCTCGTTCAGTTCGCGGAAGGCCTTCAGAAACTCGGGATGGTCGTAGCGCGGTTCGCGAAATTCAAAATCGCCGCCCTTCTCGCGCGAGCGGCCGATGCTCACCACCGGGATCTTCTGCTGCAGGAAATCCGGCAGGGCAAGTTGCTTGGGCTGGAAGACCGTGTTGGAGAGCATCACGCGAAATGCCACCCGCTTGCCGTGGCGTTTGGCCGCGTCGAAGGTCAGCTTCCAGACCGGACTCAGATCGAGCTGGCCCGGCCTCGACTGCACGTCCCGCCATTCGCACCGGATGTAAAGGACGTCCACGAAAGGAAGAGCGGCCATCATTTCCACGTGGTCTTCCAACGTCTGCTTTCCGGCGCGCGCGGGCAGCGAGGGCCCGGCCTCCTCCCAGGTGTAGCCGCACAATCCCATGCCGAAATTCCGCACCGGCTTGGCCGACGGGGTCGTCGTAACGAGGGTCCGCCAGCCCTCGTCCTGCTCGACGCCGAAGGGTCCCTGATTCAGCCGGTCGGCAACTTTCGGTCCCGGCCCGAAATCATACCCGCTCCAGAGATGGTCCGGCACATCGGCTCGCACCATCGAATGACCTGCCAGAGCGGTCACGGCCGCGCCGGCCGCCATGAACTTCCGTCTTGTAATCATGCTCGCCCCTTTTTGAACCAATAGAAATAACCGGTAGTGACTCATTTTGAGGTGGCATAGCCATCTTGGCCATGAGTTCACACGGGCAGGATGCCCGTGCCACCTCAAGATGAGTCACGATCCCATAATCAGGCTATTTGCTGATTCCCTTGTTCGGCCAAGCGTTGTGCGGCGTGGAGCAGGGTGCGCTCCACGCCGCACAGCCACAAAACGCTTCAGAAGGATAGCCGCAGTCCGAATTCGATCTGCCGCATCGCGCTGGCAGTCGAAGTGATAACACTGGCGGCGCCAGCGCCGTCGTCGATGACGTTGTCCGGCTGGGCGAAGTTCGGATGGTTGAAGGCGTTGAAGAATTCCGCCCGGAACTCAACCTTCATCCGTTCCCCCGCTGAGAACACCTTGCGCACGGCCATGTTCGCAACCTGTGAGCCGGGTCCATCCAGGATATTCCGCCCGGCGTTGCCGAACGTGTACGTGTTAGAGGGAGGATCTAAAAACGCGTTCAGGTCAAACCAATTGTTCGGGGTCCTCTGGCCGGAAGGCAGATTTCCGTTGGCGATCCGGTTCGACCGCATCCAGCCCTGGGAACCGGTGTTGGACGGGTCATAGCCGAGGATCGGCGAGAATGGGAATCCACTGCCGAAGGCTAGAATCCCCCCGATGTGCCAGCCGCCGATCAGCACATCGGCCGCGTGACTTGAGTTCCCCCAACGCTGCCCCTTGCCGATGGGAAGTTCATAGTCGAAGCTCGTTACCCAGCGCCGCTCCTGGTCGAAATCAGACCGGCCTTTCTCTGCCCGCATGTTGTGGGAGTCTTGAGGGAATGAATCCGCGCAGCAGATCTCCGGCAAGTCGTTGATGGACTTGCTCCAGGTGAAGGCGCTCAGAAGATACAGGCCCTGCGAAAGGTGCTTTTCCGCCCGGATCTGCAGCGAATGGTAGGTGGAATTGCCGCGGTCCTGTATCGAAGTGAAGGCCCCGAAATCCGGATACGGCCGGCTCGACTGGACGTCGGCCGAGCTGGGCACCATCACCTGGTTGTAGTCGGTCGTTACTTGCAGATGTGTGCCCTTGGACCCGGCATAGGCGACCTCGAGCCCGATCTGTGCTGGCAGTTGGCGCTGGACGCTTAAGTTCCAGTGCTGATAATACGGCGTCTTCAAGCGGGTGTCCAAACTGGTCACGGGTGGATCGACGGCCCGACTTGGATCGAGGCTTGGAAAGCCCTGCTCCACCGTAATCACCGGGGTGATGCCGTTGCTGTAGAACTGGGGCTCGTAGTAAAAGGGAATATTGTAGGCGATCTGCAAAGGGGCAGCCGTCTTGATCTCTTGCCCACTGTAGAAAATGCCGTAGCCGGCTCGAAACACCGTCTTGCGGTCCTGGAACGGCGTCCAGGCCAGGCCGATGCGGGGCGCGATGTTCAGCTTGTCAACGTCCGTAAGGCCTCGCGATGCGCCACCCTGGTTGGCCAGAATGAGTTCGCCGGTGGCAAAGTCGAAATTTGCCTGATGGTCGTGCACTCCGACGATGGGCGACGTGTACTCGTAACGAACCCCCAGGTTCAGCGTGAGACTCTGACTGACCTTGATGTCGTCCTGCGCGAACACGGACAACACATGCTGGCGGTTTCCGAGGTCCATCAGGGACGAGATGTTGGCGAACGATGGCAGCCCCAACAGCATGTCAGCCAGCGAACTGCCGGTCCCCTCCTCCGTATCAGCCGGGTCTTGCGTGAAGAGACCGTTGAAGTTGAAGTTCCCCCGCGGGCGAGAAACCTGGAAGATATTGAACTCACTCCACCGCATCCCCCCCCCGAGTTTGATGCTGTGGCGATTCCGCATCAAGCTGAGGGTATCCGACACCTGGGTCTCCCGGCTGGCCAGGAGGGTCGGTGCATATCCAGGATCTCCCACGCGGTGGTACCCACTGGGCGCGAAGATCGTCAGGCCGTTTGTGCTGGGATTGTCCGGCACCCCGGGAACCTGCAGCTCCGGGGGGGGGAAGTGTTGTCCGCCCACGGGAATGCCCGTCCGCCTCCGCATATGGTTAAAGCCGGCCTGCAATTCGTTCACGGTCCGCGGCGTGAAGGTGTGGATATTGCTCAGCGTCAAGCCTACAGGAGTCATGTAGGTGTAACCTGTGTTGGAGTTGCCACCATTGGCCAATCCGGGAAGCGGAGAGGGCTGGAGGTTGGTGCGGTCACCCCAAGAGAAACGGCCAAACACCTGATCCACGCTGGAGACGTTATAGTCCAGCCGCGCATCCATTTGGTCGGTGCGGTCGGAGTCCACTGGGGCGATGGAGAAATTGTTCCTGAGCCCTGGCAGGTTTGGATCCGGGTAGAGGTTCATGTACGCCTGCGCAATCGGCGAGATGTAGTAGTCCGAGGCGCCCGAGGGGATGACGTTCCCGGGGAATTGTTGCCGACTTTGGTTGCCCGCATCGTATGTGTCCGGTTCGTAAATCTTGTTGTTGCCATCCGCCGAAAAGTCGCCTTGGCGCTGGCCCGCCGTGGGTACGGATGAAACGAAGAAGTTGGGTGTGCGGATCCGCGTCCCCTGGTAGTCAGCGAAGAAGAATAGCCTGTCCCGTTTGATCGGGCCGCCGATCGTGGCGCCGAATATATTCTGCTTGAACGAGGCCTTCTTCGTGGCCGGATCTTCGAAGTAGTCACGCGCGTCCAGCGAGGAGTTGCGCATAAACTCGAAAACCGAACCATGCAATTGATTGCTCCCGGACTTGATGACCGCGTTGATGACCGCGCCACCGCTCCGCCCGAACTCGGCGGAATAGGAGTTCGTCTGCACCTTGAACTCCTGAATGGCATCCACGCTGGTATACAGCACGTTTCCACCACTGTCGTTGGAGTTGTTGTCCATGCCGTCCATCAAGTAGTTGTTCAGATCCGCGCGGGTACCGTTGACGACGAAGCCGCCGCCGACATTTCCATTCGTCCCCGCGGCGGTGTTCGCCACCCCGGAGGTCAGGGTCGCCAAGTCAAGGTAGTTCCTGCCGTTCAAGGGAAGGTCGAGCATCTGGCGGGAGTTGACCACCTGACCAAGAGAAGAGGTGCTGGTCTCGATAACCGCAGCTTTGCTTTCCACTGTGATTTTCTGGGATACCTCGCCGACTTGCATCACGAAGTCGACACGGATTCGGTCCTGCACCTGAAGCACGATGTTGCCGCGGGTCTCCGTCTTGAACCCGGGAACTGTTACGGTAATGGAGTACGTGCCGATCTTGAGCGGAGTGGCAATAAAGTTGCCCTCCGTGTCCGCTTGCCTCGAGATCTTGATGTTCGTATTCACCTCGGTGACAGTCACCGTGGCGCCGGGAATCACGGCACGACTTGTGTCCTGAATCGTGCCGAGGATCGTGGCGGTGTCCACCTGGGCCCACAGCCCAGTCGCCGCCAGGGTCATCATTAGAAGTAGACCGACTAGATAGGCTAATTTTCTCATGGTGTGCATTAATGCTCCGTCTCCTTTTAGAAATTCCCAAGACCCGTTGACGCATTGGAGGCACGCTTCAGTGTTACTCATCAATCGTGATTTCCGCCAGTAAGCCCATAGCAGCCTTCGCATCCTTGTGGTTCTTTCTGCTTGCATGGATGTGTCGCAAGTTCTCGTAATCACCGGATCAGACCGCGCAGATCTTTGGGATTCTCTACTGGTCCGGGGCGATGAATCTACTTCTTTCACTGCCCCGCGGCGGTACGGTTAATGCCTTCCCCCCAAATTCTGAGGCCATTCGAATCCTTGCGGTTCCTTCTGTTGACATGGATGTGTTGCGAATTCTAGTAACCACCGGATCAGAGCGCTATATCTTGGGGTCGACGGGCTCGCCCGACTCCCACGGACCGTAGGCACAAAGGGCCGATCTTGAGTCTTGCAACACATCCATATCAGGACACGTTCTTATGCTGATCCACGGCGAAAGTCAAGCTTTTTCTTGGAAATTTCATTTGGAAAAGAAAAGTTTCAGCAGAGCACTAAGGATCTAATCCGAAGCTCCCCTGACAATTAGGCTGAATGTCTTGGTCAAGCCTTTGATTATATGGGGGTTGGGAAGAGCGCGATTTTCATTGTGTTCCCATGTATAGTGAAGATCAAAGAACTCCTCTCTGCGCTACACGGCTCCGGGGTGCGCTTCGTATGGTGATTTGACGCAACAATGTCAATCTGGGATGGAATCTCTCAAGCTCTGAATGAGTGTTTGCAGGAATCAACGTGAAATGATGCCCAACACCGTCTTTGACGCAGCAAGGGATTCTTGCAACACGACCATAGGGAAGCGCGTATTTGGGTCAAATGCGGCGATCTCCGCTGACGCAATTCTTGAAGCCAGCGCATGTTGTCGTTACTTATGTCCGCGCGCATAGACCAGAGATTTCATCCGGCGGGTGGTGGCTGGATTCAATTGGAGAGGTGATTCTCGATGGCGAGCTTCCTCACGGCATCGGGACAGTAGCAAGCTTAAAGGTGGCAGGCGGGCTCCCCACGTCATTGGGCGATAGTGGACGGGACGACTCCCGCCGAATCAGTTGAGTGGGCAGCACGACTTGCTGTGTCTCTGCATCTGGCACCGATATGCAGCGAAGCACGAGCTCCGCGAGATGCTTGCCGAGCTCCTCCGGAAATTCCCGGACCGTCGTCAGGCGCGGGTACAGAATCTCTCCCTCCGTGTCATTGAAACCGACCACACTGATGTCTCCGGGAATCGCGATGCCAGCGTCTCGAAACGCCCTGTACACGCCCACCGCGACCTGGTCATTACCTGCAAAAACCGCCGTCACTGGAGGCTGAGTCAGGATCGACTTCGCGGCGAGATAGCCCAGCTCGCGGTCACTGGCGCGAACCTCTCTGATCCGCGGTTCCAGCCCGGCGGCGATCATAGCGCGCCGGTAGCCTTCGGCGCAGTGCGCAAACCAAGGCATCTGGAGGTCTCCAATGTACCAGATATGGCGATGCCCCTGGGCGATGAGACTGGAGGTCAACTCTAGGGATCCACTGACATCGTCCGACGATACGACGCTATAGTCGCGGGGCCGCCAGTCACCGACCACGTTGTTGCCCAGCGCCGCAAACGGGATGCCCCGTTCCTTCAGTGAGAGCAGAAGACCCGCCGAATTCGTTCCGCCCAGGATGACGCCGCGAACCATGTCACGCCGGGTCAGAATCTGAGGGAGAGGAATCCCCTTGGGGGCGGCCCCGAGCTGATAGCGAAATGAGAAGAGAAGCATTTCCCAAGCATGGGAAGCACAATAGGTTTCGGCGCCATACAGGATGCGCGCCTGGAAAGGGTGCAGCACGTCCCGGTTCGAAAGCAAGAAGGCAATAATCCTGCTACGTTTCTTCTTCTCGAAGTCCACCCCAAGCGACTGGGCTGCTTGCTGCACACGTGCACGCATTTCCTTGCTCACGCCTGCGCTGCCTTCGAGGACGCGCGTGACCGAGGAGGGACTTACCTTGGCTAGGCGTGCCACCTCCAAATAGGTGGGTTTCCTCTTCGGCGTTGCCGGTTCGCTCATAGTGTCCTCAAAATGAAGTACAGCAATTTTCGGCTATATTGTCAAGCAACATTTCAGGATTCGGCTGAAATTGCCGCTAACGCGGGCTGGCGCAGAGCACAACTCTGCGCGATTCACCGCGTCGCAACCGTAAGTAATGGTCACCGCGTAAGGTCCAAAAACTCAACTCAGGGCAGTTCCATTCCCCAGGAATGTCCGTAGGGTGCAAGTTTCCGTTGGATCAAGGAATGGTTCTCCTTTAGGGGCCTCCCAGGTCCACACGCTTCACGGCTCGGGACGGCCGGCTGCAACCAGCCCAGGAACGGTCTGCGCACGACACTGGGCAGAGGGCGGACGCACCGGCTGATGATCACCCCCTCGGTGTTTGTTTGCCCTCCCTCAGGCTGCCTGACGATAATAGTAGTTCAGCATTCCGCCCAGCCGCTGGCGGCACTGAATCGGTCCACCGTTCGCGGCACCTGACTCTTCCTCTATGATCAGCCGGTTGCCTAGCCCTTGGTGGTTGCGCTCGCGATGGTAGTGTTCAACAAATTTGCGGATGGCCCTTCGCAAAGAGCCTTCTCCGAACAGGATCAGGCGCTCGAGGCAGGATTCCTTGATGGTTCTGACGAAGCGCCCGGGGATGACCACAGGTCCCTGTAAACTGCTTCCCTATTCAAATTTGTTCTGAGTCTATTGGGGTGGTTCAAGGCCCTTGTTCGCTCACGAATTAGTCTGGGACTTGAAATCGTGGCGCTGCGGCATCAGGCCCCCGAACCTCTCTCTGGTGCTGGCAGTCTTGAAGCTTACGGTGGCAGGCCACTGGTCGCGTGGAGGGTGATGCTGCCCGCATTGGCGTTCCTGGGCCATAACGCGGCTTATCTCATGGTCGGCTTCCTGTGCTTGTTTTGGCTGAAACATGAAGAAGATGAGGGCGAAGCTGCCAGATTTCAGAAACATTCCAGGGTGGGGTACAACCTGGCGGCACTGTTCTTTTTCTTCCTGTTTTTGGACAACCTGTTGCGACGAATAGAAGGAAGAGGCTGGGCGGGGTTCTGGCCTTGCTCGGGGAGATTAGAGGTGGTGGTCCTGTTTGGGACACTCAGTCTGATTGCGCAGTTTTTGTACTGGTCGCGGATGGTGCGTGGCCTAAATCAAGAGCAAGCCTGAACATATGACGGCACTCTTCCGAGGAGCTCACCCTGCGAACGACTTTTTTGACCATACGGGTCCTCAATAATGCCGGCGATGTATTGGCTGTGAATCTAACCCTGGAAATGGCACGCAAACAAGGCTTGAACGTCAAGGAGGCTTTAATTCATGAGGACATCTCTTCTGGACCCCGGGAGAAACCGGAAGAGCGCCGGGCCTGACTCGATCCAATAGCTTGCCGGATTGGCTGGAATAGTTTTCTAGCGAAAAATTGTCAATATTTGATATAAGCGTGCCGATTTCAGTGCTCACATACGGGATGGAACTCGAATGCCAGCGACCGAGCGGCTGGTCGGGGGTGGAAAACTGGCCGCTGGCTGAGCTTTCGCCGCTGTCTCTTTCAAATTTGGTAATTCGAGAGACTTTATTGAACCCAAGGAGAATGTATGCGCTTGAAAAACCGCGTTGCGATTATCACGGGAGCGGGTGCGGGCATTGGAAAGGCGGTTGCCCTGCAGTATGCCTGGGAAGGAGCTAAGGTCGTGGTCGCCGAAATCAATGCCGAGACCGGCCAGGCGACGGCTGACGAAATCCATGCCTTGAAGCGTGAAGGCGCCTTTGTGCGCACGGATGTGGCAGAAGAATCGGACGTTCGCGGCATGGTGGAAACGGCGCTCGAGCACTACGGACGCGTCGATATCCTGATCAATAACGCCGGCGTATTGATGGCAGGCAAGGATACGCGCGTGCATGAGCTGAGCAACGATGTGTGGGAGCGCACGCTGGCGGTCAACCTGCGCGGACATTGGCTTTGTGCCAAGTATGTCATCCCAACAATGTTGAAGCAGGGAGGGGGCTGCATCATTAATCTGGCTTCACCTACCGGCATGCGGGGCTACCAAGGCCTTACTGCCTATAGCGTCAGCAAGGGGGGAATCATCGCCCTCACTCGCGCCATGGCCGCCGATTACTCGCGTGATCACATCCGCGTGAATGCCATCGTGCCCGGCACAATCGATACACCTATGAACGCGGTTACATTGTCCGACGAGCACCGTCGGGAGGAATTGATTGCGATGGCGCCTGGCGGCCGTTTGGGAACAGCCAGCGACCTCGCAGGAATGGCGGTTTTCCTGGCATCGGATGAGGCCGAATACTGTATGGGAGGCTTTTATATGGTCGACGGTGGCTTGATGACGGTTTAACGGGCTGAACAGGCTGCGGAAAAACGCTGGTTTTTTGCTTTCCGGTTCTCTGGCGAGCTGATCGCTGGCCGTTTTGGGCTGATCCGCAGGGATCTGCGAGGTTCGTTTGGGTCTCTGGAGCCCG